>Ga0316189_10001490_pt1 | contig 23212 bp, 19 predicted proteins | sample LowCovwburrow_MG_FD_204930 | JGI IMG/M metagenome (GOLD analysis project Ga0316189, IMG submission 204930) | Coastal sediment microbial communities from Maine, United States - Lowes Cove worm burrow | ecosystem: Environmental > Aquatic > Marine > Coastal > Sediment | place: USA: Maine... | reverse complement strand
GTTGTTGATCGTGCGCATCGCCTCGGCGACGGACTGCCGCGAGCGCATCATGTTGCGCTGCTGCGCAACCTCACCTATGCGAACTTCAATCTTTTTCACCTGCTCGGCAATACGCGATTCGAGTTCCTCATGCTTTTCAATCGAGAGCTCGAGGTTCTGCAATTGCTGTTCACAGTCTTTACGCCGGCGCAGACATTCGAGCGCCTTGGTCTCGTCCGCGGCACCGATACTTTTGGCACGCTCGGTCCAACGTGAAATGGCGAGCAGCAGGTTACTGTGCCGCGTCTTGAGGCTGTGGCCGTCTTTGCGCACACGCTCCAGGCGCACCCGGGATCGGGCGGCGGCCTGCTGCGTATCCCGCAGCGCGGCGTTGATGATGGCGTCGTGGTTCTCGACCTTGCTAACGGCGCGATCAACCGACGACGTGATGCTTGTGGATATTCTACGAATCAGGCTCATGACAACTCCTTGCATGTGGTTAGTGCAGAATCGAGCCTAGAAGCTGGTATAATCTTGCGCAACTATCATCGTATTAGTTAGACCAATAGCACTCGTCGTCTCATTTTTTAGTACTTTTTACGCATTATGACAACTTCCTCTCGGATCATTGACACGCTCAAGCGCCAGCTGAAAGTTCGCGGAATCACCTACCGTGGGCTGGCCGAACGGCTCGAGCTTTCCGAGTCGGCCGTCAAGCACATGTTCTCGACCGGCAACTTCTCACTGCGCCGTCTGGACGATGTGTGTGCGGTGCTGGAGCTCGATATCGGTGATCTCGTCAACATCAGCCAATCGCACGAGCCAAAGATCGAGCAACTCTCGGCGGAGAATGAGCAGGAGATTGTGGGTGACACTCGACTACTGCTGGTCGCGTACTGCCTGATCAATTACTGGACCTTCGATGAGATTATTCAGCGCTACGACATTTCGCTGGCCGAAGGCCTGAAGTATCTTCGCAAACTCGATCGTATGAAGGTCATCGAACTGCAACCCGGCGACCGCGTGCGCCTGCTGATCGCCAACAACTTCAGCTGGCGCAAAAACGGGGCCATCGAGAAGTTCTTCAGGAGCCGTGTGCAATCGGAGTTCTTCAGCCACCACTTCCAGGACGATGACTCTGTGCGCATTGTAAAAAACGGCATGCTCACTCAAAGTGCCCAGCGACAACTTATAGAGAGACTCAAAGCCATGGGCGACCTGTTTGATGACACAACCTGGGATGAGCGCAAGCTCCCGGCAACCCAGAGACGTGGGACCACGATGGTACTGGCACTGCGCCACTGGTTCTTCGAAGGCTTTCGCCACCTTGAGCGCTGAGCAATGATTGTGCTGAAGACATTAAGCGACACGATGCGGGGCCTGGTCGAGGCCGCATCGCGGGTGCAAAACGATGCGCCCACAGAAGCGCAGCTTGAAGCCATCGTCGCACGCGGCGAGTTTCGCCCAACCGAAGATGAAGCCATCGGTTTCTGGTTCGCGCGTTTCCTGAGCATTCGCGAGAGTCTTTGGGTCGTCATCGAAGACGTGCAGGCGGAACTCGATAAGCCAGACAATCAACTGGACGAGTTGCGCTACTTCCTGCTGGGTTACTCCGCGGCCTGCGTCCTCGTGCGTATCGATCGCCTGTTACTGTTCAAAGTCGCTGATCACAGCATCATTCAACGCAAGCTCAATGAAGCGTTCCCCGAATACAGAATCCCCCGCAAGCAGTTCACGAGAATCTTCTCGGCCTTCGTCGACAACATGAACGTCATAGCGCTTTATGATGCGATGAAGTATCGCCGCAAGCACCGCAAAGAGCTGATATTGCTGAGTACCGACCCCACTGTGGGTTTCCTCGCACGGCAACTCAGAGACCTCGAAACATCCCTGGACCCCAGTAAACGCAATTACCTCAAAGGTGCCTGGCTATATGTAAGTCACAAGTGGCGCCGCCGCGGTGTTGTAAGTGCACAGAATGTGATGGCCAGCGTAATGGAGGGTGTCGGCAGAGTCGCGTCGGAGATCGTCGAGAAAACAAACAAGAAGGTAACTGGGGATGTCCTCGACTCCATTGCAGCCTTCCTGCAGCCCGGCGACGTCATTATTACGCGGCACGCCAAGGCACTCACCAACCTCTTCATGCCCGGCTTCTGGCCGCATGCAGCGTTCTACGTCGGCAAGCAGGAACAACGCGACCCGGAAATGTGTGTACTCGAGGCACGCAAGGACGGTGTGCTGTTTCGTCCGCTGCACGACACGCTGTCTGTTGACGCTTTCGTCGTGCTTCGCCCGAACCTCAACGCAGAAAGCATTGGGAAAGCAATCGCGAGAGCCTTCATGCATGAAGGCAAGATGTACAACTTCGACTTCGACTTCTTTAACTCTGATCGCGTTGTCTGCACCGAGCTGATTTATCGCTCCTACGATGGCCTGGAAGACCTGCGCATTCCCCTGGTTGACCATGCCGGCCGCAGGGTGTTGTCGGCGGAGCAGTTCCTCGATTTCGCCCTGGACACCCAGGCCTTCACACCCACCGCGATATTCGGCGTGGAGGGGTGTGAAGACGAAGTGCTGTATGGTGAGCCAGTTCGCAACGCGTTATTGACCAGCTACCGGGACTCATCTTCATGATAAACAAGGCAAATATTATCAAATTGGCCGTCGCAATCGTTGCCGTATCGGCTGTGTGGCTAACCTACAACGGGTTCCGAATCGCCAGTCATATGGAGGAACTGGAGGTTGCGTGTTTTGACGAGCTTGCCCGCCAACTCGACGGCGGCACGCCGCCCGAACTCATTTTCCAGGAGGACTTTGAGAAACTGCAATTGCTGGTGGAAAAGAGCCTGGTCGCCAGGGCAGAGATGCTGCAGGTCTCAAATCGTTTGCGAGTGAGCACAGACGAACCGTTGTCCAGCCGGGACCTTTACACACTGAAGGCCGGTTCAGAGGCCTACCTCGGCGTTCGCGAAGAACTCTATGAAATCGCCACCGCTTACGAGTGCGCCGTAGATGTGCAGGACTCGACGCTCGCAAAATACAACATCAGCCCCGATCTCCGCATGAAAGGACTGATGGTCTCAATGAGCGCTGCCCTCACCCTCTATGATAATTATCTCCTGGGCATCGTTCTGTTTGAGCAGGACGAGCGGCTCAGAAATGTCCTCAACGACCCCGACATGGGTTTTGGCCTGGTCGCAAACAAACTCGCCGAGGCAACGCTGGCGGCCGACTCCGTTGAATATCGTCACCGTGCAAGACGAGCGATCGAATTTTACGAGCAGCAGAAACCCACCATTGAAAATGCGGATGACGACTCCGACTTCGCCTACCTGATGGCGCTCATCGACTCCAGCCCATCCTACAACTACACCAAGAAATATCGTATCGGCGAAATAGCCGCAAACAAGTTTGTCACTTACGAACGGATCACGGCAGACGCGGTAGCAGAGGTGACCAAGGACGGCTTCGACATGGTCAGTGGATTGTTCGGCAATACCATCGGTATGTACGAGTCCAGGAAAGGCAAGTTGCATGGCGACGAAGAGGCTATGCGTAACATCAAGTCCGTCCTGCAACCACTGGACATTATCCTCGAGAAAACGCCGTTTAGACTCACAGACAAACTGATCCCCGGCCATTTCGGGCACGTCGCGATATGGACAGGAACCAAGGCGGAGCTGATCGACGCCGGTGTCTGGGACACCTTGCTCGTGCAACAGTATGCCCATCAGCTCAGCACCGATTCCGATCCGGATTCAAAAGACCAGAAGCAAATCATTGAGGCCCTGCGGGACGGCGTTCAACTGAACACGCTGGAACACTTCATTAACGTCGATGACATCGCCATTCTGCGTCCCGTATTCGATGAGAACGACGCGCCAAAACTGAAGAAGCAAGCGCTATTAATGGCGTTTCGCCAGCTAGGCAAGAAATACGACTTCAACTTTGACGTCGACACCACGGACAAGATCGTTTGTTCGGAGCTCGCCTACATTTCCTTCCCGTCGGTGGATTGGCCGACTGAGGAAACGCTGGGCCGGCATAGCATCAGCCCGGACAATGTCGCCCAACTTGCCTGGAACAACGTTCCGCTGGAACTCATCATGTTCTATCACGACGGCAAACTCGTCGAGGAGAACATGCAACTCGCAATAATGCAGGGATTGATGAGCCAGTAGATGCGTACCGTGTTCATTGCAGGTCGGTGGCTGGCCACGGTGCTGGCGGTATTGGTGCTGACGATTTATTTCGGGCGGGCATTCGATGCCCGGCGCATGCCGCAGCTCGGTCCGGAACACCGCATCGAGTTCGTCGAAGAATTCGACGCATCGATGGAAGGCGATACCGACTGGGCAACCTACCTGGCTATCGAAGACAATCTCGAAGCGGAGCTCAAGGAGAAGATCCCCAGCCAGTCGCGCCCTGACAGCCCGGCGGATCGTTACTACGCGAATAGCCTCGTTCACCCAGACAAGTTCGACGGCAACTGGAACCACTCCTACGAGTTAAGGGTGCCGTCGCCACGCGGAGTTGCCGTGTTGCTGCACGGCCTGACCGATTCGCCGTACTCCATGCTGGCCACCGCCCAGACACTTGCCGGCGCGGGCTACAACGTGGTCGCCATGCGCATGCCGGGCCATGGATTTGCGGTCAGTGGCTTGTTGCAGGCACGTTGGGAAGACTGGACCGCGGCGGTACGTATAGCAATTCGACGAGCAACGCAGGTGCCGGGTGCGGATGGATCGCTGTTGATCGTTGGTTATTCCAACGGCGGCCTGTTGGCCGTGGACTATGCGCTCAATTGCGCCAGCAACGAGGAGTTACCGTGCCCGGACGGTCTTGTGCTGATGTCACCCGGCATCGCCATCACCTCGGCCGCCGTCGTGATGAACTGGCACGCCGTACTCTCGTGGATACCCTACTTCGAACAATTCAAATGGCTGCAGGTTCTTCCCGAGGTTGATCCCTTCAAGTTCACGTCCTTCCCCAAGCAGGCAGCCTGGGAAGTTCATAAGCTTTCGAGTCGCGTTTACGATGCATTCGCCGATCCGGACAAAGCTGCGAACATGCCGCCTGTGCTGACCTTTCAATCGATCGTTGACAATACGGTCGGCGCAACCGCCATCGTGTCGACGGTGTACGACCGGTTGCCCGCCAACGGCAGCGAGCTGGTGCTTTACGACGTGAATCGCAACAGCACCATGCTGCATCTTATGAGGGCGGTTCCGGACGAACCAGCCGACTTTTTCATCGCACGGGCGCCGTTGGACTTCGGAGTAACCATCCTCAAGAACCGGGACCCCTCCAATAATGCTATCGCCGTGCAAACCTTGGCCGCCGGCGAAACCGAGGCACTGGTTGAAGACACGAAAATGCGATGGCCAACTGAAATCTACTCGCTGTCGCACATCGCCATTCCGTTTCGCCCCGACGACGTACTTTACGGCAACGGCTCGATTAGCAACGAGTCCACGGTCGTTCTCGGCGCGCTGGCACCACGCGGCGAGCGGCAGGTACTGCTGTTAGACCCCGACTTTTTCCTGCGTATTCGACACAACCCGTTCTTTGCGTTCCAGTCTCAACGCCTGACAGAATGGCTGGAGAAGCTTTAGAGTCCAGTCATGACAAGGGTGTCGCCTTACTGATACCGCCGACCGTCATGCTCCAGCCAGCCTGCAACATGCCTGCCCTGCGGGTCATGGTGCGTCCAGTGAATGACGCCACCCTGGGCGTTGGTTTCATATTCGCCATAGAAGGACACGGTGTCACCAGTCCTGAGTGCCGAGATTCGTGGCGCCAGGTCGATGTTGTGGGCAATCAGAAGCGTTCGTCCTGAATTCATTTCAAGAATGAAACGCTGGTGTCGACTTCCATCATTGTCGTCAGCAAGTACGCGAGTCACTTTGCCAATGCCACTCACCTGTTGCCCGGCGCGCCACTGCTCAATACGCGGGCTTGATTGGGCACTGATGGACTGAGCGCTGCTCGTCGGCAGATCGGGGATCAGGAAGCGCTCGTAGACGAAGTAGGCGCCCAGGATCACGAGGAAAAATACCAGCCTTTTCATGCCATGAGTTTACCTTAGTGAGCGATGCGTAAAGTCGCTCTTCTTATCAACGCCAGTGTCGGTTTTTAGGGTACTAATGGCAGCTCAACGGACTTATAGTTTCATGATGGCGACGCGACGCAAAAGACTCATCGGAGTGTCGATTCTTGCGCTGTTGCTGGTGGCGGCCGTGTTCGGCTTGCAGTTCCTCAATGGCGTGACCTCCGACAACTATGCCGGCCAGCCGCAGGTTGTGGGACTGCCGCCAGGCTATGATCCCCTCGCCCCCGCAAGTCCCTATGACGGTTTGCACCCATCAAGAAAAGATCGGCCTGCTGACCCCTACACGTACCCCATCCCAATCGGGCAACCGGGACCTGTGACGCCGACCTATGCCGACACCGTCGACTATCCGTTCGCGTGTCGCAGTGAGCGCTCCGGGCTCGGGCAACCGCTGGTCGATAACCAGGACAGCATCGGCACCGCTGTTTATGACCTCGATGCGGAAGGCAACAAGAACGGAGAGGTCGTTGGCTTCAGCAAAGACTGCAGCATCAACACGCGCGTGTTGTATTACTACCGAAGTCGCGAGTCCGGGAAGTTTCTGCCGTTTGAGGATCAGACAGACGATGTGGAGGCAATAACGATCGATGGCCAGACGGTACCGTTTGTCGTCCGGCTGGAGGTTGGCACTATCAATCGCCACATCTACATCATCGCGCTCCTGCGAGGACCCAACGACACGCCCGAGACTCCAGACCTGGGCTACTGGAATCAAAAACTGCTCTACCAGTTACGTGGCGGTGTGGGCATTGGCAGACGACAGGGCCGCATAGAGCCGGACTACATTCCCAATCGTCGTAGTGCCGAACTGCAGCAGGGCTACGCCATCGTGCATTCAACCGCGAACCAGACGTCCACGAGTTACGACGTCGAACTGGCTGAAGACACGATGGCGCGCGTGAAACGCAACTTCATCGCCCGTTACGGCAAGCCGATTTACACGATCGGCCTGGGCAAATCCGGTGGCGCGATTCAACAGTACCTGATCAGCCAGAACCGGCCAGGCTTGCTGGATGGCGGGATCGCCATGTACTCATACCCGGACACGGTGACGCAAATAACCCGGGTCATGGACTGTGAGCTGCTGGAGTACTACTTCGACGTCGTCGACGCCGATAACGACAAGTGGCAAAAATGGTCGCAACGATCCTGGATCGAGGGATTCAATGCCCGCGATGATTTGCCGAACGAATTCGAGAAGATTCGTGCACTGCAGGCGCTCTCGCTGGGACATTGGCCCGACTGGTCCAATGGTCATACGGAGTGCTCGCGGAGCTGGCGCAATCTGACACCGCATGTGGCAAACCCGCGCTACACCTACTTCGCGTCATTGTTCGCGCCCAGCGTTCGGAAACAGGTGCCGTTCACCTACTGGGACAATCAAAAGCGCGTTTATGGCACTGACGAGAACGGCCTGGCCCGACGGACCTTTGACAACGTCGGCGTACAGTACGGGCTGGCGGCGCTCAAGCGACGGCAAATTACGATCACGGAATTCCTGGATCTGAATGAAAAGATCGGTGGCTGGAAGCCGGCTGTCGATATGACGCGGGAACGCTTCTGGAACTCCGGGGGCGCCAGGTCTGACCTTGCAGACCTCTCGGTCTGGAGCCATCACAACATGACCTCCTCGGCATCGACGGAGCTTCCGGCGCCGCGCAGCGAAGGCGATATCGACGCTATGACGGCGGCCTATCGCTCCGGCAATGTGTTCCTGGGCGAGTTGTCGATGCCAGTCATCGATTTTCGGCACTATCTCGAACCTGAGCTGGATATGCACCACAGCCTGGAGTCGTTTGCCGCGCGCTTGCGGATGCTGCGTGGCCAGGGCCATGCGGACTCGCAGCTCATCTGGTTTGCTCAACTGCCGTATTCACCGCTGGGCGATGCGCTTGCATTGCTCGAGCGCTGGCTCGAGAACATGCGTGCCGATGAGAACCTCACTATTGCCGACGCGCGACCGAGGGATGCGACCGACAGATGCTACGACGATTCCGGTCAGCTTATTGCAAGCGGCAGTAGCGTTTGGGATGGTGCCTGGAACGGCAAGGATGACGGCGCGTGCATGCAACACTATCCCAGCTACAGCAATCCGAGGCTTGTGGCTGGCGACGACTTCGCCGGCGACATCTTCAAGTGCTACCTGCAATCAATTGACGCAGCTATTGCCGACGGTCTGTACGCACCGGTTGACGTCACGGCATATCGTGACGAACTGCAACGGGTGTTCCCGTCGGGTGTATGCGACTACTCGCGCGGCGACGTAGCGCGACCCGACGACGTGATGCGGAATTCGCTGGCAAATCCGTGATGCCACCAGATACGGCCCAGGGCGGCATAATAGGCACTGGCAACGACGAACGCATTCCAGGCAACGGTGTTGTTGGCCGCTCGCCTTGGCACGCCCGCCCACTTCGCCACTTCTGCCGCAATACCGAGCAACGGCAATGCAATGCAAAGAGCGATAAGCCATCGTGTGAGTTTTCGCGTCGCATCGATTCGCATTGGTCGGTACAGGACGATAAACAGGACCTGCGCAAGCAAACTGCTTAACGCAAAGCCGTCGATGCCGATGCGACGCAGGATTCGATACTCCTCCTCTCTCATGCCCAATGTCACTGAGTAGAGCGCGAGAAATAGCGCGGCGAGCAAACCCAATACCCGCAACAGGGTCAGCCGCGACGAAGCCTGGCCGCCGAGCTGCAGAAACGTCGCAGATCGGAGCCACAGGAACGCCAGGAACACGGCCGACGACAGCAAGCCCGCCTTGGATACGAGGCTTTCAGGCGCGAAGCGCCCGGTAGAGCTAACGCTGGTGCAGCCGGAGAGATAGGGAATGCATGCCGGTAAATGATCCAGCGAAACACCGAGTACATAGCAGACATTAATGGTGATGAGCGGAACCAGCGCCGCCCAGAGCGGCAGGGCTCCTAAATAGCGGGTGTTGCCCTGTGCCACGCGATTCATGCTTCAGCCGTACATCTGGTCCGGCGTCAGTTCGTCCGGAAAGCGTTGTCGAAGCGCGCAGCGTGCCATGTAGCAAAGGTGGCAGTGATCGGCGTAGCCCTCCTCGTGGGAGAGGCCATAACGACGAACGATCTCCGCGGGCCCGCCGGCAAGCAACGGCCCGACGATCGGATGGGCGTCCGCATCATAGTCGCGCATGATTTCGGTGAGTGGGCGCTCCAGCATGTTGCCGATAGAAATACCCTGGCAGATGTGCAGGTTGCCAAAGGGGTCCACATGGATGCGCTGCGGTTCCCGCAAGTCCTCCCACGGGCATTCATCGAATTGCTCCCAGTGACTGGCTTCGACACGTGATGCGAGCACCTCTGCTGCACGGCCCCGAAACACAACGGCCGATTCCCCGGCTGGAATTTGACCGGTCGCGCCCTCTGCATCAAGGGCCTCGGGATCGGCGACACTGATGAAGTCAACCGGGATGTCGAGTTGCTGCGCAGCCCGGCGGGCGATCTCGGGATGGTTCACACCTTCATGGCTGCCGTGATAGTCATCGCTGCTGATGGAAAGATCATCGACCAGGCCGGCAAGCGGCTTCAGCCACTCCAGGGCAGCGGCATCTGTTGTCGCCCAGTACGAATTGCTGACGATGCCAACCTTGAATCCAAACTCTTTGGCCCGGCGAATGCCAGCACTCATCGTCTCGTAATAGAGAAACGCTTCACCGCCCTCGAAGTAGATCCACCTGATACTGCCCAGCTCGCGGGCCTGGGCGAGAATGTGTTCGACGTTTTCAAGCGTCATCGTGCCCGTTTGCGACGGCCCGCCCCACACAAAGCAATGGTCGCACTCGTAGTTGCACTCATAGGTCAGCAACAGGTGCAGCCCGGACAGCGGTTTTGAGGGGACCTTTGTAGCCATGAAGAGTATCTCTGCCCGTTATGTTCCGGAGATTTTTCGTGCCAGTAGTCTGCTGGCAAATCCACTACCACTGTACTTGCCGATGTCAGCAAGTGAATAGTCTGCGCCCGTCGCAATGGCACGTGCCGCAAGTAAGCCGCTCCTGACCGCCGGCCCGATGCCCTCGCACATGTCACGCGTGGCGAGACCGACAGCATCGCCGGCGATAAAGGCATTGTCATCTCGCACCACCTCGACATCGCCACGCAGGTAGTAGCTGTACCCGGTAGGCCTGAGGTGATCGTGACGAACCAGGCCACGTGTGTGCAGCTTGCGGGCAAACGTGGACCAGTGGTCCCGAATATGACCACCCTTTCGTTTCAACCTATCGGACATGCCGCCCAGGCCGATGTTGATAAAACCGTGTGCCTTGGGCACGTACCACGCATACCCGGGCAGGCCGTCATCGAAAAACCACAGGTGGCATGCAGGCTCTTTCCAGTCGTACGCAAATTCAGCCTCGAAGGTCGTTGTCTGTAATGCGCTGCAACGCGGATTGCGATCGTGGAAAAGTGCCCGGTAGACCGGACAGGCGGTGCCGCCCGCACCAACCAGGTACTTACTGCGAAATTCGCCGTCGATGATGTAGTCGCCGCCGTCCCGATGAATTTCACGCACTTTGTGTTGCAACACCCTGGCGCCGGAACGCCGTAACAGGAAGTTGTCGAATTCATAACGCCGAATGGAGTGTTGTCGGGACTTCGGCCTGGCGGAGAACGCTTTCCAATGCAGATGGAGTGCGTCGAAGGTCATAAAACTGTGGGGATACTCCGCCGGATCGAGCTCAAGGTCTGCAATGGCCTCGGGCGTCACCCAGCCTGCGCACAGCTTCGTGCGTGGGAACGCAGCGCGATCCAGCAGCAGCACGTCGAGGCCCGCTGCGCGAAGTTTCCAGGCGCAGGTTGATCCTGCGGGGCCGCCGCCTACAACGATGGCATCGGCAACTTGCACGTCAATGGATCCTCGTTCCCTCCGGGTACAGGTGGTCGCGTGTCCACGGCACATTCTGGTTGCCGCGCGGCGTAAACACGACCTGGTACAACTGCAGCGTGCCGGACTCGAACCCGGCCGACGAGCCCGCCAGGTACAGGCGCCACATGCGCACAAATTCCTCGCTATACATGTCCGCAACCTTGTCGGCCACGGAATCGAAGTTCCGCAACCAGGCCGCGCAGGTGCGCGCGTAATGCGGGCGCAGGTTTTCGACGTCGAGAATCGAGAACTTTTGCGGCTCGAAAACGGACATCATTTCACCCAGGCTGGGAGCGTGGCCACCGGGGAAGATGTGCTTGATGATCCAGGGATCCATGCGGTTCGGAAAGCTGCGCCCGATCGAATGAATCAGGGCTAACCCGTCGGGCTTAAGGCTGCGTTGAATCAGCGCGCCCAGCGCCCTGTAGTTAGCCAACCCGACATGCTCCAGCATGCCAACGGATACGAAGGCGTCGCAACGTTCGTCAATGCGACGGTAATCATCCTCAACGAACGTCACCTGGCCATCCAGGTTCCTGGCCGCAGCGCTCTCCCGCGCGTAAGCAACCTGCTCTTTGGAGCGGTTATAGGCGATCACAGTAACGCCGTAGTGCTCGGCCATGTGCATGGCCAGCGCACCCCAGCCGCAGCCCGCTTCGATGACCGTCTGTCCGGGCTGCAATCTCAGTTTCCGGCATACGTGGTCGAGTTTGGCGACCTGCGCTTCGGCCAACGTCGCAGTCGGCGTGTCGTAGTACGCACAGGTGTAGACCATGCGCTCGTCCAGCCACAATTTGTAGAAGTCGTTGCCGAGGTCGTAATGGTGGTGAACATTGTGCTCTGAGCGCGCCAGCGAGTTGCGGTTCATCGCGTGCAGCAGCGAGCGCAGCTTTGGGCCGTAGTAGCCAGCGGCGCGCTTGTTCGTGATGGCGGCAGTCACCTCGTTGGAAAACTCGAGGAGATCGCCGTGGATCTCGATCAGCCCCTTGCTGTAGCTCTCCCCAAAGCCCAGGGACGGCGATCGCAGGAGTTCAAAAACCGCCCGCCGCTCGCGAAGCTCCATGCACGCGACAGGACGCGCGTCCGTTATCGGAAACTCGTCACCATTCCACAGACGAACCGAGATACGAGGATTACCAATACGCTGCATAAGCCAACGAATCAGGGAGCGATCAAACTGGGGCTCAGCGAGGCTTCTGCTGGTCTCGGTATCCATGCGAATCACCTCTTTGCGGACGTTTTAAAAAGAGTATGTCACTGGTCTTCCCTGCCGACCATCGGGAAATACCGAACGATCTCCACCATCGCTTCCGTGTCGAACTTGCAGTAACGCAGCAGCTGCTCTTCGAGTTCGAGCTTGCGCACCATGTCGGTCCCTGGATTGATGGCCTCGATGAAGCCATCGGAGGCGCCCGTGCCCTCAGCTATGCCCTCCAGCTTTTTGTAGTCCATCTCCGGGTTAATTGTAGGCAGAACCGCTTTGATCGACCACGATCCGAGCATGTCCGGATGATAGTAATTCTCTTTAACTACCGGGTGTAAGTCCCAGAGTCTATTAACTATTTTTTGCAAAGGTTCACTGAGATCCGGGAACATCCCGAGCAATCCCTCGATCACCTTCTGCTCATAGCCCGTGTACATCAGCACGGGCCCCGAGTCACCCAGGCAGGCGATCAGTTTCTCGGCAAGCGCACGCATGGGCGGACCGCCGGAAAGGTCCAGGAACTCCTCGTGGCGCAACTCTCCCCCCTCTGCTTCTATATGACAGGACCACTGCACCGGGATGGCCGCGTACGGTCTCGTCCCGGGCCAGATAGGCACGCCGGGCCCGATCGTTTCGAAATCCAGGTAATAGCGTGGATACGGCAGCGCCTCGAGTACTTCCCGCGCGCCGTCGAGAATCTCGGGCTCGCCTTTGCACGTCACCCGGTAGATTCGTTGCTGGGTGGCGGCCGTAATGCTGTTCTCATCGACATCGAGGATGTCGCGGCAACCCAATGCTACGTACTCGCCGAGCTTCGCCTTGCTGCCGCCCAGTCCCGTGATCGGGTAGCGGGTATTCGATGGCCAGCAATATGACTGGAACTGGCAGTCGTAGGGTTTGTTGCACTGCGGACCGACATGGATATCCGGCATCGGGCCGGTAACGGCATCACGTGCTTTGGCCACCAAATCGACGACACTCGGTTCGAGCGTACGAACCTCCTCGGTGAGGTCGTTCTCCAGCAATAGTCCGTCGTAGTTGCCGCCACCTTCATAGACGAACTGGTTGTTAATGTGGGCGAGCGAAATGGACGTAACGTTGATGCCGGAGTTACGCAGAACCCAGTCCTGGATCGCACAGTCGAGCACGTGGTAGTCCTTGACCGAGGTGGACGCCTTGACCTCGATCACGCGCCATCCGTCACCGTCGGGAATCATCACATCGACCCGCACGAGCACGTTCTCATAGCGAAACGTCGCCTCGAAGATCGGGAAGTCGGCACCACCGTCAATGAGCTGCTGCGTCTCGGCTACCATCGTCTTGAAGTTGAAGGCGACCTCTACGGAGTCGGCTGTGCCGTAGAGCTCCTTCGCTACATCCCCAACCTGGTGGCCGCCGGCAAACATCGACTCCATCTGCGGCGTAATGACGGCGAGATCAGGGTGGTGCTTCTCCAGGTGCAGCTTTTTCGGGCACTGCCAGGCCGAGATGAGGCGGGATTTGGAGAGGTAGGGAGTCCGCAATGCCATGGATTTCATAGTACACGACGTCAATCGTCGTCGGACCATTCCGGTCTATACTGAACAGGCACGTCAAGAACAGTAGTCCATCAAAATGGGGAAAATCATGAAGAAATTACTTCTGGGCGTATTCACATCTGTGGCGCTCCTTTGCTTTTCGGCGGGTGCGTGGGCAGACAAGATTTCCGAGCTCTTCGAGTGCGAGCTTGAAAAAGGCGCGACGATCGCCGATGCACAGGCGATCAACGTTAAATGGCTGGCTTTCATGAGAGCCAATGTCAGCGAAGACATTAGCAGCGTCGCCGCCACGGTCGTGGTTGGCGATTTTGACGAATTTTTGTACGTCGATACCTACCCCGATCTTGCAACCTGGGCGGCCGCAAAGACTGCGCTCGAAACGGACGAGGGCCAGGCTCTGGAAACTAGTTTTGGCGACGTCATGGAATGCGACGAGAGCACGCTGTACAGGGTCCATCCCACCGAATAGCCACATTTTCGGGAACCCGTGAAAACCTGCATACACATGCGGAAGGTGCGTATTTATTAGCGTTCAAGCCTGAGTATCCTCATTACATAAGGCTCGCACCCTTCAATTTTACGGGAAGCAATCATGGCTCAGGAAGTGCGCCTACCCGACAGCGGGCGGTTCTTTGAAATTCGTTTCGAGTCCATCGGCGGATTAGGGGCACATGCGGCCGGCCAGATCGTGGCCAGCGCGGCCGTACTGCGCATGGGACTGAATGGCTCCCATTTCTCATCGTACGGCTCGGAGAAAAAGGGCTCGGTTGTGCGCTCCTTTGTTCGTCTCGCACCGGCCGACCGGGCTATTCGCAACAGCGCACCGATCGAGTCACCCGATGTCATCGTCGTGCTGCACGGCGGCCTGCTCGCGCACCCTGCGACCCTGGCTGGAATGCGCGCTGACGGCACCTTGATCTACTCCGGATACAAGGGTGAGGAACCGGAAGGCCTCTCCCGCTTGCCCACAACAACAAGGGTCATCCGGGTCGACGCCCAGACGATCGCGCGTGAAGAACATTCACGACCCAATGCGGTGTTGATCGGCACGTTGACGGCCGCACTGCCCTTCCTTGATCGCCAGACAATGCTCGACACGCTCGAAGCGACGTTCGCCGGGAAGCACCCGGAGGCAGTGGCCTCCAACAGACGTGCGTTCACGCGTGGCGCCGAGGAAATCGAAGTCATCGAAAACGTCGGCCGCACCGAGGGTGACCTGCCAACGATGACGTCCAACCCACTCTGGGGTTACCGCACCGCACCGATAGGCGGTGTGCTGCCACTACCCGGCAACACGGCCCACAATGACCTGCGTACCTCACGCAATGGCTGGATGCCGGTGCTGGATGAAGACAAGTGCATCGACTGCGGCATGTGCGACATGGTCTGTCCGGACCTGTGCCTGGTCTGGTCGACACACACCGACGACGAGGGCAAACCGGCCGTGAAGCTGGATGGCATCGACTATCAGTACTGCAAGGGCTGCATGCGCTGCGTCGAGACCTGTTCAACCCTCGCAATGACACGTGAAGCGGAAACACCGGGTCTGGCAGACAGCTTGCGTGTGCCGCTGTTCCCCGACCTGATGCCAGCAACCGGAGGCAAACATGCTACCTGAGGCGAAAGTAGATCTGACTCGCACCGAACCGGTTCGCCAGATACATGATTTCAAAAGTGGCAACGAAGCCGCAGCTCTGGCCGCCCGCGACATCGGCTTCCACGTCATGGGCTATTTCCCCATCACGCCGTCGACCGAAGTTGCCGAAAACCTGTCGCAAATGCAGGCAAATGGCGAACACGACATCATGATGATCCCCGCCGACGGCGAGCATGGCGCTGCAGGGATTTGCTACGGAGCCGCGCTCGGTGGCGGACGGGTATTAAATGCGACCTCTTCGCAGGGCTTGTTGTACGCGCTGGAACAATTGCCCGTACAAGCCGGCACGCGTGTTCCCATGGTGCTCGACGTCTCGACCCGCACCGTCTCGGGACCACTCGACATTCGTTGCGACCACTCCGACATCTACTTCGTGCTGAACACCGGCTGGATCATACTGATGGCGCGTGATCCGCAAGCGGCCTATGACATGAACTTTGCCGCTGTAAAAATCGGTGAGCATCCGGACGTCCGTTTGCCCGTCATCGTTGCCTACGACGGATTCGTAACCAGCCATCAAAAACGCCGCATCGATCGCTTTGACGACCCGGAGGCGGTTCGTGAATTCCTCGGCGAGCGGCAAGACCCTTACACCGCTCTCGATCCCGAGCACCCTGTGACATTCGGTCCGTACATGAACGATCCGGACCTGATCAACAACAAGGTGCAACAGCACGAGGCGATGGAAGCCGCACGGCGCGTCATCCCGGAAGTGTTCGCGGAGTTGAAAGCATTCTCCGGGCGCGACTACGCCACTGTTGACCTGTATCGGATGGACGATGCGGAAGTTGCCCTCGTATTGCTGAACTCCGCAGCGGAGAATGCCAAGGAAGTGGCGGACAGCATGCGCGATCAAGGCCACAAGGTTGGCGTCATTTCTCCCAATGTTCTGCGCCCGTTCCCGACCGATCAGATTCGTGCGGCACTGAAAAACGTACGCGCTGCCGTCGTGGGTGACCGCGGTGACTCCTACGGAGCCGAAGGCGGCAATCTCTCTCTCGAGGTCCGCGCCGCCATTCAGCAGGATCCCGACAACCACACACTCATACTCAGTCGCATTTACGGACTGGGCGGCAAGGATTTCTACGACAAAGACGCGGAGGAGTTTTTCCACGAGGCACTGCAAGCGGCTGAGAAAGGCCGGGTTGATATTCCGTTCGAATATCACGGTGCTTATGCCGGTGATCCGACGGAACACCCGCCCAAGGGCCTGCCGGCCATCAGGTCGGAAGAGGTCTCCCGCGGCATGGCCAAGGTGACGCAGCATCCCGAGACCAACCGCCTCGAAGTCGAACTGAAACCGTTGTGGGAGATGACGACCATTCCCTCCCGCATCGCACCGGGACATGGCGCGTGCCCGGGCTGTGGCGTCTTCCCGATGCTGCGCCAGGCCTACAGCGTGCTTGAGGGCAACATCGTTGTCCTGTTCCAGACGGGCTGCGCGATGGTGACCACGACCGGCTATCCGAAAACGGCCCACCGCATCACCTACATCCACAACCTGTTCCAGAACGGTGCCGCAACTCTTTCCGGGCTTGTCGAGATGTATCACGAGCGTGTGCGGCGTGGTGAGATTCCAGGAGCAGCAGAAGGCGAAGACACCACCTTCATCATGGTGACAGGCGATGGCGGCATGGATATTGGCATGGGTGCCGCGCTTGGCACAGCGCATCGCAACCACAAGATGATCATCCTTGAGTACGACAACCAGGGTTACATGAACACCGGTTCGCAACTCTCTTACTCAACACCGTTTGCTCACCGCACGTCGACAAGTGAAGTGGGCACCACTCGCTCAGGCAAACGCTTCCATCACAAAGATACGCCGCAGATCTTTGCCGCGTGCAACCTGCCCTACGTGTTCACGGCAAGCGAAGGCTATCCCGAAGACTTCATGCGCAAGATCAGCAAGGCGCAGTGGTATGCACAACGCGAAGGCATGGTGTACGGCAAGGTGCTTTCATTCTGTCCGCTCAACTGGCGCACGCCGGACGACGCGGCGCAGGACGTTTTGCAGACGGCCATCGATTCCTGCTTCTTCCCGCTGTACGAGGTCGAGAAAGGTCACACGACCATTACCTACGACCCTGATGCGATCGGCAGGCGTCGCAAAGTTGGCGACTGGCTCGGCAAGATGGGCAAGACAAAGCACATCATGGCGCCGGAGCACGCGGATCAACTTGAGATGACCGAGATCGAGGTCGACAGGCGCTGGCGGCGGCTGAAAATCAAGCACGAGCATCCGGAGCTTTAACGCGATGGCAAAGATTCTCGAAAAACGTTCCCTGACTCCCGTCACCAAGCTGTTTCGTGTGGATTCACCGCTGGTTGCAGCGGCTGCGAAACCCGGCCAGTTTGTCATCGTACGCGTCCGCGAAGGCGGTGAACGCATTCCGTTGACCATCGCGGACTACGATCGTGACGCCGGCACACTCACCATCGTCGTACAGGAAGTCGGCACCACGACGAGCCTGCTCGGCTCACTCGAAGTCGGTGACGAGATACTTGATCTCGTCGGACCGCTCGGCATGGCGCTCGAGATTCCGGCAGCGGGTCATATTGTCGGGGTTGGCGGCGGCTTTGGTGCTGCTGCCCTGCTGTGCCTGATGCGTGAGCTATCCGCGCGCGGCGATCGCACCACGATCATTCTTGGGGCGCGTGAAAAAGGCCTGCTCATCCTCCTCGATGAGCTTGCCGAGGTTTGCGACAACCTTGAGCTGTGCACGGATGACGGTTCCGCAGGGCATAAGGGTTTCGTAACGGAACGCCTCGCACAACTGATTGACGGTGATGGACCCGGACGCCCCGACAGCGTCGTCGCCATTGGCCCGATGCCGATGATGCGCGCCGTCACCGAAACCACTCGAGACAAGGGAATACCCACCTTGGTATCGCTGGATCCGTTGATGATCGACGGCACCGGCATGTGCGGCGGCTGCCGTGTCACGGTCAACAACGAAGTGAAGTTTGCGTGCGTCGACGGCCCGTTCTTCGACGCACACCAGGTTGATTTCGAAGAGGCGGTGCGGCGCAACAAGATGTACGTCAAACAGGAACAGGCCTCCAGGGACCGAACCGAGTGCCGCAAACTGGCGGTGGGACAAGACTGATGCCACTGAAACGCGTAGACAAAACCCCGATGCCCGAACGCGATGCCGTCTTGCGGTCGCATGACTTCGTTGAAGTTAATGAGGGCTACAACATCGCACGTGCCCGATTTGAAGCAGAGCGTTGCCTGCGTTGCCAGGACCCGGTGTGTATCGACGGCTGCCCGGTAAAGATCCCGATCCCTGATTTCGTGCACCTGATCGCCTCCGGCGATATGGCCGGGGCTGCGAAGGTTCTGCGTTCTGCCAATCCACTGCCCGCGATCTGCGGTCGTGTTTGCCCACAGGAATCGCAGTGCGAGGAACAGTGCTCGCTCGGCACACGATTCATCCCGGTTGCCATCGGCTACCTGGAGCGCTTCGTGGCGGACTGGGAGATGAGTCAACCTGCGGGCGAAGAGCCCGTGCAGCCGACACGCAAAGAAAAGGTTGCGGTCATCGGCTCCGGACCTGCCGGCCTCGTGTGCGCTGGCGAACTCGCACGCCTGGGTCATCCTGTAACCATATTTGAAGGACTGCACGCGCCGGGTGGCGTACTTCGTTATGGCATTCCCGAATTCCGGCTGCCAAAAGAAGTACTCGACTGGGAGATCGAGCAACTCAAACGTCTCGGTGTGGAAATCGTCTGCAACGTCATTATCGGCAAGACCGTCTCGCTGGATGACCTGTTCGATGAGATGGGCTACTCCGGTGTGTTTATAGGGACAGGCGCCGGCCTGCCGCAGTTCATGGGCATCCCGGGCGAGAACCTGAACGGCGTGTACTCGGCGAACGAATTCCTGACGCGCGTCAACCTGATGCACGCCAACGATTTCCCGAATGCCGATACACCGGTCATGGTTGGCAAACGCGTTGCCGTCATCGGCGCCGGCAACACCGCAATGGACACGGTGCGCACAGCATTGCGCGTCGGTGCTGAAAAAGGATTGATCGTGTATCGACGCAGCGACAAGGAAATGACCGCTCGCGTTGAGGAACATCACCACGCTATCGAAGAAGGTGTGGAATTCCACTGGCTGACGAACCCGGTTGAGATACTCGGTGATGAAGACGGTTGGGTTACCGGCTTGAAGTGCATTCGCATGGAGCTCGGCGAGCCTGATGATTCCGGTCGTGCCCGGCCCGTGCCCATTGAGGGCTCCGAATTCGTGATCCCGGCAGACAATGTCGTTCTTTCTATCGGCAACAAGCCAAACCCGTTGCTGCTGCAGGCGACAATGGGACTCGAGTCCAACAAGTGGGGCTGCCTGCTTGTTGAAGACGAAAGTGCACAGACATCACTCCGGCATGTATTCGCGGGCGGCGATGCGGTCACGGGCGCGGCGACAGTGATCCTTGCTGCAGGTGCCGGCAAGAGCGCAGCAACCGCTATGCACGCCGATCTTTGCGGCCCGTAAGCCAGGAGATTTTCAAAAAAACAGGGATCGCCCAGCGGATGATACGTATTGACTTCCGTATATACGGTTTATAGTATATATCTCAGTCTTGGGAACCCTGTCATCGGACAGACGCATCACTCCTGCGAGCACCACTACCATGAAATCAATCGCCCGATGGGTGGCACTTGCCGCCCTTTTCACTGCGTCCGCGATCAGCAGCGCTGAGACCCTGAACGAGGCCTGGTCGGACGCGATCGCCTCTCATTATCAGCTTGCCGCTGCTGAAGCCCGCCGCGAAGCCGCGGGTTTGACGGTCGAAAGCGCGCGCGGAGAGCGCATGCCAAGAATGGACGTCACGAGTTCGTTCACCCAGCTCGACCAGGCACCGCGCTTCGACTTTGGTGGAGGCCTGACGTCGCAACCACTGTTCGCCAACGACAACTTCGCCCAGGCCGGCGTACAACTGAGCTTACCGCTGTACGCAGGTGGAGCCATCTCCGCCGGAATCGCCGCCGCAGAATACGCGGCACAGGCGTCTGATGGGCAGTACGCCGCCTTGCTGCAAGACATCAAGCTGGGTACCGGCGAACGCTACATCAACGTTTTGCGGGCGGAAAGCTGGCTGGACGTCGCCAAATCCAATGTGGCAACCCTGGAAGCACACACCGAAGTCGCGACACGCCAGTACGAATTCGGCTCCGTGCCGAAGAACGATTACCTTGCGGCAAGCGTCGCGCTTGCCAACGCGCAACAACGCAAATTGCACGCCGAGAACGCGCTCGACTTCGCCCGTGCAGCCTACAACCAGTACCTCAACCGGCCGCTCGACCAGCCGGTCGCACTGGATCCGGTACTCAACATCGATCACCTGGTACCGGCCGGAGCAGATCTCGAATCGCTGACTCTTCTCGCATCACAGGAACGCGATGAGATCGTGGCGCTGCAGGCACAGGCCAACTCATTGCGCGAACATTCCGCGGTAGTGCGCGCCCAGTCGCGTCCGCAATTCTCGGTTACGGGTGGCTATATGTACCTCGAGAATGCCTTCCTCGATGCCGACGAATTCTGGATGGCCGGCGTCCAGTTTCGGTGGAACCCTTTCAACGGAGGCCGTGTCCGCAACCATGCCGCGGCCCTCGATCGGCAGGCGCTTGCTGTGAGTCACACAAGCAGTGACCTGGCGACGTCTATCTCGCTGCAAGTGCGTCGTGCCTGGAATGATCGGCAGGAAGCGGAAGCCAGTGCCCGGGTCACCGATGAGGCGGTTGACCAGGCCATTGAAAACCTGCGTGTCGTGCAAAACCGCTACGAAGCAGGCTCCAGCACCAACATCGAAGTACTCGACGCAGAGTCTTTGCGGCAACAGGCACTTAACAATCGTGACAACGCACGTTACGAACTTGCACTTGCCAAGCTGCGGCTCGCACGCGCTGTGGAGTTACTGTAATGAAAATAAACCCCGACGCGATGACGGCGCAGGCCGGCAAAGCAAGCACGCTGCTGGGCGCGATGTCGAACCAGACACGCCTGATGATCCTGTGCCATCTCATTGCGGGTGAGCGCTCGGTCACGGAGCTCGCGGAATTACTGGGCACACGGCAGTCCACAATTTCGCAGCACCTGGCATTGCTCAAGGAGGACACCCTTGTGCAGGCGCGACGCGACGGCCAGAGCCAATTCTATTCACTCACGGGCGATGAAGCGCGCTCCGTACTCGAAGTTCTGTATGAGCTGTACTGCGTTCCCGCTTCCAGGAAAAAGTGACATGACTATCCACAACCGTTCTGCATTCCTCGTCTGGCCAGCACTGGCCGTGGCCGCACTTTTTGCGAGCACAGACTCGGCGGCGCAGGCCGCCGATGCCCTGCCCTTTGAAACGGCGGTGGTCGAGATAGTGCAGGCGCCGCTTGAGCGCATGTACGACGGCACCGTCGAAGCGACGAACCAGGCGACAATGTCTGCACAGACCTCGGGGCGTATCGACGAGGTCTTTTATGACGTTGATGACTACGTCGAGCCTGGTCAGCCGATCGTCCGCTTCACTGACGTGGAACAGCAGGCCGCACTGCGACAGGCACAAGCGGCGTTGAGCGAGGCAGTCGCGCGCGAAAAGCAGGCAGACGCAGAGTTTCAGCGGGCCGAGGGCCTGTTTCAGTCGGGCTCGAGCTCGCAGCGTGAGTATGACCAGGCGCTCGCGGCCAGGGATGCGGCGGCGGCACGCACAGCCTCAAGCCAGTCCGCAGTAAAGACCGTTGAGCAGCAACTCGAATACACGCTCGTGCGCGCGCCATACGCCGGTATCGTAACCAAACGTCATGTCGAGCCGGGCGAGTCCGTCTCGGTCGGGCAGCCGCTGATCAGCGGTCTGTCACTCGAATCACTCCGGGTCGTCGTGGACATGCCGCAGCAGATCGCGGCCAAGGTACGTGAACACATGACGGCCTTTGTCTTGACCGACGAAGGCCGCGTCGAGGCCAGCGAAGTAACGATCTTTCCTTTTGCGCACAGCGCCAGCAATACGTTCACGGTGCGAGTGGAGCTGCCCGATGGTCAGTTCGCACTGTACCCGGGCATGTTCGTCAAAGTGGCTTTCGTCGTCGGTGACGCCGATCGCCTGCTCGTTCCGACAAGCGCATTGCTCAGGCGCAGCGAAGTCATCGGAATCTATGTTGTGTCGTCTGAGGGACAACTCCGACTGCGGCAACTTCGCGTGGGCAACGAATTTGACGGCCTCACCGAGGTGCTTGCCGGGCTCAGCGAGGGCGAACGCATCGCGCTGGATCCAGTGCGTGCCGGTATCTACGTGAAGTCACAGACGATGTCTCGCGATGAACAATAAGCTCGGATTTTCCGGCGGCGTCGCCGCACGTTTCCAGAACAACGCGTTGACCCCACTGCTCGCGCTCGCCGCGATGCTGCTCGGCATGTTCGCCGTTATGGTCACGCCACGCGAGGAAGAACCGCAGATTGACGTGACGTTTGCGAATGTTTTCGTGGGTTTCCCTGGCGCGAGCACGAACGAGGTGGAAAACCTTGTCTCGATACCCATGGAACAGGTGCTCGCCGAGATCGATGGCGTCAAGCACGTTTACTCGGTATCGCGTCCCGGCATGGGCGTACTGACGGTGCAGTTCAAGGTCGGCGAACCGCGAACCGAGGCCCTGGTGCGGCTCTACAATGCGATCTTTTCCAACCAGGACTGGCGGCCACAGAACCTCGGCATCATGCCGCCGATCGTCAAGCCCATGGGCATCGACGACGTACCCATCATTGCCGCAACACTGTGGACCGAAGATCCCGATCGCGGCACACAGGACCTGCTTAAGGTCGCGCATGCGCTTGA
>Ga0316189_10001489_pt1 | contig 23224 bp, 21 predicted proteins | sample LowCovwburrow_MG_FD_204930 | JGI IMG/M metagenome (GOLD analysis project Ga0316189, IMG submission 204930) | Coastal sediment microbial communities from Maine, United States - Lowes Cove worm burrow | ecosystem: Environmental > Aquatic > Marine > Coastal > Sediment | place: USA: Maine... | reverse complement strand
GCGGTCTCGTGCAAGGCCGGTGAGGACGACTCCAGAGCCCGCGAGATGATCTGCTCAGGCTCCAGCAGCTCGGCGCCCACGAGCGCATCGAGGATCAGCGCCCGCCGGCGCTCGTCGGGGACCCGGTCGGCGCGATCGAGGAGGTCGCGTGCGTCGTGGTCGGTGCCGTGCGTCGCGATGGCCGTCGCGGCGGCGGTGATGGCGGCTCCGCCCTCGGCGTTGGTGGCCCGGCGCAGCAGGAAGCTGCTCACGCCCGGCGTGCCCAGACGACCGAGCAGATCGGCGCTGCTGGCCTCGTCGGCGCCGCCGCTTCCGAGGTCGGCCATGGTCCGGAACGCCACCGTCTCGGGGTCGACTCCCCGGGCGAACAGGGCGGCGCGCGCTGCGTGTCGAACGCTGGCGGGCTCCGCCTCGGTGAGCCGCAGAAGCAGCTGTCCCGCGTTCGGTGTGCGCACCGCCGCGATGGGCGCGACTGCGACCACGGGGTCGCGGCTGCTGAGCACCGCCCGCTCGATGCGGACGATGTCGCCGGGGCCTCCCGGGGACAACAGCACCGGCAGGGCGGTCCAGGCGTGTTCTTCGGGGCCCTCGAGGGTGCCCCATGCCAGGGCGAGCACAGTGCCGGGCACCTGGCCGGCGGGCCACTCCACCGCGAACAGCTGGGCTGCGACGGCGGCCGCGACGGGTCCGGGTCTGGCCGTGTGCGCAGCGAACATCCGGGCGCGAACACCGGGGTCGTGCGCGCCCCGCACGAAGGCCGCGGCGCGAGCGGCATGCCTCTCCGGGGCGCTCTCGACGATCTCGAGCAGGGCGTGGTCTGCGTCGGGGTGCTTCAGTGCGGCGAGCGCTTCCAGTGAGGCGACTCTGGACCGGGCGTGACCGATCCGCGCCACCTGGGCGAGTGCCGGCACGGCCTCGACGCTGCCGAGCCGGCCGAGCGCCTGGGCGGCGGAGACGGCGGACCCGGCATCGAGGCCGGTGAGCGCCTCGATCAGCGGCACCACCGCCGTAGCATCTCCGGCGTGCGCCAGGGCATGGAGCACGGCGCTGCGGCGCGGCGAGTCTCGGCTCGCCAGGACGGCGTCCAGGGCGGCCCGCGCGGGAGGGGTGGTGTCGGCGAGCGCGGCGAGGCTCTCCGCGACGGAGCGGACCTGCGTCGGATCGACCGCTGTGAGCGCCTGCACCAGCGCGTGGATCGCGGGGGAGGTTCCGTGCGCAGCGAGGGCGGGCGGCACGGGTGCGGGCACCCGCGGGTCGTCGAGCAGCGGGACAAGGTGCCGCAGCGCGCGCGGGTGGCCCGAGCGCCCCATCGCGAGCAGGACGGCCGGGTCGTGCGGATCGCGCTCGGTCAGCAGCCCCTCGAGCGCGACCTGCGCCGCGTCGGTGTGCACCCTGCCGAGGGCCTCGATGGCGGCGTCCGCGAGCACCGGATCGGGGGATCGGGCGAACGAGGCCAGCACGATGATGTCGTCCTCGGTGGCCACCCACCCCAGGAGCTGGAGCGCCTCGGACAGGGGCGTCTGGCGATGGGCCTCGTCGAGGACCTCGAGCGCGAGTGAACGCAGCGAGCCTGCCTCCGCGGTGCTCCGTGCGGTCTGCAGGTTCGGCTTCCGTGCCGGTGCGGACGCCCGCGGTGCGGAGGGCTCAGACGGAGCGCACCCCGCCGAGGGGGTGCAGAGCCCGGCGCACCACAACAGCAGTGCGAGGGTCCGCGTTGACTGCATCGGTGTCCTCCCGACGCCTATTCTGCCGCGGGAGGCTCCGGCTGCAGGGCTGCAGTGAGCTCGTCGCTCGCGCCGTGAACCGCCAGCACGGCGTCGTACGCCTGCTGGGCGGTGTCGGCGTCGGCGGTGCGCGCGGTGAGAGAGACGTGCAACACGGCGGCGCGTCGCGCCACCTCACCGGGCCAGGTGGGCCCGCGCGGGACCATCATCACGTTCCGCGGCCCCGCCACGGGGTGCTTCTCTTCCCACCCCGGGGCCATGGGACCGGCGGTGAGGGTGGCTAGCGCGTCCTCCGGCTGGCCCATGGCGTCGTGCGCCTGCGCGAGCGCCAGGTGAGCGTCCCACGCCCAGGCGCCGTCCTCTTCGATGACCTTGGCAGCGAGGTTCAGCGCGGCCTCGGCCCGGCCCTGCTCCAGCCGCATCCAGGCCAGCGCGACCCGGGTGAGGTTCTTGTCGGCGCCGGACATGGCGAGGCGCTTGGCGCCCAGCTCGGCGTCGCCCTCGGCGAGCGCGAGCCAGCCCTCAGAGGTGCGCTTGAGGTCGAGGCTCTTCGCCTCGTCGCAGGGCTCCCAAAGCGCGCGCGCAGCCTCGGGCTCGCCGCGCGCCGCATGAAGTTGGATCTGCATGCAGGCGACTGCCCCCTCCTCGACGCCGATGTCGTTCGCGCCCTCGAGCAGCGTACCGGCCTGGTCGTAGTCGCCCAGGAGGCGCAGCGCCGTGTTTCGGCGGCGCCACAGCGACACAGAGTCGGGCTCGTTCTCGAGCGCTGCGGTCATCGCCTCGGCGGTGGCCGTCCAGTCCTCCTGAGTCTCCCGGGCTTGTGCGACCCGCAGCAGTCCTTCGGTTCGGTCGGGGTACAGCGAGTCGAGGTGGTGCCCGATGCGCACCGCGTCGTCGTAGCGCTCGGCCTTGACGAGCAGACGCGCCAGCGAGTCGAGGCACTTGCCGCACCCGGGCTGAGCCTTCAGCGACGACAACAACAGCGGCAGCGCGGCGTCGAGGTCGTCCCCTCTCCGCTTGGCGTCGCCGCGCCCGAATGGGTCGAGCGCCTTGCCCTTCGGGTCCCAGTGGGTCTTCTTGGTCGGCTGCAGCGCGACACTCAGATCGTCTGCGTGGGCGGTCGGCGAGCCGAGGACCGCGAGCAGGAGTACCATCATTGTTCACCTCGAACGAGTCCGGCGTTTGTAGCACGACCAACCCGTGCAGAGCCGGACTATTCCAGCGTCCATCTTCCGTCGGCATGCGCCCGGACGCGCCCGTTTGCCTGCAGCCAGTTGAGGTGGGTCGTGATTTGCCGCGCGGCAAGTGGGTAGAGCGCGGTCGCCAGCTCGGGGTACACCGTGGGTGCGAGCGCCAGCGCGGTCGCTCTCCCAGCGTGGTCCAGCGCGGTGCGAACCTGCTCAGTGCGGCTGTGGCGGTGAGCGATGTAGAACGACAACACGGCGTGCGCGTGGGGGAGCGCGGGGCCGTGCGCGGGGAGCAGGGTGCTGGGCTGTAGGTCGATGAGGCGCTGCAGCGAGTCGAGGTAGTCTTGCAGGTCGCCCTCGTCCGGATCGATGGCGATGGTCCCCACGCCGGCCACCATGTCGCCCGCGATCATCGCGCCGCTGTCGCGATCGTGCAGCGCGAGGTGACCCGGCGCGTGGCCGGGGGTGAAGATCGCACGCAGGCGGCGTCCACCGGCGGTGACGGCGTCGCCGTGCGCCACCGGCATCTCGACCTGGATGTGGCCTTCAAGGAGCGCGGCGGTCACCGGATGGGCGGCGATCGGGACACGATGGCCGGCCAGATTGAGTCGTCGCTGCAGGTCGATCGCGCCCGACACATGGTCGGCATGGTGGTGCGTCAACAGCAGGCTGGCCACCCGCTCCCCTCTCTCGACGCGGTCCAACACCGCAGTGAACAGCCGCCCCTGTTCGTCCTCCCACGGGCTGGCTGGGTCGACCACGACCAGATCGCCCTGTCCGACGATCCAACAGTTCGTGTGGGTGGCGGGCGGCAAGGTCGGCGTCCGCACGGCGACCAGCTCGATGCCGGGGGGGAGAGGGGACATGGCGTGGGCCCACCCTAGATCCAGGGTTTACGGTGCGGGCTGTCGTCGCACACAGACAGTCGGCGCACCGATGTTATCGTGGCGCGTGGAGGTGGCTGTGTCGGCGACCCAGAAGCTCGGTCCAGTGGGGCTGCTCGGTGTCATGTCGTTGGTAGGTCCTGCCGCGTATGCGGTCGGTCCTGGTGCGAACCCGGTGACTGGCCCGCCCGAGGTTCGCGCTGTTTGTGGGGGGGAGCCCATCGTGGGTGTGCCCCCGTTGGACGTCGAGTGCACCGCTGAGCTGCCGGATGGGTCTTGGGACCGGACGGTCTGGCTGTGGGGCGACGGCGAGACGAGCGAGGGCGACTCCGCAGTCCACACGTACCAAGTGCCGGGTCTGTACGCAGTGTCCGTGTTCCTCGAGGGCTACGTCCCTCCGGCCCCCTACGATGACATGGGTGATCTGTCCGAGCGACTCGATGGGTTGGTCTCGGTGTGCGGCGAGCCAGTCCCGCGCTTTACGTTCATCGACAAGGGGGGGCGCGACTACCAGATGGTCAACCAGACCAGTGTCTCGACGCCGCTGTGCCTCGAGTCCGTTCACTGGGAGGTCTTTCGCGGTGAGCGGATGGATGGCAACACGCTGATGACGTTCGAGTTCTGGGAGCCCCGCTTCGAGCTTCCTGAAGACGGCCAGTTCACCATCGTGCTCACTGCCGGTGGCGTCGGTGGAGACTCGGCTGCGGCGCTGCAGATCGATGCCAAGTTCAATCTGACCGAGGAGATCAACCGGACAACGGCGTCTTCGTGCGCGGTCGCCCCGGCTGGCGCAGGGTGGCTCGCGCTGGGTGTGGGTCTGCTGGGGCTCCGCCGGAGGAAGCGGTTCGCGTGATCCTGGGGCTCGGCGCGCTCGCGTTCGCGGCTTCACCGGCCGCCCCCATCACGATGATGCCGGGTGCGGGTCTCCGCGATGCCGCGGGCGCTCCGATATCCTGGCCTGAGGTCCGCGCGCTGGCGCGAGATACGGACGCGGCACGGCGGGTCCGACGCCGGCGCGTAGGTCGCACGGTGTTGAGGGTGCTGTTCGCCGGTGTCACGGCTGCGGAGGCGTGGGGTGCCTCAGAGCTCGCGCGCAGCGAGAGTCCGCTGTGGGCGCCACTGGCGCTGCAGGCAACGATGACCGGCGGAGCCGGGGTCCTGCTGTGGACCCAGATGCCGCAGGATCGGGCTGAGGACCGTGCGCTGCTGCTGCAGGGAGTGAACGCCCGGCTGCGGCTGGACGGCGCCGAAGCGACGGCGGCTACAGGAAGCGCACCGCCGCCCACGCGATGAACGCCGCCAGGATCGCGAGCAGCGGCACAAAGACACGCCGACGGCGCCGCGGAGGATCGATGGCGAGCTCGGCGCTCGGGGCGCGCTGCAACGGCGTGTGGACGCGGGGCGTCATGGCGGACAGGGGCGCCGGCGTGAGCACGCCCAGTGCACTTGTGGACGGACCCGGGTAGGGGCGCGGGGCGTTGTCTTCAGCGCTCCCGGGTCCAGGGACCGCGGTGGGGTGCGTCTGGGTCACGGGGCGCATGCCCGTCTGTTCCATGACCGCCTGGATGACCTCGTCGATCGGGACGTTGGTGGTGGTCTCGTCGCCGCCGAGCTCGGAGATCGCCTTCGCCAGAGCGGCATCGGGGAACATCTGGGTCTCGCCGGAAGGGTCGACGTCCATGACGGAGGCTACGCGCGGCGCGACGGGTTCCGGCTCAGGGGCGGCAACGCTGCGTCCACCAGAGGGGTTGAGCCAGCCGAACAGGCGCCCCAGCAGCGACGGGCGGGCATCGGCGGGCCGCCTGTGGCGCCGTGGAGCCGTGTTGAGGGGTTGGTAGGTGTCGGCAGATGGGGCCGTGCGGCCCTGCAGTGTGTCGTCCTGAGCGACCTGTGCGACCCGGAGGCGCTCGCCCAGCGCGGCGCGATCCGAGGTCCCCGCGGTCTGGCGCACCAGGGCCTGTAGCTCCTGCCGGACTGCACGCAAGTCGAGGTGCCGCTCCAGTGGATCGGTCGCGAGCATCCGCCGCAGCACGCGGGCGAGCGCCGGCCAGCGCTGGAACACGGGCTGCAGGATGCGTTCGGGATCGCGCGACGCACCCGCGGGCCACGGCGGGCGCCCGGAGAGCATCGCAGTGGCGAGCGCTCCCAGGGACCACTGGTCGGTGTGGGCGGTGGCGGTGCCTCCGTCATGCAGCTCCGGCGCCGTCCAGTCTGGGGCGGCCGCGCCCGCGACCCCGAACCCGAGGATCCACAGTCGACCGCTGGGCGCGATGCGAACGTGTCGGGCATCGAGACGGCCGTGGAGCTGGCCGCGCTGGTGGACCCGGTACAGCGTGTCGGCCAGCTCGAGGAGGATGTCCAGCAACGTGGCCTGGGGGACCTCTACGATCCCGTTGAACACGCCCTCGACGCAGCTCTGCAGCGGGGTACCCTCAAAGTGCTCGATCACCAGGGCGCTCTTGCCCTCGTGCCAGTCCACGGCGGCCGGGATCCGCGGATCGTCGAAGCCCTTCAGCGCTTGGAACTGGCGCTGCAGGGCATCGCGCGCGTCGATGTCGGCATCGGGGCCGAGCACGCGGATCAACACCCGGTCAGAGGATCGATGCAGCGGCTCGGTACGTTGACCGACGTACCAATCCGCGCCCCCTAACGTGGCGGGACCGACAATCTCGAACGACCCGACGCGAAGCCCAATCTTGGACATTCCTGGATCACCTGGAGGGAGGAATGGGGTGGAAGGACGGCACGATATCACGCCACACCAGCGCGCCGATTCGCGTCTGGTCCTGGGCGCTGCCCGGGTCGAATGCAGGCACGGGAACCACTGGGAGCGACAGTAGGCTTCGCAGATCCGCGAGGTTGGTCGTCGCGCTGGCGCCCGTGGTGCCGGGCAGCTGGTTGAGCACCACGCCCACGGGGCGGTGGCCATCGGCCACGATCGCGCGGACGGTCAGCAGGGTGTGGGACAGCACGCCGAGGCGATCGGCGGCGACGATCAGCACATCTCCGCCGGTCGCGCAGGCCAGGTCGGTGACCCAGAGCGCGGGCGAGCTCGACAGCGGCACGCACCAACCTCCGACGCCCTCCACCAGCACCGTGTCGGCGCTAAGGGACGCGATTCGGGACGGAATATCGGCAGGCACCACACGCCCCTCCATGGCGGCGGCGCGGTGCGGGGAGAGGGGCGCGATGAACCGCGCGAAGCACAGTGGCGGGTGCCCGGCAGCCGTCCCGATGTGCACCGCATCTTCTGCGTGTTCGCCCGCCGGGACGCCGCTCGCGACGGGCTTGCAGGCGCAGACGGTGCCGCGGTCCCGCGCGGCGCGCGCGAGGCACGCCGTGATTGCGGTCTTGCCGACGTCGGTGTCGGTGCCGGTGACGAACAGTCGCATCCCGAGGGGTTACCTCCAGACCCGGAGGGTGTCCATATGGCGGTGCGCGTGCACGTCGTGGCCGGGTTCCTCGGCGCGGGCAAGACCTCGGTGATGCAGCACTTGCTGGCGGCGATGTCGGGCGAGCGCGTGGGGATCGTCGTCAACGACTTCGGGACCGCGGGGATCGACCAGGTCCTCCTGGGAGGCGGGGCGGTGCGGAGCATCCGCGGATCCTGTGTGTGCTGTACCGCGCCGGAAGGGCTCGTCGGGGCGCTCTCCGAGCTGATCGGCTCCTGTGACCGGGTCTTTGTGGAGCCCACAGGGCTCGCGCGCCCCGCTGACGTGATCGATACGGTGCGGCGCGCCCCGTTCGCGGCGGACGTGGTGCTGGGTCCCTTGATCGTGGTGGTCGACCCGACGGCACTCGCGGCGGGGCACGTCCCGGCAGCGTGGCTCGCGCAGGCGGGGGCGGCCGACGTGCTCGTAGCCAACCGCCTCGACCGGGCCAGCGCTGCGGAGCTGAGCGCGTTTCGCGACTGGGCCGCCGCGCTGTGGCCCGGACCCCACGCGGTGCACGAGACCCAGTTCGGCGCCGTGCCGGCGACTGCGCTCGCGTGGCCGAAGGACGCCCGCGCTGCGCGGCCCGCCGCTGTGGCATCGGGAGCGTCGGGCGGTCACGAGTTCGTGGTCCGAAGCTGGTCCTGGCCCGCGGACGTGGTGTTCCACCGAGGGCGCCTGCTCGCTGCGCTCTCGGCGCTCTCGGCGGTCCGTCTCAAGGGGCTGCTCCGGACCGAAGAAGGCACGGTCCTCATCCAGCGCGCGGGCGACCAGACGATCGAGACCGCGTCCGGACGGCGCTCCGACAGCCGGCTGGACGTGATCGTGGCGGCGGGGTCGGACGACCCGTTCGTCGGCGTGGACGCTGCGCTCGCCGCAGCCCGCCGAACCGCCGCCGAGGCGGAGAGCCGGGGCACCGCCCTCGAGGTGGCGCTGCCTGGGGGGGCGACCACCGTGGTCGATCGCGATGGGCTCGCGGCGCTCCCCGGTGGCGTGGACGACGTGTCGCGGTTGATCCCTGGCCGCTCGGGCGCCGCGGCGCGCGTCGCGTCGCTGCTGCTGGCCGCCGGCGCCCCGACGTCGGGGTGCGCGGTGGTCGTAGCCGCTGACGGATTCGTCACCGAGCCCGTGCCCCTCGCCGCGCTGGCCGAGGCCGTACTGCTCTACGCGGACGCCGCTGGCGCGCCGCTCGCTGGGGGCAAGGGCGGGCCATTCCGCTTGCTGATCCCGGGGGATTCGGGGCCGGGCGGCCCCTGCGCCAACGTCAAGGCGGTGGTCCGGATCGCGATCCGAGCGACGCCGCCTGGCTGACCCCCTACTGGCGTTCGCGCCACGCGTCGCGGGCACGGTTGAGCCGGCCGATCGCCCGCTCCGTCGAGACGGGCACCGGAGCCGCTTCGGCTCGGGTCGTGAGCTGGCCCACAAGCTCGTCCGCCGCGCGCGCCTTCCGGTCGCCCGGTGCGTCAACGAAGCGGAACCAAGCGGCCTCGAGCTCCTTGTTGCCGGCGGCGAACGCCCCGATAGTTGTCCCTTCGTCGCTGACGGCCTCGATAAACGCGCGGTCGGAGCGCAGCCCCGCGGTCCCCAGGTGCCAAGCGACCAGGCCGCCGCCGCCGAGCACGAGCAGCGCCAGGAGTGCGGCCAGCAGCGCCGCCACGGCCGTAGCCTTGACCTGTTGAATGCGACGGTCGGGACGGGAGACCGGGGTGGGGCTATCGTGGGCACGGCCGCGCTCGTGGACGACGACGCGCTCTACACCACGGGTTATCAGTCCCGGCTGCGTCCGGTCCACGTAGGCGGGCAGGTCGCCGCCCTGATGATTGTCGAACGGATCGCGGAATCCAGGGTCCTTCGTACGGATGTGCGGCATGGTGTACGGTGCGGGGCGACCCGTCTCGGGGTCGAGCGTGCCGCCGCTGGTCGTGTCGTCGATGCGCTCTGCTTCGCCCTCGGGGGAGCGCACGCCGAGGGCCTCGGCGATGTCGGCCATAACCGCGTCGTACGCGACGGTGGGCGGCGGGGTATCGGGAAGCGAGTGGGTGTTGTCGAGCCAAGGCGGCGCGGCCGGTGCATCGTCCTGGTTGAGGCGCGTGAGCCGCGAGAGCAGGGCATCCTGCAGCTCGGCGGCGGACGTATAGCGCTCGTTGGGCTCGAGCGAGCACGCGCGCACGACCACCGGCCGCAGCACGCGGGGGAGGGGATTGAGCAGATCCTCGTACGTCTCGCCGTAGAACAGGTCGGCCGAGTGGCGGCCGACCACCAATGTGTACAACAGCGCGCCCAGCGCGTAGACCTCGGTGGCGACGGTGGGGCGCCAGCGCTGGCGAAGCTCGGGGCCTAGGTGAGCCCAGGGTGCGCCGTTGCGCGCCTCGGCGGAGGTGTCGGGTGGGCCGGACTGCCCGAAGCCGGTCAGCACGGCGGAGCCGTCCGCGGCCCAGCGGACAAGCGCGGGGTTGATGTGGCTGTGGATGACGTTCTTGGCGTGCGCCCACGCCAAGCCGTCGGCGAGGCGGGCCACGACGCGCACCGCCCACAGCGCGCTGATGGCACCGTTTCGCTTGATGTGGTCGGCGGCGGAGCCGACCAGTCGGTCGCGGACCACGAAGGAGACATCGCCGTCGGTGCCTACGTCGACGACGCGCTCGAGCGCGGCGTGCTCGAGCTTGGCGGCGCGGCGGGCCAGCGCGAGCATCCGGTGTGCGGCGACCGGATCGCCCGGTCGCGCCACCTGGATGGTCCCCCAGCGCTTCAGGCGAGAATCCCAACCGGTCAGTGTGGCACTGGTCTCCGTGGTGTCCTCAGCGCGCACTAACAAATAGCGCCCGGCAAGGACGAGCGGGGGTCGGGGTCGAGGTTCCTGGTTCGGGGTCTCGTGCATCGTCCCGTGCGTCGGGTGGGAACCGCGTGGCGCGAAGCCCAGTGTACTACGAGGGTACGTAGACCGCGCGGATGGCACGATCGCGCGCTAAGGTTGAAGTGATGAAATCTCACCGAGCAATTCTTGCGGCTCTCCTCGCCGGATGCGGCGGGGGCGGTATCCCAGAGCCGGCGCCAACGGTGTATCCGCCCCCCACACCCATGTCGGTGGTCGAGCACCTCTCCCGCGCCTCCATGGCGATTCGCGGGGTGCGGCCTAGTTTTTCAGAGATCGATGAGGTCCGAGCAGACCCGGGGAAGCTCGCCGCGCGGGTCGACGCCTGGCTCGACTCGGACGCGTTCGCGAGCACCATCGAGGATCTCCACGCCGAGCTGTACCTGCTCCGGGCCGACACGAACTTTCAGCTGCCCGTGCGCGGAATCCTGGAAGACTATGGGATGAATCAGGGAGATCTCCATTTCGGAACCGTCGCCGGCCCGCTCGAGCTCGTCCGCAGCGTCGTGATGGAAGAGAAGCCCTACACCGAGATCCTCACGGCCGACTACACGATCGCGAACGAGGTCATCGCGGCAGTCTATGGCCTGCCGTACGATCCTCTGGGTCCGGAGTGGCAGGTCACCGAGTGGACGGACGGCCGGCCCATCTCGGGGCTGCTGTCCGACTCCGAGATCTGGCGCCGCCACGTGTCGAACGCCGCCAACTTCCATCGCGGTCGCGCGAACTTCGTCTCCCGCACCTTCCTCTGTGAAGACATCGGTGCGCGCGATGTGTTCGTCGCCGGCGGGGTGGACATCGCGGACGAGGGTGCGGTCGCGGAGGCCGTCGGGAACGACCCCGGGTGCGTCGCATGCCACAGCGCGCTCGATCCGCTGGCCGCGTTCTTCTGGGGCTACAAGGAGCAGCTGCAGCGGGGGGCCATCACCGAGGCCTACAACCTGGGCTGCGAGTGGGACTGGGAGAACGGCGATCCCCCTCGTGGCAGCTACCGGATCGAGCACTGGTGCTATCCGCTGAAGTTCTACGACGTGTCCGAAGAGGGGCTCTGGTACGACAAGGGCCTTCGTCCTCCTGGGTTCTTCGGGCACCCGGCCACCGACGTGATCGATCTTGGGCAGCTGATCACAGAGGACGCCCGCTTCGCGGAGTGCACAACGCGCAACTTCGCGAGCTACCTTACGCAGGTCTCCCGCGAGGATCTGCCGGACGACTGGGTCTCCGGGATGCAGCACGGCTTCGTGGAGTCCGGGTTCTCGGCCAAGGAGCTCGTGCGGTCCATCGTGCTGTCGGATGCCTTCTCCACGGCGCGCGAGCCGGATCCGGACGCGTTCGCCGTGCCGCTGCAGACGGTCCGGCCCGAGCAGCTCTCCCGCAGCCTCGAAGACCTCACCGGCTTTCGGTGGATGGCCAACCAAGACGCCTCCAACTGCGCCACGGCGCTTGGAGTCGACAACTGCTGGGGCGCCATCGATCTGCTCGACACGGATCTGTACGGCGTGCGCTCGATGATGGGCGGGATCGATGGGTACACCGTCACGCACCCCACCCACATCCCGACGCCCACCCAGCTCTTGGCGCTGCGCCAAGTGGCGCAGGAGGCGGCTGGATTCGTGGTCGAAGACGACTTTGGCCTGAGCGCTGCGAACAGGCGCCTGTTGAGCGGCGTCGAGCGCGAGACCACCGGCGACGCTCAGATCCGCGAACAGCTCGTGCGACTGCACATCCGGCTGCTCGGTGAGGAGGTTGACGTGAACAGTGCAGAGATCGACCTGTCCTTCGGCCTGTGGGCCGGCGTCGCGGAGGGCAGTGACCCAGTGGAGGCCTGGAAGGTCACCATCGCGGCCCTCCTGCGGGATCCGCGCTCGGTGCTGTACTGATGGGCATCTCACGCCGAGAGTGGCTGATGGGGACCGCCGCGCTTGCGGGGGCAGCGACGCTGCCGCGGTCCAGCCGCGGTCAGGCCGGCACGAAGGGCGACGCCAAGCACCTCATCGTGGTGTACGCCGAGGGCGGCTGGGACGTCACGTTCTGCCTCGATCCGAAGCTGTCCTGCTCGGGCTGCTCTATCGAGGGCCCCGAGGTCGACGAGTCTCCGCTCGAGGCGGAAGACCGCGAGGCCGTGCAGACGTTCGGCCAGATCCCCATCGTCGTCAACGACCTCAAGCGCCCGGCGGTCCGCTTCTTCTTTGACCGGTGGTACGAGCGCATCCACGTGATCAACGGCATCTGGACGGGCTCGATCGCACACGATCCGTGCCGCTACCGGCTACTCACTGGCACCCCCGTCGGCACGAGCCCCGACGCGGCCTCCATCGCCGGGGCCACGCACGGCGACACGCTGCCGCTGGGCTCGGTCGACCTCTCCGGCTGGGGCATCTCTGGGCCGCTGGCCGCGTCGTCCGGGCGCATCGGCGCCAACAGCCAGATCGCGGCGCTGCTCGATGGAGGCGCCAACTTCACGGCGCCGGCTGCGTCGGGGCTCGTCTACCCGCTGTTCCGCGCCTCTGCGGGAGATGACGCGGCGATTGATGCCTTCCTGCAGGAGCGGGCGGACCAGCTACGGGAGCGCTTCGGAGACGGCAGCCGCAACGACAGCCGGATCGACGATCTTCTCGAGGCAAACGAGCGCCAGCAGCGGTTCCGCGGTCGGGCGGACGAGGCGTTGAAGTTCCTGGAGGTGGGCACGCAGGCCTCATTCCACCAGCAGATCGACATGGCGGTCGACCTCATCGATGCCGGGGTCTGTCAGACCGTCACGCTCGACACGCGCGACGACTGGGACACCCACGAGGCCAACGCGGCGCAGCATCACCACTGGGATGGTCTGTTCGTGGGCCTCGGACGGTTGATGCGCGCGCTCGACGAGCGCGGCTTGCTCGACACCACTGTGGTCGCCGTTCTCTCCGAGATGACGCGCACGCCGCTGCGCAACGCCTCTACGGGCAAGGACCACTGGGGTCACACCTCCGCCATGCTGATGGGCGCGGTGCGCGGCAACGCGGTGAGCGGCGGCACAGACCACCTCCTCGAGTCGCTCCCGATCGATCTGGAGACGGGCGCCCTGTTCCCCGGCGGGGAGCTGAACAAGTACGACAACGTGGTTGCGGGGATCCTGGAGCTCACGGGCGTGGACCCTGAGCCCTGGCTGCCGGGCTCGAAGCCGTTCCGAGGGGCCCATGCGGGTTGAGCTCGGGCTGTTGTTCTTGGTTGCGGCCTGCGGCGGCGGCAAGGACAACCAGGTGCCCGTTCCGGGTCCCGCCGGGGAGTGCATCGACACGTGGGAGAGCTGGACGAGCGGCTTCCTGCGCACCTGGTGCACGGCGTGCCACAGCGCGCAGCTCGGGACCGGAGCCCGGTATGGCGCTCCCGCCGGCATCGACTTCGATACCTACGCCGACGCGGTGTTGCTCTCGGGCGCGATCGAGTCGGCCGCGGGCCCGGGCGACGGAGAGAGCGCACCGCGGATGCCTCCGGTGGGCGGGCCCACGAGTGAGGAGCGGGCACGGCTCGTGGACTGGATTGCCTGCGGCATGCCTGGAGAGGAGACGGCGGCCGTCTCGGACTGCGCAGACTTGGCTGATCACGCGGGGGACACCACGGTGTCCTCGGAGGCCGATGCGATCGCGCTCTGCGCTGAAGCGGGCACGGTCTCGGGCGATCTGATGGTCAGCGGGTCGGCCGACCTGTCGTGTCTGTGCGAGGTCTCCGGGTCCGTGCTGGTGTCCGAGGGCGACGTCGATCTGTCCGGACTTCGCGCGATCGGTGGCGACTTTGTCGTGGGCGCCGGGGTCTTTGCGTTCGAGTTGGACACGCTGGCGTTCATCGGGGGCGATGTGTTGGTCCGCGACGCGGTGGTGCAGGCGGTCCGGTTCCCAAAGTTGGTCGATGTGGGCGGCAGTCTGACGGTCACGGCGCTGCCCGAGGCAGCGCGGGTCGACATCTCGCGACTGACGACGGTGGGCGGCAGCGTCGAGCTGTCGGACATGCCGCGCTTCGAGGTCTTGCTGGGAGAGGGCTACGCGCTCGAACAGATCGGCGGCGACCTGGTCCTGGACGACCTCGACAGCTGGAGCGGCTTCTACGGCTTCGCCTACCTCGAGACCATCGGCGGCGATCTGCGGATCACCAACAACAACGTGATGCCTCGGGTGGACGGCTTCACTGCGCTGGCCTCGGTGAACAACATCATCATTGAAGGCAACGTCGATCTAGTCACCATGGACGGCTTCGATCTGCTGGCCGTGATCGACGGCGATCTGCGGTTGGCGGGCAACCTGTCGCTCGGGCGCCAGGACGCGTTCGCACTCCTCGAGTCGATCGGGGGCAGCCTGACCATCGCCAACAACCCCACGTTCGCTGTGCTGGAGGGCTGGGGGCCCCGAGAAATCGGCGGTGACGTCCTGGTCGAGGACCTCGATGGGCTCAACGCGCTCGAGCTGCTGCCCGAGGCGGTCACCATCGGGGGGTCCCTCACATTGCGCAACGCGCCCCAGATCCAGCGGATCGACGGGCTTCAGCAGCTGACCCAGGTGGGCGGGCCCATCCGGTTCGAGGGGCTCAGCCAGCTCGACAGTGTCGGCCTGTCCCCGACGCTCAGCGCGGCTGGCGGCCTGTCGTTGGTCAACAATGCAGCGCTGGTCGATATCACCGGACTGGCCGACCTGCGGACCGTCACCGGCAACCTCGAGATCGTCGGCAACAGCGTGCTCTCGGATGTCACACCGCTTCACGGCGTCAGCTCGGTCACCGGCGATCTGATCGTCTTGGGCAACACGGCGCTGCCTGCCGCGTCCGCCCAGGCGCTCGAGGCGGCGATCGCGACCATCGGCGGAGACGTCACGGTGTCGGGCAACGGCAGCTAGCGACAGCCTGGCCCCCTCATCTAGCCCCTTCGCTCGCGCGAGCGCCGTCCACGCGGCGCTGGTCCCTTACGGCGACTCGGTGGAGGTGGAGGTGGAGGTGGACGCCGTGGTGTGCTCGGCGGTCTCGTCCACCGGGGGCGTCGTCTTCGCAGCCTCTTCGGGGGCGGTGCCGCGTGCGCGCTCGCCCAGCTCGGGCTTGAGACCCTGGATGTGCATCACGTCTGCGGCGGACTCCATCGCAGGCTCGGCCATGGCGAGGTCGACTTCGGTGGTGCGGTAGCGCGCGCCCACCAGGCTGGTCACGATCTCGAAGGGATCACCGGTGCCGATGACCTCGATGGTGTGGACGCCTTCGGCCAGCTCGGTCTCGAGCGGCAGCGCGCCAAACGACAGACCGTCGACCCGGACTTCGTCGCCCTCGCGTCCGTCGAGCACAAAGCGAAACTCAAGCTGACGCGGCTGGCTGCCGATCACTTCGAAACCACCTGCTCCAGCGGTCGCCGCGATGAGAGTCCAGAGCAACACATCAGCCTCCTGCATGCCACTAACCCCCCAGTGGGGATCACGCGTCCAAGCGGGCCTGGGCGTGCTCGGCGGCAATCTCGGCCTGGCGGTGTCGCTCCGAATGCACGTCGGCGCTGGCGAGGATCTCCTCGGCCGCGGCGAGGTCGGCCTTGGCCTTCGCCTTGTCAACCTCACCGACTGGAATGCAGGTGTCCGTGAGGATGGTGATCCGGGACCCGCCAATCTCGGCGAAGCCGCGCCCCAGCACCAACCGGTGGTTGCCTGCGGGCCCGGTCAGCACGCAGGTTCCCGCCCGCAGCAGGGTGAGCAGCGCGTCGTGGTCCGGGAGGATGCCTAGATCGCCCTCCCACGCACGCACGAGCACCTCGGACGCGGTACCCGAGTAGGTGCTCGCTTCCGGCGTGACGATCTCGACCTGGAGTTCGGTAGCCATCAGCCCTCCGCTGCCAGCTCGCGGGCGCGCTCGAGCACGTCCTCGATGCCGCCCACCATGTAGAAGGCGTCCTCGGGAAGGGCGTCGTGCTTGCCTTCGAGGATCTCCTGGAAGCCCTTGATGGTGTCCTCGACCTTGACATAGACACCCTTGCGGCCCGTGAAGACCTCGGCGACGTCGAAGGGCTGGGACAGGAACTTCTGAATCTTGCGGGCCCGGGCAACGACCAGGCGGTCCTCCGCGGACAGCTCGTCCATGCCGAGGATCGCGATGATGTCCTGCAGCTCCTTGTAGCGCTGGAGCACCGACTGCACGGCGCGGGCCGTGTTGTAGTGCTCCTCGCCGAGGACCTGCGGGTCGAGGATCCGGCTGGTGGAGTCGAGCGGGTCGACCGCCGGGTAGATGCCCAGCTCGGAGATTCGCCGGTTGAGCACCGTGGTGGCGTCCAGGTGGGCGAAGGTCGTGGCGGGCGCGGGGTCCGTGAGGTCGTCGGCAGGGACGTAGACGGCCTGCACCGACGTAATGGAGCCCTTGCTCGTGGAGGTGATTCGCTCCTGCAGCGCACCCATGTCGGTGGATAGGGTGGGCTGGTATCCAACAGCCGAGGGGATGCGGCCGAGGAGTGCGGACACCTCGGAGCCGGCCTGCGTGAACCGGAAGATGTTGTCGATGAACAACAGCACGTCCTGGCCGTCTTCATCGCGGAAGTACTCGGCCATGGTGAGCGCTGAGAGCGCAACGCGTGCGCGGGCGCCGGGCGGCTCGTTCATCTGGCCGTAGACCAGCGCGGCCTTGGACTTGACGTAGTCACCGGGGAAGATGACCGCGGCGTCGCCGCCTTCCTGCATCTCGTGCCACAGGTCGTTGCCCTCGCGGGTACGCTCCCCGACGCCGGCGAACACCGAGTAGCCGCCGTGGCCCTTGGCGATGTTGTTGATGAGCTCCATGATGAGCACGGTCTTGCCGACCCCGGCGCCGCCGAACAGGCCGATCTTGCCGCCCTTCGCGTAGGGCGCGAGGAGGTCGACGACCTTGATGCCGGTCTCGAACATCTCGACGGCCACCGACTGGTCGGTGAACGAGGGAACCGGGCGGTGGATGGGCCAGGACTTGGTGGCCTTGACCTCGCCGAGCTCGTCGACTGCATCGCCGATGACGTTGAAGATCCGTCCGAGGACTTCTTCACCGACCGGCACGGTGATGGGCGAGCCAGTGTTCTTCACTTCCTGGCCGCGCTGCAGGCCGTCGGTGACGTCCATCGCGATGGTGCGGACGACGTTTCCGCCGAGGTGCTGTGCGACCTCGAGGACCAGGTTGTCGTCCGAGTCGGAGATCCGCGCGTTGCTGGCCCGGAGCGCGTTGAGGATGTCGGGCACATGGCCTGGCGGGAACTCCACGTCGACGACGGGTCCCATGACCTGCGTAATGCGGCCGGTGGCGGCTTCCATGGTGGGGTCTCCTGAAACGATGCGGGGGTGGTCGGGGCCTAGAGTGCGGCAGCGCCGGACACGATCTCGATGATCTCGGTCGTGATGGCGGCCTGGCGGGCCCGGTTGTAGTCGAGCGAGAGCTGGTCGATCAGATCGGAGGCGTTGCGCGTGGCGCTGTCCATCGCGGTCATCCGAGCTGCGAGCTCGCCGGCGATGGTCTCGAGGAACGCCGAGAGTACGAGCGTCTGCAGGTACAGGGGCAGCAACGCGCCGAGGATCTCGGAGGCGTTGGGCTCGTAGCGGTGCGTCGCGCTGTCGGTGGGGGTGGCGTCCGCTTCGGAGGCCTCCACCGACAGCGGCAGCACGCGCTCGAAGGTGGGAACTTGGGCGAGCGCGCTGACGAAGCGGTTGTATACGACGTACACCTCGTCGACTTCCCCGTCGACGAACTGCGAGACCATGGTGGACGCAAGGGGGCGCACCAGCTCCATCGTCTCGGTCTTTCCGTAGTTGACGACGGCGTCCTGCAGCGGCCGGTCCAGACGCTTGAAGTACGCCTGCGCCTTGCGCCCGAACACCCGGATGTCGACCTCGGTGCCGGCCTCGCGCTTGTCTTTGAGCCAGAAGGTGGCCTTGCGCAGCAGGTTGTTGTTGAACCCGCCTGCCAGGCCACGGTCGCTGCTGAGCACCACCACCAAGATGCGGCGGATCTCGTCGCGGCTCTGGAGCAGCGGCTCTTCCACCTCGTCGCCGGCGTTGGCGCCGACCCGCTGCAGCACCTCAGAGAGGCGCTCGCGGTACGGGCGTGCAGCCAGAGCGCGCTCGGTGGCTTTCTTGAGCTTGGCGCCTGCGACCAGCCTCATGGCGCTCGTGATCTGCTTGGTCTTCTTGACCGCGGAGATCCGGTTCCGGATGTCTTTCAGGTTCGGCATCGGGGTCCCTCGGGGGTCACGCCTGGTACGAAGACTTGAAGTCGTTGATCTCGGCGACGATCCGGTCGCGGAGGTTGTCCTTCTTCAGGGTGCCCTTCTCGACGATCTCGGCCAGCAGCTCGGGCTTGCCGGCGGTGAAGTGGTCGGTCAGGGCATCGAGGAAGGGGTTGACCTGGGGAATGTCGAGGTCATCGAGCACGCCGACCGAGCCGGCGAGGAGCTGCAAGACCTGGCGCTCGGCGGGCAGCGGTAGGTACTGCGGCTGCTTGAGGAGCTCGACCAGCCGAGCGCCGCGCGACAGCGTGCGCTGCGTGGCGGCATCAAGGTCGGAAGCGAACTGCGAGAAGGCGGCCAGCTCGCGGTAGTTGGCCAGGTCGAGGCGCAGGGTGCCTGCGACCTCCTTCATCGCCTTGATCTGGGCGGCGCCGCCGACGCGGGAGACCGACAGACCGACGTTGACCGCGGGACGCTGGCCAGCGTTGAACAGGTCGGTCTCGAGGTAGATCTGGCCGTCGGTGATCGAGATCACGTTGGTGGGGATGTAGGCCGAGACGTCGCCGGCCTGGGTCTCGATGATCGGCAACGCGGTCAGCGAACCACCGCCGCGGGCGTCGCTCATCTTGGCGGCGCGCTCGAGCAGCCGGCTGTGCAGGTAGAATACGTCGCCCGGGTAGGCCTCGCGACCGGGCGGGCGACGGAGGAGCAGCGACAGCTGGCGGTAGGCCACGGCGTGCTTGGACAGGTCATCGTAGATGATCAGGGCGTGCTGGCCGTTGTCGCGGAAGTACTCGCCCAGTGTGCACCCGGTGAAGGGAGCCAGGAACTGCATCGGCGCGGGGCTCGCCGCCGGCGCGCAGACGATGGTGGTGTACTCGAGCGCGTCGTATTGCCGCAGCTTCTCCATGACCTGCGCCACGGTGGACTGCTTCTGGCCGATGGCCACGTAGATGCAGTGGACCTTCTTCTTGGGGTCGTCCTTGAACACGCGCTGGCTGATGATCGTGTCGATCGCCACGGCGGTCTTGCCCGTCTGCCGGTCGCCGATGATCAGCTCGCGCTGGCCGCGGCCCACCGGGGTCATGGAGTCGATGGCCTTGATGCCCGTCTGCATCGGCTCGTGGACCGACTTGCGCGGGATGATGCCCGGCGCCTTGGTCTCGATGATCCGCTGCTCGACTGCCTCGATGGGACCCAGGCCGTCGATCGCGTTGCCGAGTGCGTCGACCACGCGACCCATGTAGGCGGGGCCCACACCGATCTGGACGATGCGCCCGGTCCGCTTGACCTCGTCGCCCTCGTGAATGGTGGTGTCGGAGCCGAAGATGGCGACACCGACGTTGTCCTCTTCGAGGTTGAGGACCATGCCGACGATGCCGTTGGGGAACTCGACCAGCTCACCGGCCATTGCGTTCTCGAGCCCGTGGATGCGGGCGATGCCATCGCCCACCGACAGGATGGTGCCGGTCTCGGTGACGGAGACCCTGGACTCGTAGTTCTGGATCTGACTCTTGAGGATCTGGGCGATCTCGTCCGCGCGGATGTCCATAGCGGCGGTCTCCTGTGTGCGACTCAATGCGGAAGAAGCGAAACGGGGTTCAGGCCTGGGCGGGGAGCTGGCTGCCGAGCAGCGCATCCTTGATCTGCGCCAGGCGCGTTCGGATGGAACTGTCGTAGACGGTTCCGCCAACATGGGCGACCATTCCACCGATCAGCTCGGGACGGACCTCGGCGGTGACCACCACCGTCTTGCCCGTGGCGGCCTCCAGGGCCTCGCGGACCTCGGCCTCGAGGGCCTCGGTGAGCGGCTCGGCAGTCTGGACGACGACCCGGGCGCGACCGGCGCGGGCGTCCGCGTGGGCGGAGTAGGCCCGCGCGATGTCGCCGAAGATCGCGAACCGCCGGTTGTCGTTGAGCAGCAACACCAGGTTGTTGGTCAGGTGGTGCAGTCCGAGCTTGGGCAGCACCTCGTGGAGCACGGCGCGCCGCTCTTCGGACGTGAACACCGGCGAGCCGAGGGCCTGGCCGAGCTGGCTGTCGTCGGCGCGCAAGAGGGCGGCGAGCGACTGCAGATCGGCCTCGACACGGTCGACCTCGTTGGCCTCCGCGGCGATCTCGATCATGGCTTGCGCGTAGCGACGCGCAACGGGATGGTCAGCCACGCGGCGCCTCCTTGGCGGCCTGGAGGGAGTCGAGGAAGTCGCGCGCCAGCGTCTGCTGGTCGTTGCTGCCGACCTGGCTGCGCAGGGTCTCTTCGGCGAGCTTCACGGCGAGCTCGACGGCCTCGTTGCGCAGCGCCTGCCGGGCGCGAGCGCCTTCGTCGCGGATGGTGCGCTGGGACTGCTCGGCCACCCGAATGGCCTCGCGCTCGGCGCGCTCGACCAGCTTGGCCTCGTCGCGGGCAGCGCTGGCGGCCGCCTCGTCGTGCATCGTGGTGACCTCTGCCTCGATCTTCTCGAGCCGACCCAGGAGACCACGGTGCCGCTTGTCCGCTTCGTCACGCTCGCGGGCGCTGTCGTTGAGCTCCTTGCGGATGCCCTGGGCGCGGGCGCGGAACGTGTCTAGCAGGGGCCGACGGACAAAGTAGGCCAGCACCGCGATGAGCAGCAACAGGTTGAACGCGTGGTACCCGATGGAGGGGAGCACGTAGGTGTCCGTGTTCTGCTCGCTGCCGTTGGTCGCGTCCCGCCAGTTGGGGATGTTGTCCCCGTCGATGTCGTCGCCGTATGTGTGGTGGTCGGCTCCATGACCCGGCTCAGGGTGGGCTTGCTCGGCGTGGCCATCAGCGGGATCCGGTGCGCTGGCCAGCGCGGTGCTCGACAGGGCGAGGACCATGGGAATCAGGAGGTGCATACGGTGTTCCTCACGCGACCGAGCGGCCGAGGACCCGGCCTGCGATGTCTGCCGACAGCTCGCTGGCCGAGGATTTCAGAGCAGCCGCAGCCGCGTCGCGGTCGGCTTGGATCTGGGCGATGGCCTCGCCGATGCGCGCCTCGGCAGCCGTGCGGGCCTCGCCGACAATCTTGGCCTCGTGGGCCTGCGCTCGGGCGCGAGCCTCTTGGCGCAGCGTGCCCACGTCCTTGCGGGCGGCGGCGAGCCGTTCTTCGATGCGGACGAGCTGCTCCTCGGCGGCCTCGTCCAGCTCCTGGGCTTCGCGGCGGGCGGACGCAGTCGTCTCGTCGCGCTCGTCCAGCCAGTCGAGCAGCGGACGCCACAAGATGAGATACAAGCCGACAAGGGCTGTCAGAAAGGGCAGGGTGAGCAGCGCCACGTGGGCGGGATCGGGGATGATGTCCATCGGCCTCTGTTCCGGGTCCTTGCGGGTCTCCAAGGGGCGCCGGCCGTATCTCGTCTGGGCGCCTTTGGGCAAGCGCCTGCAACATCTCGTCGCGTATCCAGGACCGGTTCGATCGCGCGCGGCGTTAGACGGTGCTCCATGTACGTGACCGGACTCCGCATTGAAGGGCTCAAGGGAGCGCCTGCCGCGCTCTGGGGTCTGTCGCGGGTCGCCCCTTTGCCGGCACACCCGGCGGCCGTGGCGGTCGCGGACGCGCTGACGCTGCTCCACGGCGGCTTGCACGCCGACTACGCCGATGCGGTCGGCCCGCTCGGCTGGGCCACCGGGCCCATTGAGCGCTGGACCGAGGGCGAGGACGTCGAGGTGCGCGGGCTGAATGCCGAGGCGGTGTCCGGGTTCATCGATGGCGGCTCGGTGGTGGTGGATGTCGACCTTCACCTCGATCCGCCGCTGTTCGGGCGCCTGCGGAACGAGGCGATCCGCGATCCCCGGGTGGTCACCGCGCTGGGGCAGTCGCCCACGCTGTCGGTCAAGGTCGGCTGGCTGCTGTCGGCGGACCGCACGATGGTGGCGCCCAGCGTGTTGGGCGTCCGCGTGGGCCAGGTCGCGTTCGACCCCCGCGGCAAGGAGCGGCCCACGTGGCTGCCGGCGTTGCTCCGCGACCTGGGCACCCGCTTTCATCGCACCGGTCTGCAGCGGTCCGAGGAGGTCGTCACCGCGCGTCTGCTCGCCGCCGCCCAGTCGGTGGACCCCGAGGAGCGGGCCGGCTTTCGGGCCGTGGCGGCCGCGCTCGCAGCGCCTCCGTTCGCGCTGCCGGCGCTCGACTTCGTGCGTGTGGATGGCAAGGCGTACCTCGCCTTTGGATCGGAGCTGTGGCGCGGTCGTCAGCTGGGTCGCGCGGCGATCGATGCCGTGCGCTGGGCGACCGGCGCCTGGCTGGAGCGGCCGGACGTGCTGATCGTCGACGAGGTGGTGCCGGAGCCGGTCCACGCCTGGCTCACCGCGCTCCCCGAGGGCGAGAACGCTCCCGTGGAGCAGGTGTGGGTCCCATGAGCCGCGCCGTGTGCGTGCGGTGCGGCGGGGAGCGCGCCGGCTTCGATCAGATCTGCCCCAGCTGTGGGCAGCGTCCCGAGGGCGAGGGCCTGCTGGTCGCGTGGCTGCTGTCATCGGAGAACCTGGACAACGAGGAGCTGTCCCGCGTCCAGGAGCGCGTGCGCACCGGGGAGTCCATCCGTCCGTCTGCGCGCATGATCGACCGAGCACGGCGCCAGCTCGGCAGTCACTTTGCGACCGACGCCGGGATGGACGTGCGCCAGCGCGTGCTCCTGCTAACCACCAGCCTGCTGCTCACGCCGCTGGTGGGCTGGGTGCTGTTCTTCTGGTGGCGCCAGGATCGCCCGCGCGCCTCGCTGCAGGCGCTCGCGCTCTCACTGCCGGCGACCGTGTTGTTCACTGTGCTTGTGCCGTACTTGTCACTGCGCTGACCCGAGCTAGGGGATCGTCCAACAACAAACGCTGCATTCGGATGCGCTGCACGCCCGATGGCTGCGTCGTCGAGTTCTCGGGATAGCTCGCTATCCCCTCGACTCTCCTCCTTGCCCTCGAACGAGCAGCACCTCCTCGATGCAGCGCGTTTGTTTTCGGAC
>Ga0316189_10001488_pt1 | contig 23231 bp, 54 predicted proteins | sample LowCovwburrow_MG_FD_204930 | JGI IMG/M metagenome (GOLD analysis project Ga0316189, IMG submission 204930) | Coastal sediment microbial communities from Maine, United States - Lowes Cove worm burrow | ecosystem: Environmental > Aquatic > Marine > Coastal > Sediment | place: USA: Maine... | reverse complement strand
TTCTTTTTAGATTGCTTTAAACCTGTTTTTGAATTAGCACAATTAGAAACCGATTTAGAATTTATTGAGTTACGTGATAGTTACAAAGATGAGGAAGAGGTAATTGATGAGCCAATTATAGAAGATGATGCAGTAGAGGACGTTGAAGAAACTTTAGAGCTATCTAGCCAAGTTTGTTTATCTGATGACATGGAAGCATCACCAGAACTAGCAGATCATTTAATAGGTTTCGGTGAGGATTTGAACTATGATGATTATGAGTTATTGGCAGTTAACGAAGTTGATTATGATACTGATGATTTAATCTATCAGGCTTTAAACTTTGCAACATCGACAGGAGTGGCAAGACCAAACTCAAAAAGCGAACAAGACAGCGAAGATATTGTAATAAGATATCGTTATGTAGGTAATCCATCACCACAAAGAGAATTTTGTGTAAAAATGATGAGAGCAAATAAACTATATCGAAAAGAAGATATACAACAAATGGAAAGGAGCGGTATTAACGATGGTTTCGGACTTAACGGAACTAATATATATTCAATATGGTTATGGAAAGGTGGCGGTAAAATGAGTAGTAAATATCCTAACGGAACGTGTAAACATAAATGGCAGAGAGAAATCTATTTAAAACGTGGTGGTGGCGTAGATGTAAATTCACCTTTAGCAAGAACTATAAGAACACAAGACGCAAGGCGGAGAGGTTACGAAGTGCCAAACAATAATAGGAACGTAGGTATAACACCACATCAAAATAAAGGATAATGGCACTACTAAACGCACAAGAAATAAAGACTAATACCTCGATGGGAGGCAATGTTGATCCTGATAAATTCATGCACTTATTATTTGATGTTCAGGTTTTAATATTAGAGCCTACACTTGGAACAGCTTTATACGATAAAATTGTATCAGATTTTGATGGTAATACTTTAGCAGGTGATTATTTAGAAATGTTTAACAGCTATATCAAGCCTGTATTATGGCATAGTGTTTATGCACAGTATTTGCGCGATGGTATTATATTAGCACAGAACACAGGTATCTATGAGAACACACCAGAGAACGGAACGACGCCAGATATAGAGAATGTTAAGTACGTTGCTAAATCGGCACAGTCAAAGGCAGCAGTTTATCTCGAAAGATTAGAACGTTACTTATGTGATAAGAATATAGCGGAGTATGACAATAGTCAACCTAATGATTACGATATTAACCCGCAAGATGCTAGTGGTTCAAGTGGTTGGTATTTAGATGGAGTTCCAAGTTCTGTAAGATATTATAAAAAATATTATGACATATAAAAGTGAACGTGATAATGAGCCAAAAGAGGAGCACATTAAAAAACTAGAATTATACTTAAAAAAGATAGATGAGTTGCGGACTAACAAGCGGGAGGACAGAGATAGCGTGTAGAGATAATATAGGTGGCGTTAAAGCGGTTTATTTATTAAACTACGTAGATTATGCCTATACTCAAATCGAAGGTGTTAGAGGTGTTAATGTTAGTTCATTTCCTTTAAGCACTATTTTTAAATATGAAACTACGAACGCAAATTTTAGCGAGACTATAAACAACGATGAAGAGGGTATATCTTATTCACAATCTTTATCTTTTACTTTGTTTAAACAGGATTTGTTAACAACAAGAGAGTTAGACCTAGCGACTAACATTGATTTAAGATACGTTGTAGAGTTTAACAATGGAGATTATAAGATAGGTGGCTTGTTTAACGGTGCTAGAATAAGTAATTTAAGTATTGATAGTGGAGGAAGTAAAACAAGTTTAAACGGTTATAATATAACAATAGAAAGCGAAGAAGAATATGCTGCAGCGTTTTTTAATTTCAATGTATTTGGTGACTTCTTACTATTAGAGGATGACTTTTATATATTATTAGAAACAGGTAGTAAAATAGCATTAGAATAATGGCAGACAAAAAAATATCAGAATTAACAGGCGTAACGACTTTACCAGAAACATCGTTATTGACTGCGGTTGATTTATTGAGAGCAGCAAATGATCAGAACGTGAAGATACCTTTATCTGATTTTATTGCTTTAGTTGCGAGTGATCCAACGTTAAACAATCCCGTAGAGAATACTTATTTAGATGTTGCGTCAATGATTGCAGACCAAGCAAACCAAACGATAAACTTTTTTGAATATGTGAGCGGTACTGATGAGTACTATGAGTTTTTAGATTTAGGAAATGTTACTATTGACGATTATAGACTTCTATCAGATCAAGAAGTTTTAACAGTTACTGGTAACAACGGTTATAAAACATTCAGATTACAAGTCATTCAAGATGATACAACGCCTTTAACAACTATTAGCAATGGAAGAATAGGTTTTGAATATAATATAGGAACTGATGCAGTTACAGGTGTGTTTTTCAATAGTGCATATACTGACATCATACAAACTTATGTAGATTTAGTTGGTAGTGTGTCTTATTATATTAAGATCTATAACAGAGACGAGAGAAGATATGACATAGCTAAAGTTACAGGATTTGCAACGGTAAACACAGATTTTACCTTAGCGAGTATTGAAAACACAATAGACAGAACAAACTTTTCAGTACAAGATAGGTTAGAGGTTAACTTTGATATTGATGTTGAAGGTGGTATAGGTAGCACTTACAACGTAGATGTTTTAGACTTTATTAATGACGAAACAACAAAACAAAAGGTTATAGATAAAGACAATACCCAAGATACAACTATTGTTACTGCTGCGGTTAACGCTGCGGTTGCCTTTTGTTTGGCTAATCAGATGAAGGAATTACATTTTTCAAATGGTTTGTACATAATTAATTCTGTAACTATAAACGGTATTGATGACTTTGTTTTAGTAGGTCATGGTTCAAAGATTCAATATCTATCTGGAAACTCTATTTTTAACTTTGTTGCTTGTGAAAACGTCTTTATAAGCGGTTTTCATTTTACATCGACAGAAAACTCTTATTCAGATGTTGCATTTATTAGAGCTACAAATAACAATTCTTATTTAAAGATATTCGCAAACAAGTTTGAAAACTTTCCTAGATGTGGAATACTTATTAATGATTTATTAGGTGGTACATATTCGGAAGGCGCAGTAATATACTTAAATGAGTTTATAGACTCGCCAAATTACAGTAACGTTAATCAGTGCGGTGTTGAATTAGGAGATGATGGTGAGTATTCTAAAATTATAAATAATAATTTTTACAACATACCATCGGCAGCTAGGTTTACAGATGGAGCAAATAGTATTTTTGCTTATAATAATTGTTTACAGATAAATGGAGACGCTTATGATGCTAATTATGATAGAGGTATAATTTATTCAGAGCCAAGTGGTAATTCTGGGAAGTTAGATGTTGTTTACAACAAAATAAACCATAATGATACAGGTATTATTGCGGTTTTAGTAAAAGGTGATCCAACCAAACCACAAAACTCGGTTAAAATTATTGGTAATGACATCTTAATTCATGGTTCTCCGACAGAGGCGGTTGCAATTTATTTAGAAGAATGTCCAACATCCATAATTAAAAACAATAAATTTAGAGGTTACATAACTGCTCCAAATGATAATTGTATAGTTTTAGATAAAAGTGATAATTGCCAAATAACAGGTAATTATATTAACTCTTTTAATAACGGTATAAGTTTAATAGAGTCGGCAGGAGTTAGTATAATAGAAAACGTATTTGAACTTATTACGGTAGATGATTTTATATATGATTTTGACTCATCTGATATATACTTTGTTAAAATAGGCAGTCAATTAATAGCTTTAGATACTGGACTAACTGTTACAAATGACGATTTAAACAAAACCTTTTATAATTACACAGATACCACTAGAGTTATAACACTTGATTACACAACTTTAATTGATGATTTTGCTTTTAAGATTGATGCTATTAGTGCTGATGTAACAATAGCAGAGGCAAGTAACATATTTTTACCATCAGGCGATAAAACAATTAGTGCTGGTGATTTTGCAGAGGTTTATAAATTGGGTAAATCGGAGAAGTTTAGGTTTACAATAAACACAGGTGTAGGCGGTGTTGTTAGTCCTCCTGTTAATAATGATGGCTCGGCAGAGTTAGCAGCTATTATAGCTAGGGCAGATACTGAAGTATTTACAAAACCATCAGCACCAACACAAACAGCATTACAGACTTTTATATCAAATCTTTTAAATGATAATATATGGAATGATATTGATTTGTTTTTACTGTTTAGTTATAATGATGTAGCAGCAGAGAATTTTAGTAGAATAAACATAAAAAATCCATCAAGCAATTTAGCAAGTTTTATAAGCCCTATTTATACAGTAAATGGATTTAAAGGAAACGGTGGCGGTATCGGATATATAGATACAAACTTTAATTTAGTTACTGATGCTGTAAATTACCAACAAGATAGTGCGTCAAGAATAGGAGTTCTTTATGAAGCGCCAACCGCAGGAGCAACTAATAGATTTGATGGTCAAGCCACAGGGGATCAAAATTTCATGTTTATTACCAATACAACTCAAAACAGAATCAATTCAACTAACACTACTACCAACGTTAACATGAACGGAACAGGTTTAAAAGCATACAGTAGAGTAGATGCAAATAACATTGTTTGTCATAATCAAGGAGTAGCAGAAAACAGAGCATCTGTAAGTACAGGTGTTGATGCCGAAAATATGTGGATTTTGAATCACGATGGTAATGAGGGTGATGCAGGAATTGGATTGTATATTTTAGGTGGTGATTTAAGTGGTAAGATGTCACTTTTAAGAGGTCATTATGGAACGTATTTAAGCGCAATCGGATTAACAGAATTTCAATAAACTCATAACAATATGAAATTTTTACCAAAGTCAAAAACTACGAAAATACTTTTAATCGCAGGGTTAATAATCTTCGTAGTATCATTAATAATAAACAACTTATAAAATGGAAATACCTTTTAACTTTAAAGAAGATAAATGGAAACATATCGTAGTAGGCTTCATGTTTATGTGGTTTCCTGTACTATTTGGATTCTATGGTTATCTAGTCGCGATTGCTATTGCGTTAGGTAAAGAGGTTGTATATGATAAGATTTTAAAAAAAGGAACTTTTGATTGGCTAGATTTCGCCTATTCTATGATATTTCCTACAATCGCATTTTTAATAGTTTTATTCAAATAATATGAGCGCAACACCTAGAGAGATGTTAGACGCTGTTAAGCGATTTGGAGAGAAGGAAACTAACGTGTTGCTCCAACTCTTACAGGACTTCATAACTAAAGACGAACTCACAGCACAAAGACTTATAGATATAGAGCAAGAAATTGAACTATTAAAAAACGGTGTTGAGCCTCCAATATTATACCCGCCTGTTATCGCTTTTCCAAGTGCCAAAGGAGCAGGAAAACAAACTACCGGTGGTCGTGGTGGTGTAGTTGTTAAGGTTACGAACTTAAATGATGCAGGTGCAGGTAGTTTAAGAGAGGCATTAATGATGACAGTACCAAGAACAATCATATTTGATGTTAGTGGTCATATTAATTTAACAGCAAATATAGAACTGATTGCAGATAATGGAGATTTTACAATAGCAGGACAAACAGCACCAGAAGGCGGAATTACAATAACAGCAAATTATATTCAATTAGGAGGTGGTTATAACAGACCATCGCAGCCATGTGATAATGTTATTATAAGATATGTTAGATTTAGAAATGGTGGTTATACAGGCGCACCAGATGTAGGAGCGCACAACGGAATTATTTCAAGAGGTACCCAAGGATTAGTTATAGACCATTGTTCATTTAGTTTTTGCGATGACCAAGCTTTAACAGCAGGAGGATTTTATGGTAACTTTCAAAATGTAACAGTTCAAAATTGTATCTTTTCAGAGAACGCTACAGGAGCTATCGCGGGTAGAGGCGACCAATCATTTGTAGATGGTAATGTAACTTATACTAATAACCTTTGGACTGACCAAACTCACAGAACTCCTAACTTTGGTGGTGATTTACAATATGATTTAATTAACAATGTATATTCTAATTGGAAATCTAGGTTATCAGTTATAAATGGAAGCCCTAACATTAATTTTATAGGTAACTATTTAAGAGAGGGAAGTTTTACAGACAACAATAACAATCCAAGAAATCAAATCCAATCTGGTAATCCTGTTATATATTCAGCTGATAACTACGATAGTGTTTTATATCCTACGCCTAGCGCAGAACAAACATTATTATTTCAATTATGGGGTACTAATGTAAATGATGGTGTGCCAAATGCTAGTAGATTCACATCTTCAATGTTTCCAATCTTAGGAAGTGAAACACCTTTAACATCTTTACAGGCTAGAGAATTAGTTTTATCAGATGTAGGTGCAAATAAGTATCTTAATGCTGATGGTACTTTTGGAGTTTATCAAGATAGTTTTGATATTCATAAAATTGAAAACTTTAGAAACAATATAAATGAAAACCCATCTAATAAATCATGGACGATACCAACAGTACCAAACAATACAAGAGATAGCTCTTATGATACTAATGGTGATGGAATACCTGATAGTTGGGAGGGTACGGTAGTTGGAACGGTTGCATTTGATTCGTCTACGATGTCATCTGCTGATATTTCACCGAGTGGTTACACTTGGATTGAAGAGTATATAAATGGGATTTAATAATAAATAACACTTTGCTAATAGCTCCTATTTTGAGGGATTTAGGGATAAGAAATTAAAAAATGAGAAAAAAACTATTGAAAAGAATTTTAAAAAATCAAGTACTACTTGATAGTAAGTTAAATGCTTTATTAAAAAATGGAGGGTTTGATATGACTCAATTTAAAACAGTTAATCCGACAATTCCACCGCCACCGCCACCAACAGGAGATGATGGATGAAAAATAAAAACATATTAATAATTTTAACGACTTTAACTTTTATTTTTAGTCACGAGATGTTAGAGTTTATTTATCCTAATGCGAGGAATGATTATGAGGTTTTTTTAAAGTATTATTATGCTAAAGAAATAGTTAATGAGCTTTTATTCACTCTATTATTTTTTACATTATTTATATGTGTGAAGCAAAGGTTATTTAGTTCGATTTCTATATTTGCTTTTATGTTGACATTTAGTAGCTTTTTAGATAAGGCTTTTTTAAATAACTATGATTATCTATATACCGATATAATAATTATAGTTATTGCTACATTATTAAGTATAAAAGTATATAAATGGAGAGAATACCACACGAATTAAAAGACCTATTAGTAAAGATAATAATTCCTAGCCTTGTGGCTATATCAATACAATTAGCGGTGAAAATAAAAAAACAAAAAGTATCATTCTTTAATGCTCTTATGAGTGTTATTATAGGCGTGGGGTGCGCTTACTTGTCTAGTGGATGGATTTTAAGAGCTTTTGAGGACACGACATTACCAATAGCATGTGTAACTATAATAGGTGAAAAGGTTGCGTACTGGCTTATTTATCAATTCAATTTCGATGCTGTAGGAGATAGCTTAATACAATACTTTATAGATAAGTATAAGAAAAAATAGTTATCTTTACTTAAACCAAAACAATTAAACCAATGAGAATAGCATTAGTAGTAGGACATCATGAAAAAAGCAAGGGAGCGTTGTCTAAATATTTTGGACTACGCGAATGGGATTTTTATAACGAAGTAGTTCGCGAATTAGGAAACGTTAATGTATTTTACCATGATGAAAATATTAGCGGTTACACATCGAGAATAAAAAACACAGCCAGTAAAATTAATAAAATAGACTTTGATTTAGTTATTGAATTACATTTTAATAGTGCTGTACATACATCTGCTAACGGTTGTGAAACATTGTATTATTATCGAAGCAACAAATCAATGAAATACGCTCAATTATTTTCAAAAGTAGTTACAGAAAATACAGGTATTAAATCAAGAAATGGAGGTTTAAAAGCATTAACAAACAAAAAAGACAGAGGTTTTGCAAGTGTTTATTATACAAAAGCACCTACTATTTTAATAGAGCCATTTTTTGGAAGCAACGAAAGTGATTGTAAGAAGATACAAAGCCCTAAAAACATGGCTAGAATAATTAAAAGATTTTTAGAAAATATAACCTAATTAATGAAAAATATAATTATTTGGTTAATTTATTGTACTTTTATATGCATCTGGGTTAGATTGTGTAAAAAAAAAGGATAAAATGCTATATTTAAAACTCGCAGTTTACAATGATGATGAAGAAGAAGTTTTCGTTGACTTTGTGTTGCAAGTGGAAAGTGTTAACGGTTACTACCCTGATCCTGATGATGAGAATCTCATAAATCTTTTGTCATACGGTCAACACTACACCGTTAAAAAGACACATGAACTAATGAGCCATTTAAACGCTAAAATAAATTGAAAACTAACGAATACTTCTATTGTGAAAGACAGACAAATCTTTGCCAACAATGTAAAGAGCAATGTGAGTACTGTAAAAGCTTAGACGATGAAAACTAGACACGAAACACGCATAGCCTGTAATACTGCAAACCCTAAATTTATAGGTGTTGAGTATGATAATATTTTAAAGCATTTAAACTATTGGCGATACCCATACACTTTAAAAGATTGGAGTGGGTTTTTAGGTCAATGGATTGTAAAATATAAATATGAAAACTAAACACATTATATCGTTTGTGTTGGTTTTATTTTTTAGTTGTTCTGCATCCAAAACTAAAACTCGAAAACAAACTGATACTAACACTATCAGAGATATAAGCGAAACTGAAACAATCAAATCTACTCGTAAAGGTGATACTTTAACTTATACGGTTTTAAACCCTGTTTTAAAAGATACTGTTATATATTTCAAAGATACACAGAAAGTCGGTTCTAATACGCTTAGAATATCTTACGACACATCTGGTAAGCAAACTATCGACTGCATAAGCGATGAGATTAACGAACTTAAAGAAACCATCAGGAGTATATCGGAGCAGGAGGCTAAAAAAGAAACCACACAGACTAAAGAGAAAGAATCCATAATAAACGGTAGAGTTATAGTATATGTTTTTTTAGGATTGGCTTTTTTAATGGTCGTAAATAAGTTGATGAATAAGATAACTTAAATATACATATATGTCTGTAAAAAGAAAAATAAACATACATATAATTATCTTATAAAAAGCAGATAATACTGATTATCGGTAAAAAAGCAGATAATACTAACTAATAAACCAATATATGGGAAAGCCTAAAGTGAATAAAGGAGATTCAAAAAATAGATATAGAATTACAAATGATTCTATTGCAATTAAATTAGGATTAAAGGTTAATAATAATAGAAGATACCGACTTTCAGACAAGCAAAAGAAAGATTATTTTAATATGGATGTTCATAATATAAGGCGATTATTCTTTGATATTGAAACATCACCAATGGTTGTTTATAGTTGGAGAGTAGGATGGAAGATAAATATACATACCGACAACATTATAAAAGATTGGAAAGTTATTTGTATTTCTTATAAGTGGGAAAACGAAGATAAAGTTCATAATCTCACATGGGATAAAAACCAATGTGATAAAAAGATGTTGCAAGACTTTATTAAAATAGCGAATACTTCAGATGAAATGATTGCTCATAATGGAGATAGGTTTGATATTAAAAAGATACGTACTAGGTGCATATTTCACAGAATACCTATGTTTCCATCATATAGAACACTAGACACTCTTAAAAAGGCTAAAAGCGGGTTTAATTTTAATTCTAATAGATTAGATTATATTGCTAAATTCTTAGGTGTTGGTGCTAAACTAGAACATGAGGGTTTTAAAATGTGGGTTAAATGTATGGAAGGGGATAAGCAAGCATTGAAAGATATGGTTGAATATTGCGATATGGATATAATTGTTTTAGAAGATGTTTATTTAGCTATGCAGAACTACATCAAAAACAATACTCACACAGGAGTTCATAATGATAAATTAAAAGCCTCTTGCCCTACTTGTGGTTCTGAGGACGTTAGTTTAGTTAAAAACAATTTCACTGCATTAGGAACGATCAAAAGACAATTAGAATGTAATACGTGTAATTATGAATACAATACATCAAACTCAGCTTGGAGGACGTTCTTAGAAATGAAACAAAATCAACAAATAAAATCTTAAAATAATAACGTAATTGTCTAAAAAGACAACTACTCTTAACAGTCAATATAATTTATTTCTAAAAAGAAACAAACCATATTTTTGTGTTGTGTGTAATGCTAAACGAATTTAGATACACCAAACTTTTTTCCTCTTTCAATCAAACCATCTTCTACTAAGTTTTCAAATGTTCGGTAAGCACTATTGTAACCTACTTTACATTTTCTTTGGATTAGCGGTATAGAAATATCATCACCACTATTAAACATTTGAAAGATGCTCGTTCTTGTTTTAACATCTTGTTCCATTTGCGTTTCTTTTATTACGTCTTTCATTTTAATCAAGTTATTAGTTTAATAATCCGCACTACACACAACAATATGTATAGTGCATTTTCGTGCCTCAAACGACACCATACACTCAACGTTATATGCAATGGCTACATTTCTAGTATTTCAAAATCTTCTGAACTACCCCAGAAGTCATCGTGTGTAACTTTTACATCGCTATTCAATTTAGTTGTTTCATCTTCCCAGTCTTCGTAGTTGGTATTGTTTACCAGCCAATCAATTCCTTCAAAGTCATCATTCATTACAAAGTCAACTTCTTCTTTCCACGAAGGGTTTGTTTTATCAGTGTATTCGTTTGCTCTATGTTCAGCAACTTTTTGTAATGGAAGTGTGTACTGTCCATCTGGTGTATTCATTTTAATTACTTTCATCTTACTTTTTGTTTTAAAACCGCCACATCATATAACACGTAATATAAAAAATTATTACTTTCTGTTTCTTAAACTAAGTAAGTACAGTTTAATTCTTACTTTCAAACTTATCCACTTACTTAAAAATAGGTGTTCTTTTTCAAAGGCTTTTAAGCTTTGTTCTATTATATTATTTTTGTCTTTAAATTCCATAACTTTTCATATTACAACACGTTATATACAATAAAAATTAAACTGTGGTTAGTGCTAATTTAATAGTCATTATATGTATTGCATCTTCAATAGATGTAAATTTTTCTTGCCATTTATATTTATCTAATTGCTCGCATAAATGATGTGAGTAAATAGTTCCGCTTTCATCTGTGAATACTTGAAAAGATAGTAATTCGCTTTTTACTATTTCCTCATATTTTTTTAGTAATCCTATTAATTGTTGTAGTTCCATAATTTTTACAGATATATAACAACGGCTATAAGTTATTGCTAAGTCCGTTGTCTGATTAAAAGTGTATTTCTTATCGGCAACACCTCATAGCCGTATCTCGTTATAAACAATAAAAATTAAACATATCGAGTACCCCACGTCAGCTCGCCATTTTGGTCTTTTAAATAATCAATTCTTATATTTTTAAGTTTGAGTCTTTTATATTTAATATAGTCTTTAGAATGGCTGGCTAAGGTTATTTTCTTTAACCGTTTTTTCAGTTTTCTTGGTATCTTAGTGTATTTCATAATTTTTACAGTTCCCTTCGGTTTATAACACTGTGTATAGTACAGTTTTTAACTATATCTACAGCTTGATTTATACCTTCATAGTAAGAGTCGTGTCTATCACTTTCTTTTCTTGTCTTAAAGGCTTGTGCTTCTTTAGGTGTTCCGTTAGGTAATTGCTCTTTAAAATACTTATTTAATTCTAATTTACTTTCTTTCTGTTCTTCAAACATATTATTTAGTTTTTGTTATTTTTACACGCACTTTCCTTACACAATTACGTTGTAAACAATTTAAATGCCTAATTTTCTTCTGTGCTTCTTGCAAAAGTATTTTCCATTACTTCTATTAATCATTTTATCACACGCCACGTTTAGGCATTTAAACTGTTCGCTTTGCCCCACAACACCTTGTATATAACATTGCTTTTCCGTTTCTTTTACTATTTGATTTATAAAATCTAATTTGTCTTTATTTCTCATTTTGTTATTTTTTTAACTACTTCATCCATTCTATAATAGTCTGTTGCTCTATTTAAGCAATTTTCCATACTTATATTTTTCCAACCATCTAATACTTTTTGATTATATAGTTCATCTGCCAATTGTTTCACTTTATCCATAATGTTTTTATATTTTAATCCGTTAAAAACCTAACCATAACCTAACCGTTACTTTTCAAATTTATTAATCACTCTATTGATATGATTATTAACAAACTTTATCATGTCCTCCTCTTTAGGTATGTGAGTAATGTCTTTATGTAATTTATCATAGTATTTGTTACGATCTTCTATCTCTTGTTTGGTGTATGCTTCCTTAACAGGCTCTTTAAAGTCATTTATAGCCACTTTAAGCATGGGTATATCTTTCTGTAACACTTTCACCCAATCATAAACGGAATCGCTTAAAATGTTATCTAAATGGTCTATACAAGCCTCTGCGTCACCTCTATTAGTCCACGCAAACAATAAAAACTGATGAATCCATAGTTTTGCTAGTGATTCATTTTGAGATAAGTTTATGCTCTCCTGTATTTCTTTGTAGTCTATTATGGAGTTTAAAGCCTCTATATCTTTGGCTGTTGGTTTCCAATGGTTTTTAAATTTCCATTCAAAATGCTCTAATGCTTTGTTTATGTTCATGGTTTAATTTTTTGACTTGTCTATATTCGCTTGTTAGCAATCATTTTGCTCCGTGTTCGCAAGTCCAACAAAAGTGTTCATTTACATTTGTGTCGTATGTCATTTCTTCTTTGTGCTTATCGCAAAACGGCACTCGTTCCTCGTTATTGCTAACACTGTATAAAATCAATAGCTTATCTATTGCCTCTTGTTTACTTATATCATCCCTTAAAAGGTCTGTTACTATATCAAATATTTCATCCTCCATATCGCTACTATTTTTATACTATTCGTTACAACAATTCTAAGTTATTAGTTAACGCATTTTCAACTAAGTAAGGTATTCCGTTTTCGTTTATGTTAAAAGCAAAATCTTCAAAATCTCTACCTCTACTATATTTGTGTTTTACTATTATATCGCAATGTTTATCGTCTGGATCTGATTTTTCTAAAAATACAACTGTTTCTGCTTTCTTCAAAATATAACTTCCTAAATGTCCTGTTGGTTTTTCTACGTTCATTAATTTATGAATGATTGCATGAAGATGTACGCCATAGACATCAGTCCATTTTAAAACCTTTTGAGCGACATGAGCCGACATGATAATGTCGTTTGTGTTCTCAATCAAATCAGCAATACCATCAATAGATACAAATTTAATTTTTCCTTTATATCTTTCATCTTCTAATAAAGCATCCACAAACATAACCCTTTCTTCTGGTGTTTTAGAACGCATTGCAAACGGTAGATAGTTATCGTATCTATGTCCTACCATTTCCGTAACTCTCCTAAATGCGTGTTGAGCGTAAAAAGAACCTTGTTCAGTATCTATATCAACAATGTAATAATCTTCTTTACGATGTGTTTTAATATTTGGGAAGTAATTATTTGCTTGACCTCCAATGTAAGATGCTATTAAAGCAGATTTATAAAACGTTTTCTTTGTTTTTGATGGTGCTACTGTTGCGCTAAACTCCCCGTATGTGTGTACCGGTAAATCGTAAGAAGTGCCTTTAAACTCATAAGTACCTATGCTTAATGCTGAAGGCGGTCTTTCAATAACTACATCTAAATCTACGAAACAATCCTCATACATTTGTTCATAATTGAATACAACCTCTGTATTATCTATAAAGTCCTCTGGGTTTAGTCTTTCCATTACAATTCTGTTTTTAGTTTTTCACTTCCGTAAAGTTCATAATCTTTTGATAGTTCAGCGTTGTAATACTTACTAATGTTTTCTAAAAAGTGTTTAGGTTTAAGATACATTGATGAGATATTTTTGTTCTTTTGCTTAAACAGTCCATGCATCGCAGTATTTATTTGCTCTTTTGAAAAGTCTTTTAATGCGTTAGTGAATTCTACTTTCTCGTTAAACTCTAGTTTTTTAATATGAGTTGGTTTCTTCATGTAGTGCGTTCTTACTTTTGACCAATTTTCTAAAAATATATTTTCTGGATATATATATATTTCTTCTTGTACTTGCTCTTCTTCTTGTACTTGCTCTTCCTTGGGGCTTGGTGTAGGGTCACCCTTGGGGCTTGGTGTAGGGTCTGGTACATCACTAGGTATCTGGTTTCCTTGCATATCTGTTTTATTAGCAAGCATCCAACCTTTAACGCTTTTTTCAACTGAATGTCTTTGACTATTATAACATAGATTAGAGATGAAATTTAAGTCTTTAGGGTTTTCATCTAAAAACTGTTTATTTATTACAGCCATTAAAAAAGATAATTTATCTGCATCTTCTGGTATATCGTTAAGTACGTCAAAATAACTTCTTAGAAAATTAAACGCTTTTCGTTTAGTTAGCCTCATATTACTCTACTATTTTATTTATCTCAGTACGTAAAGTTTTAGCGAATTTAATTGCTGTTGATTTGTCTAATGTCAAGTAAAAAGGTTGTTTATCAAATTCACCTGACACACTAATTAATTGACCTGTAACTTTTGTTTCTATAAAGTCAGTTGACCTATCTAAACAATTAAATCTTATTTGGATTCCCATAATTAATAAAGGTTTTAAGATACCTATAAACTATTTATTAAACATAAAACCCTTAACCGTTCGCTGATGCAGAGCTACTAGGTAAAGGGTTTAACCAATGTTATATTTTGAAGTTCCTGCATCGAACTATATCAAAAATAGTCAATTTAATTCAATCTACAAAAGAAAGTTTAGATTTTATTTTAGACATCATACGATAATAAGGTTTAAGTCTCGATTCATATAAATCTCTTAATTCTTTTTCATTGTATTGTTCAAGATGATTTATAATATACTCTGGAATATTTGTACTCTTAACCTCTTTTATAACTTCCTTTTCAATGTACTTAACAAGGTAGGTTTTATTATCTATCTTTATTCTTTGACTTTCTTTAGTGTTTAATAATTTGAGGCAATAGGAATAAATATTCCACCATTTCTCATCTCTAAGATCATGTGTAATTGTTTTTAAGCCATTCAAAACTGTTGCGTGTGTTTTTTTACCAACCTTTAAGCCTATATTACCTAAAGATTCCGTAGTATTATCTCTTGCGATTTTATAATAGATACTTCTTAGTATTATTATATTTCGTTTTCTAGTTTTTAACGTTATATCTTGTTTTGATACGACATTAACACAGTCTATAATTTCTTCTAGTGTCATGGTTATTTAGTTTGCCAATTAACTGTATTATCAATGTCTTGAACGAATAATCGAGCATCCTCTTCGTTAATTTTAACGATGTGTTCACCTCTATAGTCTTTGAATTGTATTTCAAGATAACCATCTTCTTTAGTTGTTTTTGTTTTCCAATGTGATTTAAAACTTGTTTTCATATTTCTTTGATTTTAATTGTTAATTCTTTATTTGTTAATGCGAAGTATAAGTTTTGTAGTTGATGCCAATATTTATAATTAGTATATAGAAATTGATAAGAATATCCATTTTTAAAAATTACGAAACCAGAAATATCGCAAAGAATATTATCAATACAACCTATGTTTGTCCATTGTTTATTTGTTATATAAACTGGTTCTATTAATTCATAGTTTATACTTGATGCATCGTTTAAATGACAAAAACCAAAATCTAAAACTCTTATTTCGGAATAATTGTCATCAAAGTATTTAACATAATTTCCAATTCTTAATTCGTTTGCTTTCATATTTTTATCATTTTTAATGCGTCATCGACGCTTTCTATTACGTAATATTTACCACCTCTCCAGTTATCTCTAAACTTAATTTCGCCTTGAGTTAGTTTGCGTTGACTAGGAGGCTTTTTACCATCTTTAATCTCAACGATATAGTTAATACCGTTATATCCTACTAGAATATCAAAACAGTTCTTTAATTGGGATGTTATGAGAACGGAAGCACCACATCTACGCAATGCTTCTACGATCTCATTTTGATTGCTATCAATCTTTGCTGCTCTTCTCATTAATTCATTTTAATTTCATAACCCATAGCAATGCTAACACCCTTTGCGGTTTCCATGATCTTACGACATAGATATAATGAAGGGACTAACTTATCACACTCACGTTCTTTTTTAGCGTTTACAGTCTCTTTGCTTAGGTAGTACTGCTTATTCCATTCCTGATGAGCTTTAACTTGCTCTAAACTTAGTTTATACATATTACAGGTTAATTCCCTATGCATTACGTGTAAGTCTTTAAACGCTCCGCTTTCGTACGTTTCTATAATGTCTGATATTTTTTGTAGTATCTTTTTCATTGTGATACTACTTTAGGATTTTCTAATATTCCGTTATTATCATCGTATTCTACAATTACATCACTTTGTGAAAACATTTCTATTCTATCAGATAATGCTTCTTTTAAGGTATCACTAACAGTTAGGCAAGTTGCCCTATCTGGGTCGCTGTGATACCTGCTATCAAATAATAAATAAGTCTTTCCCATAATTATACAGTTAATGCGGTTTCTAATACCGTTTTAAGTTTCTTTGATATACAGTATTTATATCCATCTTCTCTAATTGTTTTACCATCGTAGTAATTTAAACACTCATCTATTTTTAATTCATTAATAGCCTTTTGTGCTTGTGAATCGCTTAACCATTTTACAGGAGATTCTTGTTGCTTAGGTGCTACGGTTTTGTTTGCGTCGTCATCTTCTGCTTGTAGTCCTAATAGACTGCCTAATGTGTAACGTCTGTAATACGTTATTTCTGAACCTCTCTTTTGTGGGTCTGTTTGGTTTGTTAATTCTAAACTGGATATTTCTTTTTCTCCTGTTTCAATATCAATTATAACAGAAGTAACATGACCATCTTTAATTGGTTGTAAACAAAGTAAATCATGTTTTTGTAGAATAGGCTCAACGTGTTCTAATAGTTGATTAATATCGAAGTACTTGCTTTTATAAAAAGGGTTTGTACTGTCTTTAGAAATCTTACCAATTTCTTTTTTTGATTCGAAAATTTTCTTATATATTGACATTGTTTATTGTTTTAAATTATTATTTCTATTTTCTTGCGCTAACCTTCTGTTAAGCGTCCATGGTTTACCTTTTGTTGATATTGATTTACCTTTTCTTGCTTTACTCATTTTTTCTTTAGTTTCATCAGAACGTTTACTTCCTTTCCTTGATTTAGAAAGTTTTTTCAAATGTTCTTTAGATGGATATTTACCAATAGATGAATTTAAAGCAACTCCTATTTCTTTATATTCCTTTGTCATAAGCATTTCTAGTTCTAAATAATCTTTTGTTTTAAACACTTTGAATGTAACATCAGACTCATTAAAATTACCAACATCTTTAGAGTATTTATGATTTCCTTTTCTAAATGCAACTCTATGATAATTTAGTCTCGCTAAAACATGTGTTGAACTTCCAATGTATTTTTTATCACCAAAGTTAATTATATAAGTACCAATTATTTTAGGTGATGAATTAACTTTTAATACATCTGTAAATTTATAAATAATCATAATTTATTTATTTTTAATGTAAGTGTAGAAACGACAAAGTGCGGTTTCATATCTTTTTTTCGCTGTGCTGTTAGCATATGAATCGTAACTCAATTCAAAGAACTGGGCTATCTGTTTGTTAGATAACCCTAGTTCGTTTTTTAGTTGTTTGATTTTCATAATGCTTGAAGGTTTATTTTTCCAATTACATAAGGTGTTCCAGAAAAAAGTAAGTTATATTTTGCAGGCATATCTCTTTCAAAAGTAAAAACTTCTCTTTGGTTAGTACAAACTTTTTCTACTTTTATTCCTTTGCTTATTAATGACATTTTAATTTTCATAATTTTAAGTTTTAGTGTAGTGGTTAATTCCTTTCTACCTTACAAATATAAGTATAAACTTAATACTACGCAAGTAAATAGTGAAAATTTAACATTTTATTTTAGTTTTTGTTTGTTAATATAATCTTGATATAGTTTTCTCGCTTTCTTTTGGTTGTTGTAAAGTTCTATAAATGTAGAGTCTTTATCTTCCCATAGTTTAGATGTATCGGTAACAATAGTAACTTTAAAGTTAACGTATTGTTTTAACCAAGTTTCAAATTGATATACCTCTTGCTCATCTTCAAAGTCTATTAAAAAGTTTGCTTTCATAATTATGGTTTATCGTTCTGGCTCAATATAACTATTAATGTCGCCAATATTATCAATAAAGTGATTTCTAATAGTGTCATCACTTTTGTTTATTTTAAATTTCTGATCTGCTATCTGCGTTTCAAATGAGTTTCCGTAGGTCATAATGGTAGATTTGAGTAAGATTTGCTATTAATCTATTTCTTAAATATGGTGTTTTTTAACTCTTCAACTTTAGCAGAAAGACTACCCATCTTATCGCTAAGTTCTTGAATAGATTCAGATTCTTTTAAGTCTAACTCTATAAACTTGTTTAAAAGCATTTTGATACATGGGTAATACCATTTGTCCTCGTAGATAAAATCTTCTATTTTACCTGTCTTTTTGTTTTTCTTTTGTCTTGGTTCATTGAATATTAATACCCAATAGTAAGTGTCTTTTTCAATTCTGTAATTTTTGTTTAATTGTATTGGTTTCATAATGTTTAAAAGTTAAATTCGTAATTTGTTGATATGTAAAATGCTGTTGCTCCAATGAGTGCTAATACTGATAAAATGAATAGTATGAAGCATATTATATAGTTTGTTTTGTTTTTCATAATACTAATGCTATAATTATACATATTATACTTCCTATTATGCTAATAACACATATTAACATTTGATATTTATATTGTTTGTCTGTTTTCATAATATTTAGTTTTTAAGCCGAAGCCAATTCGTTTAACATTTTAGCGACTTCAATATAATACTTATCAAAGTCCTCTCTTGAAATAATTTTGTATCTACCATCGCATAAAGTATGTGTAACAAATCCGATGGCGTGGTGATACTCTTCGTGTTCATCTACTGTAATTTCGTTTTGATAAACGTTTACAAGTTTGGTAATCTCTGGACTAACCTGTATTACTTTGTAGTATGTTGGTTGTTCCCAGTAGTTTTTTGGTTCTCTTTTGATGTATGTAGTTCTCATAATATTATTGGTTTTAATTATTAGTGTGTATTAAATAGTACTGTGTTTTGCTATTGTCTATATATCCTTGTTGTAAAACATAGCCTTATTTTAGGTATTTATCAATGTACATTAGTCTTTCTGTATTTTTAGCACCTATGTACTTTTCCCAATTTTTAGTAATATCTGCATCACCTCTTACACCAGTGTATATTTTGCCATCATCTTCATATAAAAAACTCGGCAACGGTTTTACAACAACGTGTATAGATAATTGCTTTTTAAGTTCATATTTATCAATTTTTAGTTGTTCTATATGCTTTCTTAAATCTGCATTTTCTAATTCTAATTCAATTATTTTTAATTCTGTTTCTAAATTCATTGTTTTATTTATTAAGTCATTGTTTAATTTATTGCAACTATACATACACAATGCGTTGTAAGTAATGCTAATTATAAAGCATTTTAGAAAGGTCGTCAGCTATCTGTTCTAATTTTTCAGATATAGCTAATTCTTTAAGTTCCTCTGCCTTGTTTTCGTTTATACTTGCCCAATCATAGTATTCTCTTGATTGTTCGTGCAACTTATTTTTGTAGTTCACTAATTCTTGTCTGTTAATTGGTTTTTCCATTTTATAAAATTTTAGTTATTAAACCCGAACTACTTACAACACGGTATATAATTAATGGCTTTTAACTGCTCATCTATAAACTTGTCGTTATCCATTACAAAGTCTTTTACATTTCCTGTAGCTACTTGTAATATCGTAGTTAATTCTTCTCTTGTTAGTTCTATTTTGTTCATCTTTATTTATTTAATTTAGTTCTTAATTCACGCCACTAATCATATACAAACCGTTATTGGTTATATTCTTTTTTGCATCCACTACTGCAATACGTTTCGTCTGTTGGTACATCGCAGTTTAGACATTTTTTTTCGGCTTCTTCTCCGATTGGATCAATTTCATCGTAGTAATTCATAATTTTAGGTTTTAATTGTTATTGAGTACAAATATATATAAAAAATCTTTATAAAACTAAACAATATCTTTTTTTTATTCAATATTTTATTCGTACATTTGTAATTAATTAAAGATAAAGTGCAATATGACAATAGGTAAAAGAATAAAACAGGCTAGAGAAAGCAAAGGTTTAAAGCAAAACTTTGTTGCTAAAAAAGCAGGTGTAACACCAGAGCATTTGAGTAGTGTTGAAAGAGATATTAATGATCCAAGCAAAACGCTTGTTAATATTTTAGAGATTATTATAGGTGTTGAATTGAACTTTTAACGTTGAGTATATGGCACGTTGCCTTTTCGGCAATGGGTTATATACATTGTTAACTACTGATAAAAAGGGCGTGGTTTTTCAAAAACCAAATGCGTAATAATTGGCTTTAAATGTTAAAATTACAAAATAATTGAAAATAATTGTATTTTTACTTGTAAGATACATATATAGTGCTTATATTTGTAGTGTAGAAAGGAAATAACCACTACACTAAATCAAAAACTATGACAACTTTAACAATTACAGTAAACGGAAACAAAGCAGGAGAGCAAATCTTTTTTATCTTAAACATATTAAAATCTAACTTTTTAAATGTTGTTGAAATGACTTGGGAAACAGTAGAAGATGTTTTAAAAGGTGAAAGAAACGGACAATACACAATTCAAAAATAATATTATGACTAAAGAGATAACAGAAGTAGTTTACAGCCTCCACTTCACGGAGGCTGAATTTAAAAAGTTTGCTAAAATAGCAGAGAAGAAAAACGAATGTTTGGATTTTTTTAATGATGAATTATTAAAAATAAAAAATGTTACAGGTGTTACTTCTTTTGCTTGGTGTCAACATTCTATGCATATACAAATACAAGCTGAAAACGGTCAAGGATTCTCAAATACAGCACAAAGTTGCTATTCTAAATTAAAAAATCTTTTAAATTAATGGCATACATATACCTAAATAAACAAACAAACGAGGCTCGAATATTTGGAAGTATTACGAGCCTCTGTAACACAACCAATATTAAACCCGATAACTTATACACTTGCTTTAGTAGAAACAAATTAAAAGAGTACGAAAACGACAAATACAGGATTATAAAAACTAAAATAGAACGTGCGTAATACCGACCGAGTAAGTCGCCCTTTTTATTTTTAGTTAATGGACAAGTGTATGGTTAGTTGCGTGGAATTAAAAAATAAATAAAATAAATAAACGATATGAATACTAAAGATTTAAAGATTAGATTTAAGAAAGAAACAGGATTAGACGTTAATAGTGGTGTAATGACTTATAGCAAAAGTTATGTAAATTGGCTTGAAAAGCAATTAACTATACATAGTGTTGTTGTGCCGAAGGGTACGTTTACTGCTGAACAAGTACTTACGGAACTTAATAAATGTAAAGACCTAATGGATGCAAGATTGCATTTTGAATGTGAAGATTTATAGCAGTATATGCACTACAACAAGGATATATAGACAATAGGTTAAAATCAATAGAAAAGTATTTTAGTATTAATAAAATCAATTATAACACGCGGAAAGTTGATTTTTTAATATGATTTCGCGTAATTAAACAATAAACAAATGAAGAAAGTAATAATTTTATTTGTATATTACAACCAAAATAAATATATTAAGTGTTACACGAACTTTGTAAAAGAGATTCTGAATGGCGGAAATTAGCTTTAAAAATCTGTGGATGTCCACATAAAGCTGATGACCTAGTACAAGAGATGTATATTAAACTAAAAGACAAAACAGAATTTAACACATCATTTGTGTATCATACAATCAAATGTATTTTTATAGATTCTATACGTAAAGTGAATCCAGAGATACTAACCGATGATTTTAGACTTATTACTAACATAGATGACAACAACATAACCGAACAACGATTTGAAATGTTAGAGATATTAAAAGAGGTTTCTTGGTTTGAGCGTGAGGTGTTATTATTGACGCATGAAAAGTCACTACGTAAAGCATCAGAAGATACAGGTGTGTATTATGGCGTTTTAAACTATCACAAACAAAAAGGACTGATTAAACTTAAAGATAAATATGGAAGCACCAAAAGATAAGCGAACCAAAGCATATAAAGAATGGTTAAAAGCACATGAAGAAGATAATTCAGTTGGTTTGGGTGATACTATTGAGAAAGTAACTAAAGCCACAGGTATAAAAAAAGCAGTAGATTATATTTTTGACAAAGCAGGGAAAGACTGCGGATGTGAAAAGCGTAAAGAGAAACTAAACAGCATTAGGTTCGTTTCAAAACCTGTAAGATGTTTTACAGAGGAGCAATATAATCAATGGACTGAATTTAGAAAATCTAAAAACGGAAATGTTAAGCAGGGAGTTGTTACAAAAGATTGGCAGCGTAAAGTTATGATACCAATTTATGCACAATTATTTGCAATACAACATAAGCCAAAAGGTTGTTGTATAGAAAATTTAATATTAGACATAGATAAAGTTTATGAACAATACCAATAACGAGGTAATATTTAAGGAATTTAAAAAAGAAGGTGATACAGTCACTCAAAACTTTGTATTAAACGGTCATGAAAAGAAATGCATTGTAACAGACGCTAAGAAATTCACTAAAAAGGAATTGCAATTTAAAATACTTAGTTGGATTGAAAAAGAGACTGGCACAGATGTTGATACTAAACTACTAAACTAAACATTATGAAAAAATTATTATTTATTATCGGATTACTAATAGTATCATGTTCTGCAGAAAGTATAGAAGAAGATTCTTGTAGATGTGAAAAAGAAACTTTTACTTTTATACAGGAGACAGTAACAGGTGCAAATGGATTGCCTATACTAGTATCATTTAGAGAGACTATATCAACTGAGGTTGTGCCATGTCAAGAGGAGCAGGAGCAAGTAAGCAACGGAGACGACACGTATTATAAAATAGAATGTGAATAATAAAAACACCCAGCAACTTGCTTTAGACAGTTCTATTTAAGACACGAGAGATCGTTGAAGATTTAATGCA
>Ga0316189_10001487_pt1 | contig 23239 bp, 19 predicted proteins | sample LowCovwburrow_MG_FD_204930 | JGI IMG/M metagenome (GOLD analysis project Ga0316189, IMG submission 204930) | Coastal sediment microbial communities from Maine, United States - Lowes Cove worm burrow | ecosystem: Environmental > Aquatic > Marine > Coastal > Sediment | place: USA: Maine... | reverse complement strand
ACTCCTAATACTCGCTAGGCTTCTTTCTCTCTGAAGTGACCGGAGAGTATCCAGTTTTGCATTTGCCTTAGCTAGGCAGGTGTCGTATGTTCACAGCCCAGATTTAATCGAGATTTGTGATGTTAGCGATAATTGGTGGGACAGGCCTATCAGAATTACCAGGCTTTGAGCAGTTAGAAAAAGTTGCCCTAAAGACGCCCTACGCCCGTAGTAAGGTGAGGCTCGTGCGAGTCGGTAATGGCGCTAATGCATTCATTTTCCTGCCGCGCCACGGTGCTGACCACAAAATCCCGCCCCATGAAATAAATTACCGCGCGAATATCGCGGCACTTTCGGAGCTCGGTGTTAGTGAAATCGTCGCGGTTAATGCGGTGGGTGCCATTCACGGCGATTTGCTCCCTGGATCTGTTGCCGTGCCGGATCAATTAATCGACTATAGCTATTCACGTGACGTCTCATTCTACGACGGCAAGCTGAAGACGGTGCATCACATCGACTTCACCAATCCCTACAGCGAAGCTATACGTCAGCGTATTTTGCGAGCCACCGAGGTGATCAATTCTCGCTCGCAAACGGGCTGCGAAGTCATGGCCAGCGGCACCTATGCCTGCACACAGGGGCCGAGATTGGAGACGGCTGCAGAGATTCGGCGTCTCGCTCAGGATGGATGTGACATGGTAGGCATGACCGGTATGCCGGAGGCCGCGCTAGCCCGCGAGCTGGAAATCGAATACGCGAGTCTGGCGCTCTCGGTAAATTGGGCTGCTGGGCTGTCGGAAGAGCCAATTACCCTCGAAGACATTCACGCAGTATTGGAGAGCGGTATGGAATTTGTGTCAGCTGTGATCGGCGAAATTGTGCAGCAGAGTTGAGGTTTGAGTGTGAGGAGTTGATCTAGTTCGCTTTTTCAAAATCGAATTCGGGCAAGGGTAGCGGAGGTGGTTCGTAAGGCTCTACGAGTATGACGATGCCCATCGCCGGATGATCGATGTAATGAAATTCCGTGCTGCGCATTTCTCGGCTCTGCTGCATATGAAAAACACGATTGATTCCATACTGTAAATTTTGTTCGTCTCTAGTTAACAATTCTAATTCGGTCTTCATCGCTTCGGGAATATCTGGTAATTTCCATTCGCCTTCGAGGTCGGCCGATGCGCTGAATTCCGTTAACCACAGATTACTGTCGATGACGATGCGATCCCTGTTATCGTTAAAGCGTAAAGTGATTGATCCCTGTAATTCGTGCTGATCGTCGTAACGCAATCCGCCCTGTACATATAAGGGTATCGCATCTCTTGGGTCGGCAAGAGACTCGCGCCACAGTCCGTGAAACAGCAGTCGATGTTCCGAGGAGCGCTCGAGGGCGCGATTAGTTTGTTGAAAATCACTGTCCTCGGGCGTTAGTTGCAAGTGAGAGTCTCGTAAGAAGTCGAAGAATCTAAATTCACCTTCGGGGCGAGCAGGCAGTGGCCCCGTGGCGAGTATTTGCGCAAGGCGTTCGGCTCGCTCCGCCGCTAACAGAGCTTCTTCGTCTAGCGGAATTGGAGTTTCCTCGATCACAACTAGGGAGTCCTGCTCAGCAGCTTCGGCAATCATCTGATCGCTAATGAGTAGGTCGCTCAGTCGCTTGAGTCTACGCAGTGGATTTGGGTAGCGTAGTTCGTTGCGTTCGGCTTGCCAAAGCTCTTCGTCTCTATCGGCAATTGAATCATTGCTGAAGATAGAAACTTCGATCTGAAACCACCGCTGTGATGTCTGAGCCTGCGCCGAAATGGAAATAGAAAGGAGTAGGGCAGATAGCAGTACAGAAGACAACGCAGGCATTGTCATGAGCGCAGAGTCAGATGAAAGAAGGGTATGCTTGTTTGGCAAGTGCTGCATGGTGGGTCTGGCTTAGGCCGCCTTCTGTTCCACGAGTTTGAAGTTATCCAATAATTCGCTGATGAAGTCCAGTTTATCAGTACCCTCGTCACAGTTGTGTATAAATTGTAGGCTATTGGCGCCACCTAGTTTGTAAGTCTGCGGGTTGTTTTGAATCATTTCCACGAGAGACATTGGGTCTATGGGGGTATGGGTTTTGAATTCGATATGTCCGCTTTTAACATTCGCATCGATTTTCTTAATACCGTATTTTTCCGCCTTTAGCTTCAGCAGTGTGACGCGGAACAATAATTTTAGGGGGTTTGGCAATAGGCCGAAGCGATCGATCATCTCAACTTGAAGTTCCTGTAACTCGTCGTTATCCCTAGAGGCGGAAATTCGCTTGTACATGATGAGGCGAAGATGTACGTCCGGAAGATAATTTTCTGGTATCAGCGCGGGTATGCGCAAATTGACTTCAACGGACTGGTCGAAATCCAAGTCTAGATCCGGGCGGCGACCAGATTTAATTGCGGTGACTGCCTGTTCCAACATCTCGGTGTATAGCGAGAAACCAATCTTCTGCATGTGACCACTCTGTTCGTCGCCTAACAGTTCTCCAGCGCCTCGGATTTCGAGGTCGTGACTCGCAAGAGTAAAGCCTGCGCCTAGCGTGGTCGCAGACTGAATAGCGTCGATGCGTTTGTTGGCATCTGCACTAAGCTTGCCATCATTTGGCAACAGCAGATAGGCGTAGGCCTGATGATGTGAGCGGCCAACTCTGCCACGTAGTTGATGTAACTGCGCTAGACCGAACTTATCGGCGCGGTGGATTAGAATGGTATTCGCGCTAGGAATATCAATGCCCGTTTCGATGATGGTCGTGCATACCAGGATGTTATAACGCTTGTGATAGAAGTCAGCCATGACTTTTTCTAGGTCACGCTCCGCCATCTGCCCATGGGCTACGCAGATACGAGCCTGAGGAATGATGCTGCGTAGGTGCTCGGCAGTGTTCTCTATGGATTTCACTTCGTTGTGTAGATAGAAGACCTGCCCGCCTCGCAGCAACTCTCGAGAAACTGCTTCTAGGACTAGGCTATCTTGTTCCTGCCGAACGAAAGTCTTCACCGATAATCGGCGTGCCGGTGGTGTGACGATAAGAGAGAGATCGCGTATGCCGGAAAGCGCCATGTTTAGCGTTCTCGGTATCGGTGTAGCGGTAAGAGTCAAAATATCTACATTAGCGCGAATCGCTTTGAGTTTTTCTTTCTGACGCACTCCGAAGCGATGCTCCTCGTCAATAATCAGCATGCCTAAGTTGCTGTAGTCGATATCGCCGTGTAGAAGCTTATGGGTGCCGATCAATACGTCGACCTTGCCTGCCGTTACTCTCTTTAAGGTCTCACTCTGCTCGCTCGCCGATTTAAAGCGAGAGATAACCTCGACCATTATCGGCCAGTCTGCGAATCGGTCCTTAAAGCTTTCATAGTGTTGCTGGGCAAGAAGCGTCGTCGGAACCAGCATGGCGACCTGCTTGTCGTTTTGCACCGCGACGAAGGCGGCTCTGATGGCTACCTCGGTCTTACCGAAACCCACATCGCCGCATACCAGACGATCCATAGATCGACCGTTTTTCATGTCGTCTAAAACTGCCTCAATGGCGTTCTCTTGATCGGCAGTCTCTTCGAAGGGAAAGCTAGCGGAGAATTTATCGTACTCTTCACTGCTCCAGCTGTATTTGTAGCCTTTTTTGGCCTCGCGCTGCGCATAGATGTCCAGTAACTCGGCGGCGACATCGCGAATCTTCTCTGCGGCCTTGCGCTTCGTCTTCTGCCACTGGTCGCTGCCTAGATGATTTAGCGGGGCGGTATCTTGCTCAGCGCCGCCGTAGCGACTAATTAGATGCAGCGATAACACGGGCACATACAGTTTTGCTGCATTGGCGTATTCGAGGGTGAGGAATTCAGTGTCCTGGCCGTCGGTATTGATAGTCTGCAGGCCGCGATAACGGCCGACGCCGTGGTCTAGATGCACGACGGCATCGCCGATGCTTAATTCGGTTAGGCTCTTTACGATAAAATCGGTATTGCTTTGATTTTTGTTGCGCCTGCGACGTTGTGCGATTCGATTGCCAAACAGTTGAGCTTCTGTGATGAGCAGCAGCTTTTTATCTTGCAGCCAGAGCCCTTGGTCGAGTGGTGCGACGATAATGCCGTTAACGGATGCGGAGTCCACGAAATCCTGCAAGTGCTCGAACTGCTCTGGCTTGATTTGTATCTGCTTGAGCACCTCGAGTAGTGTTTCTCTTCTTCCTGCAGATTCAGCGCAGAATAGGATGCGCTGATCTGGGTGCTGCTCGATGAATTCTTCAACTGCTGCGAAGGGGGTCTTTAACTTTGCGTCACTGCTGAGTTCTGGGAGGCTCAGACTCTGTAGCGAGACGGCGCTACTTCCAGAGGCGAAGCTAATCTGCTTGAATTGTTTTAGATCCGCTAGCACGGTGTCGATTCTTAAGAATATATCTGCCGGCGGCAATATCGGTCGGTAGTGATCAATCTGCCTGTCTTCATAGCGACGCTGAATATCCTCCCAGAAATTCTGTCCTGCCCCGGCGAGATCGCCAATCTTGCAGCAAGTGGTATTGGCTGGCAGAAAATCAAACAATGAATCTAGCTGCTCGTAGAACAGAGCAAGGTAATACTCGAGGCCCGGTGAACTGATGCCGTCGCTTACGTCTTGATAGATTGGGCATTGCCGCAAGTCGACATCGAACTTCTCGCGAAAATTACTGCGAAAAGCGGTAACGCCCCTAGCATCAAGGGGGTATTCGCGGCCGGGTAATAATCGTATTTGCTCGATTCTCTGGTCTGAGCGTTGGGTCTCGGGGTTAAAGATGCGTAGTGTTTCTATTTCGTCCCCTAGCAAATCAATGCGATAGGGGAAGCGACTGCCCATAGGAAAGATGTCTAGTATCGAGCCCCTCACCGCGAACTCACCATGTTCGAAGACCGAGTCCACAGACTGATATCCGGCATCTACCAGTTGCGCCCGCATATCTTGAATAGAGAGTTCCTGTCCCACGGCCAGATCGAGGCTGTTGCCTCGTATGTATTTCTTCGGGGGCAGTTTGTGCATCAGGCTGCCAATAGATGTCACTAAAATGCCTTGTTTGAGGTCAGGCAGGTGATAGAGAGCGCTCAGACGATCGGAGACTATGTCCTGATGTGGAGAGAAGTTGTCATAAGGTAAGGTCTCCCAATCAGGAAGACTAAAAACCGGCACAGCTTCTGTCTTGTTGGACAATTTGCTGCAGAAGTAACGCAGCTCTCGTTTGAACTGCTCTACCGATTCGTTGTCTTGGCAGATCAGCAGCAGTGGCCCTTCGCTATTTGCCGCGGCATTGGCGAGCGCGAGGCTAGTAGCTGAGCCAAAAGTTTGCTGCCAGTGGCTGGCTAGCTGATTGTCTTGGGGTAGCGGAGGGTTAAAAGTAGTGGTCATGGATGCTGCAGTTCGGCTTCGCTGATTCGAAATTGTATGGAGGTTTTGGGGCGCAGCTGCCGCCTCAAAAACAGCCGCTAATTGTATAGCAATTCAAACGACTAATCAGGCTGGAATAAATGGGCTAGATAGTGTCACTTCGGTTGCACTGACTATGCTTTCACAAGATAATAGCCGCGTTTCAAAATCCATCAATTTTAGCGACGAAAAAAGGGGTATTTGTGGTCCGTCCAAGCGTAGATGATTACTTCGGTGACTGGAAACAGCGCGAAGCACTAGTTCAGGAAATGATTCCTGTTATCGGCCGACTATTTAGTCAGCGAAATGTAGGTATATTTATCTACGGTAGACCGCTGCATAACCGATCTGTGACTTTCATCATGAAGGCGCATCGCTTCGTTCGTGGGATAGAGCGCAACGAGATGTCGGAATTTGAATCCCACACCGTGTTGATGGCGTTGGCGAAATTAGATCTTTGGCACGTGCAAATTGATCTGGGCAAGTTAACGGTTCGCTTTATGGAGCATCGGGAAGAGAAAGGAGATGCCGCAAAGGGTGTAGACGAATTTGTTCGGGGTGAGTTGGCGTACTTGGATGGGGTAAACGAGAAGCCCATCAAGAAATGTCAACATGTAGTGCTATATGGCTTCGGACGAATCGGTAGATTGATGGCACGCTTGCTAATAGAGCGAACCAGCACCGCAGAGATTATGCAGCTTAAGGCGATAGTAGTCAGGCCGGGTGGCGAAGGTGATCTAGAGAAACGGGCAAGTCTATTCATGAATGATTCTGTACACGGCGCCTTTCAAGGAACGCTGCGCGTCGATGAAGAGAGTAATAGTCTGATCGCCAATGGTAATGAGATTAAGGTTATCTACGCGAACGCCCCTGAAGATATCGACTACACCCAATATGGTATCGACGACGCGATGATCATCGACAACACCGGCATGTGGCGCGACAGGGAAGGCCTGTCACGGCACCTAAAGGCGAAGGGGGCGGCAAAAGTGCTATTAACTGCTCCAGGCAAAGGCGATATAAAGAATATCGTGTATGGCATAAACGATGACCAAATTGCAGCCGACGATACAATTATCACCGCAGCTTCGTGCACCACGAATGCTATCGCTCCAGTGTTGAAGGTAATAAATGACAAATTTGGCATTGAGAAGGGGCACGTAGAGACGGTTCACGCCTATACCAATGACCAGAACCTAATCGACAACTACCACAAAGGCAGTCGTCGCGGACGCTCCGCTGCCTTGAATATGGTACTCACCGAGACTGGTGCTGCGAAGGCAGTGGTTAAGGCTATTCCTGAACTCGAAGGAAAATTGACCGGTAATGCGATCCGCGTGCCGATTCCCAATGTTTCTATGGCGATCATGAATTTGACGCTGGAGAAGGGCACCACGCGGGAAGAACTGAATGAATTCTTGCGGGATATCGCCCTGCACTCCAAGTTGCAGAATCAGATCAGCTACACAGAAGCTGCGGATGCAGTATCTAGTGATTTTGTGGGCAGCAGAGAGGCGGGTATTGTGGATAGCAATGCCACCATCGTCAGCGACAATCATGTAGTTCTCTACCTGTGGTATGACAATGAATTTGGCTACTGCTGTCAGGTAGGAAGAATGGTCTACAAAATGGCAGGCATCATTTATCAGCAATATCCTTTAGAGGAATAGCGATAACAGCCGATTATTACCGCCGTAGCTGGCGCAAGCTAGCTATTTTAGGGGCTTAGACCTATAATACGCCCCGCTTGAAAAGCGGTCATCAGATTCCAAAAGCTCACATTGTTTTCAGCCGCCGGCATGTTGCAGTCATATCAGCGGCTGTAGCTTATTTAACCATTGCTAACACGCCTAACAGCGCCTAGATTGACTCAATGATCAGAACAAAACGCGGGCTGAATCTACCGATTTCCGGAGCACCTGAACAGCTGCTGGGAAAGGCGCGGTCGACGCGGTCTGTTGCGCTAGTCGGTTGCGACTATGTTGGCTTAAAGCCGACCATGCTTGTAGCCGAGGGCGATAAGGTGTTGCTGGGCCAAGCGCTGTTTCGCGACAAGAAGAACCCCTCGGTAATATTTACATCCCCTGGCTGCGGCCGAGTTAGTGCCATCAATCGTGGCCAGCAGAGAAAGCTTCTCTCAGTAGTCGTGGAATTGGAGGAAAATGGGGGCACCGACGAACAGGTTTCACTGAACAGTTATAGCGCTACTGAACTTCAGGAGTTATCCCGCGAGACTATTCTAGAAGACCTCCTGACCTCCGGCCTATGGACCAGTATACGGACGCGGCCTTTCAGTAAGGTGGCTGATCCAAGCAGGCAGGCACATTCCCTTTTTATCAATGGGATGGATACCAATCCACTCGCAGTACAGCCGAACATCGTAATAAAGGATGAGGTGAGTAACTTCGTCTTAGGCGTAAACCTGTTATCGAAATTACCTCAGCAACAGACCTATGTCTGCGTAGATCGTAAGGTTGATGGCTTGCTGCAAGAGCAAGACTTCGCTGACAGCGTTAAAGTTCAAGAATTTAGAGGGCCGCACCCCTCAGGCCTGGCTGGAACTCATATTCATTACTTAGAGCCTGCGGGCATGGGCAAGCATATCTGGTGGCTGAATTATCAGGATGTGATTGCCATCGGCAAGTTATTCAGCACAGGCAGGCTGAGTGTCGAGCGCATCATCTCCTTGGCCGGTCCGCAAGTGAGTGAGCCACGACTGCTTACCAGTCGTCTTGGCGCCGATCTTCAAGAATTGTGTGCCGGCGAGTTGGAGCCCCACGAAAGCCGAATCATTTCTGGGTCTGTGCTAAGCGGTAGAACAGCGGCGAGTGCAGAAAGCTATCTTGGTCGATATCACATGCAGGTCTCAGTGTTGCGTGAAGGCAGGGAACGTCCGCTGTTAGGTTATCTGTCTCCGGGAGCGAATCGCCATTCAGTGATGGGAATTTATATCTCCGGTATCGATAAGAGTAAACGCCATGCTATGTCTACTAGCACACAGGGCAGTGATAGAGCGATGGTGCCGATCGGCGCGTATGAAAAGATAATGCCGCTAGATATTCTTCCAACTCAATTGCTACGCGCATTGATAGTGGGCGATTTAGAGGCTGCGCAGAACCTCGGTGCATTGGAACTCGACGAGGAAGACCTGGCTCTTTGTAGCTATGTCTGTCCTGGCAAGTATGAGTACGGAGCCATTTTGCGTGACAATCTCACGCGTATTGAGAAAGAGGCGTAACGGGCAATGGGACTTCGCCGTATATTAGATGACATGGAGCCGCACTTTAAAAAAGGTGGCCGCTTCGAGTCTTGGTATGCCCTGTTCGAGGCTGTAGATACCATCTTCTACACACCGAGCAAAGTTACCGTAGCCGAGCCTCATGTGCGCGATGGAATCGATTTAAAAAGGGTGATGATCACGGTGTGGTTTGCCGCATTTTTCCCAATGTTCTATGGCATGTTCAATATTGGCTTTCAGGCGAATAGCGCGATTGTCGCCATGGGCCTTGAAGGCAGTGGCGACTGGCACGAAATTATAATAGGCGCGTTGGCGGGGCACGATCCTAGTAGCATCTGGGACAACATCGTATTTGGTGCTGCACACTATATTCCTATCTACCTAGTTGTATTCCTCGTGGGTGGTTTTTGGGAAGTACTGTTTGCTATGAAGCGAGGTCATGAAATCAACGAAGGCTTTTTCGTTACTTCCATATTATTCACCTTGATAGTGCCGCCGGATATTCCGTTGTGGCAGGCGGCGTTAGGGATTAGTTTCGGCATCGTAGTGGGTAAGGAAGTCTTCGGTGGCACTGGCAAAAACTTTTTAAATCCCGCGCTGACAGGTCGCGCGTTTCTGTTCTTCGCCTATGCGCCTCAGATGTCCGGCGATTCAGTGTGGACGGCAATAGACGGTTTTAGTGGCGCTACGCCACTCAGTCAAATAGCGGCGGAAGGCTTGCCTGCGATAGCCGTGGCGACAGGGCGTGGCCTGACTTGGGTAGATGCTTTCTTCGGTCAGATGCAGGGCTCAATTGGTGAGACCTCGACCCTTGCCATATTGCTCGGCGCTTGTGTCTTATTAGTTACTCGCATCGCTTCTTGGCGCATCATGCTCGGCGTTTTTCTCGGAATGTGCGCGACGGCAACGCTTTTTAACTTCGTCGGTTCCGAAACAAACCCTGCCTTCGCGACGCCATGGTACTGGCATTTCGTGCTGGGCGGTTTCGCCTTTGGCATGGTGTTTATGGCGACAGATCCGGTTTCCGCCTCGATGACTAGCACTGGCAAGTGGATCTTCGGCGCCCTAATCGGTTTTATGATCGTGCTTATTCGAGTGGTGAATCCAGCCTATCCAGAGGGGACGATGTTGGCGATATTGTTTGCGAACCTGTTCGCCCCACTTATTGACTATTTCGTAGTAAAGGCAAATATAAGTAGAAGGAGAGCACGCGGTGTCCTCTAAAGATTCTACAAAACGTACATTGATCGTCGCATTCAGTCTCTGTGTGGTGTGCTCGATCGTCGTATCGGGAACGGCGGTGATTCTAAAGCCAATGCAGGACGCGAATCGAATTCTCGATAGGAATAAGAATATTCTTAGCGCTGCAGGACTGTTCGATCCACAGCAGGACGGTGACGAGTTGGTAGCGGAACGTTTCAGCCAATTTTCAACCTATGTCATCGATCTAAATGAGCAGCGCGTGCTCGGCGATGAGCAACTAGAGCAGCTGCAAATCGACATTGACGGCTATGATCAGCGTTTAGTTATTAATGATCCCAAGTATTCCGAGGCGCTGGAGCGGCAGGAAGATATCGCAAACATTAAGCGACGTGTGATTTATCCGATGATCTATGTGGTTGCAGAAGATGAAGCTATAGAAACGATCGTCGTGCCAATAAGTGGCTATGGTCTCTGGGGGATTTTATACGGTTTTCTCGCCCTCGAAGGTGATGCGAACACAGTTAAGGGCTTGGCATTTTACGAGTTAAAGGAAACGCCTGGTCTTGGTGCCGAAGTTAGAAACCCAAGGTGGACGGCACTCTGGCCTGGAAAGAAAATTTACGATGAAGCGGGCGAGGTTGGGCTTAGAGTCATTAAAGGTCAGGGCAGCGGTGACTATCAAATCGATGGCCTGTCTGGCGCAACACTTACCAGTCGCGGTGTCGATAACTTAATTCAGTACTGGCTTGGTGACGACGCATACGGGCCTATTTTGGCGCAGTTGCGCGAGACGGGTTTGTAGACAGAATGAATAAACTATCTATTCATATAGGTGTAAAAGCATGAGTAGTGTTAAGCAGATATTATTGACGCCGCTATTCGAGAACAATCCGATAGCCCTGCAAATACTCGGCGTCTGTTCGGCGCTGGCGGTGACTACCCAGCTAAGCGTTACGCTAGTGATGTGTGTCGCGCTTACAACGGTGACAGCTTTTTCCAATCTATTCATCTCGATGATCCGCAATCACATGCCTTCTAGTATTCGTATTATTGTTCAGATGACGATTATTGCTTCGCTGGTTATCGCGGTCGATCAGTTTTTACAGGCATTCGCCTATGAGATCAGCAAGAATCTAAGTGTGTTCGTAGGCCTGATCATTACAAACTGTATCGTCATGGGTCGGGCTGAGGCATTTGCGATGAAGAACCCACCCGGCCTAAGTTTTCTTGACGGCATCGGAAACGGCATGGGTTATTCGCTGGTGCTAATAGTTGTGGCCTCGATCCGTGAGCTTTTTGGCTCAGGCAGCCTGTTGGGTTTTCAGGTTCTCCCGCTCATCGAGAACGGTGGTTGGTATCAGGCTAATGGCCTTATGTTGTTGTCGCCCAGTGCGTTTTTCATCATTGGGTTTTTCATCTGGGCATTGCGCAGCGTGAAGAAAGATCAAGTAGAGGCGCGAGAGTATCGTGTGGCTTCTCAGAATACAGAGGAAGGTGCTTTCTGATGGAGCAGTTGCTAAGCCTTTTCGTACAAGCGGTATTCATCGAGAACATGGCGTTGCAGATGTTTCTTGGCATGTGCACTTTTCTCGCTGTTTCGAAGAAGATAGAAACGGCGATTGGTTTGGGTGTTGCTGTGATCGTAGTGCAGGTGATTACTGTGCCGGCTAATAACATCATCTTTAACCACCTCCTACGGGAAGGCGCATTAGATTGGTTGGGTATGCCGGAGTTATCATTGCAGTTTCTCGGCTTCCTCTGTTACATCGGCGTGATCGCGGCGATCGTGCAAATACTAGAGATGTTTCTCGATAAATATGTGCCAGCTCTGTATAACGCGCTGGGTGTTTTCCTTCCGCTAATCACAGTTAACTGCGCAATCCTTGGTTCTACGTTATTGATGGTAGAGCGAGATTATTCATTCCCAGAAAGTGTCGCATTCGGACTGGGCTCAGGTTTTGGTTGGGCGCTTGCGATTGTGGCCCTGGCGGGCATACGCGAAAAACTCAAATACAGTGATGTACCGGAAGGTCTTCGTGGGCTGGGTATAACATTTATCACCGTAGGCTTAATGTCACTGGGCTTTATGTCGTTAAGTGGTGTCTCGCTGTAAAATTAGTTAAGAAGTAGAAGCAGTTAAGAAGATGATTGATATCACAACAATATTTGGCGGTGTGGCACTATTTACTACGATAGTTATGCTGCTAGTGGCCGTGATTCTATTCGCCCGCTCAAAATTGGTGACGAGCGGCGATATACGTATAGAAATTAATGATGATCCTGATAAGTCCATAACGGTGCCAGCTGGCGGTAAATTATTAAATACTCTCGCTGATGCTGGCATCTTTCTCTCGTCTGCCTGTGGTGGTGGCGGTACCTGTGCGCAGTGTAAGTGCCAAGTAATAGATGGAGGCGGTTCCATGCTGCCAACAGAGACAGGCCACTTCACGCGTGGTCAAGCTAAGGACAACTGGCGTCTTTCTTGCCAGGTGGCCGTCAAGCAGGATATGAAAATTCAAATCGCTCCTGAGTTTTTTGGTGTGAAGCAGTGGGAATGCACGGTTCGTTCTAACGATAACGTCGCGACTTTTATCAAAGAGTTGGTTCTAGAGATTCCTGATGGCGAGAGTGTCGATTTTAGAGCGGGTGGTTATGTCCAGTTGGAGGTACCGCCTCATGTCGTCAATTATAGTGATTTCGATATCGGTGAAGAGTATCGCGGAGACTGGAATCACTTCGGTCTGTTCGATCTGGTATCAAAAGTAAGTGACACCACTATACGTGCCTACTCAATGGCGAACTATCCGGATGAGAAAGGTGTAATCAAGTTTAATATCCGTATCGCTACTCCACCACCAGGCACGAAGCTTCCTCCTGGAAAGATGTCGTCATATGTCTTTAATCTTAAGCCCGGCGATAAGGTTAAGGTATTCGGTCCCTTCGGCGAATTTTTTGCCAAGGACAGCGATGCGGAGATGGTGTTTATTGGGGGAGGTGCCGGCATGGCTCCCATGCGCTCACATATTTTCGATCAGCTTCGCAGATTACATAGCGATAGAAGGATAAGCTTCTGGTATGGCGCTCGAAGTTTGCGCGAGATGTTCTATGAAGAAGACTACAACACACTTGCGAATGAGAATGATAATTTTGACTGGCATGTTGCACTCTCGGATCCGCAGCCGGAAGATAATTGGTCAGGAATGACTGGCTTCATACACAATGTAGTACTGGAAAACTATCTTCAGAATCACCCGGCGCCGGAAGACTGCGAATACTATATGTGCGGACCACCGATGATGAACGCGGCAGTCATAAAGATGCTGAAAGACTTGGGTGTAGAAGACGAAAATATAGCTCTCGACGAATTCTCCTAGCAGGATTTCTGCAATCACCTCAACGATTTATGCCGAATGAACATGAACGAATTGCTCAAACGTCATAGCTTCTCCGCGACCTTTCTGGTCCTATTCCTAGGTTCGGTTTTTATATTTGGCGGCGATAGTGATGACATTCAGCAGTTGAATGGCTTCACAATGGGAACCAGCTATCAGGTTCAGATTGTCGATATGCCCGAGAGCGTTTCTGCTGAAGACTTAGCTGTAGAAATCGGAGCGTTGCTGAGCCAGTTAGATACCGAAACGTTCTCTACTTACGCAAGTAATTCCGAGCTATCCCGTTTTAATCGTCATGGGGTTAACGTGCCCTTTATTGCCTCTGCGCAATTGATCGAAGTGCTGCTGATGGCGCAGGAAATCTCCGCGCTTAGCGGTGGCGCCTTCGATGTTACCGTTGGTCCATTGGTTAATCTTTGGGGCTTTGGCCCAGACCTAGCCGTGTTCGAGACGGTGCCTACACAATCGCAGATAGATACGGCAAAGAATCGAGTGGGTTTTCAGCATCTTCGGATCAGTCCTTCCAGTCAGGAAATCCGCAAGACTCGCGATGTGTATGTAGACCTCAGCGCCATAGCGAAGGGGTATGCCGTTGATCAGCTCGCTGAATACTTAGATGAGATCGGTGTAGATAACTACTTTTTGGAAATAGGCGGTGAATTAAAGATAAAGGGTTCGAAATCTGGCGGGGAAGGTTGGGTTCCAGCCATAGAGACGCCAGTAGATACGGCCTCTCAGGTCTATCAAGTTTTTTATAGCCGTGGTGATAATATAGCGGTGGCGGGTTCAGGAGACTACAGAAATTATTTCGAGGAAGAAGGCCTGCGCTATTCTCATGAGATTGACCCTCGAAGTGGTAGACCTGTCACCCATAGCTTGGCAGCGGCGTATGTAATCGATGAATCGACAGCGCGCGCCGATGCACTGGCGACCACGTATATGATTTTAGGTCCCGATGCAGCTGAGGCTTTAGCATCGAGGCAAGGGCAGGCAGTCTATTTTATCTATAAGAGTGACGGTGACGAGTTCGAAGATTATATTAGTAGCGAATTTAGTCAGTATATTGGAAGCGATTTACAATAGGAGCAATTAAATGGCGAGTTTTCTAATAACATTTTTAGTCATAGCTGCCGTGATTGTGATCATGTCTGTCGGCGTACTGTTCGGTCGCAAACCTGTACAAGGCTCCTGTGGAGGGATGAATAATATTGCTGGTCTTAAAGAGTGCGAGATTTGCGGCGGAGAACCAGAGAAATGCGATGAGAGAACTCAATAGAACTGTGTTCCTTGCTTGCTACACGCGCCGGCTCTTATAGGGCGTCTCAACCAGCTGGAGAAATTCTCTCCGACAACGACTAACTGAAGCAGAGCGCTCTTGAGTTCTAGCTTTGCAGTTAGCTAGAGAAGAACAAGATTTTCTTGGTCATCATAATTATTTAAAGGGATCAGCACTACGTCTGTCCCCATAATCAACTGGAAAACCTCACACAAACCATCATGCAAAAAGAACACTTTGATATCCTCGTTATAGGTAGCGGCCCCGCCGGTGAGGCTGCGGCCATGAATGCGAAGAAGAAGGGACGTACTGTGGCTGTCATATGCGACCTTGAGCATGTTGGGGGCAGTTGCACACATTTTGGAACGATGCCGTCAAAAGCGCTGCGTCATTCTGTTAAAGAAGTCATGCAGTTTAACGCAAATCCTATGTTTAGAGATTTGGGGGATGCTAGAAAGCTAAGTTTTCAGCAGGTGCTCAAGCACGCGGACCGTGTTGTCTATGAGCAAGTGCGGATGCGCACCGATTTCTATGATAGAAATCGCATTCCTATTTACAAAGGACGGGCAAGTTTCCTAGATAAGAATACAATCAAGCTTGTTGGAAAGCGCAAAAAGCTATCTGCTGATCATTTTGTAATCGCCACCGGCTCCAGTCCCTATCACCCACCAGGCGTCGACTTCTCACATCCTCGTGTCTTCGATAGTGACACGATCCTGGGCATGGGAATATCCCCGCGTAAGGTGACTGTCATGGGGGCGGGTGTCATTGGTTGTGAATACGCTTCAATATTTGGCGGGCTCGGTTGCAAAGTAGAGCTAATTAACCCGTCTTCAGGCCTGCTTACATTTCTGGATACCGAGATATCAGATGCGCTGAGTTATCACTTACGCAACCTAGGAGTGCGTAGTCGTCATAACGAGGAATTTGAGAGGATGGAGTACTTCGATGATCACATCGTGACCTACCTCAAGTCAGGCAAGAAGATTCGCAGCGATATTGTGCTGTGGGCAAATGGTAGAAGCGGGAATACCAAAAATCTCGGCCTCAATCTGCTTGGGTTAAGCACGAACAGCAGGCAACAGATATCTGTGAATAACAAGTATCAGACTTCAGTTAAGAATATCTACGCTGCGGGTGATGTGATTGGCTGGCCGTCGCTCGCGGGTGCGGCCTACGATCAGGGAAGGGCTGCGAGCAATGCGATTGTCGCGCCGGATGAGTGTTATCACGTTGAGCAGGTGGCAACGGGTATCTATACGATCCCGGAGATAAGCACGTTGGGCGCAACTGAGCAGGAGCTTACTGAGCAGAAAGTACCTTACGAGGTAGGCAAAGCCTTCTTTAAAAATACCGCTCGAGCCCAGATTACCGGCGAGCAAGTGGGTATGTTGAAATTGATCTTTCATTTCGAAACCTTGGAGCTGCTTGGTATTCACTGTTTTGGCGACCAGGCATCTGAGATCGTGCATATTGGACAGGCGATTATGCGTCAGCCGGCTCCAGCGAATTCAATGAAATATTTCCTCAACACAACATTCAACTACCCGACCATGGCAGAAGCCTATCGGACCGCTGCTCTAGACGGCTTAAACCGAATTTTTTAGAGAAACCGAGTCTATTTATAGTGTTCACTCTGAGACGGCCCGCTGCCATAGACGTCACACTATTGGACTAGTTCTTATCCGGGGCTGCTAGGAGTGGGTGAGCATTCAAGGCTCTTTTTCCTAAGCCACAAGACGGCGATGATGCTATCGAATCGATAAGAGAGTCGCGGGTCTTGCTATGACCAGAGAACAGCGTTAGTTTATTCTGCAGTGACGAATAAAATGTGACTGGGCTGAAGCCCCCATTAGCAGGAGAGTAAAAATGATAAGAACTGCCAGAGACATTCTTAAAGACAAAGGCGGTCACATGGTAACTACTAATTCCGATGCGACCATCTATCAGGCACTAACGATCATGACCCAGAATAAAGTGGGTTCTATCGTTATCCTCGAAGAAGAGAAGATAGTAGGTATCTGGACCGAGAGAGATTTGATGTTCCGTGCGATGGAGGAGGGCTTCAATCCGAAGACCGCACGTCTAAAGGATAATATGAGCGTCAATATAGTATCGGCAGATATCGAAGAGCAGGCCTACCAGTTGATGGACAAGTTCCTTGGCCGTCGTGTTCGTCATCTATTGATCAAAGAAGGCGGGGAATATATCGGTCTGCTTTCGGTTGGCGACGTGATGAAAGCTAACCTGCAGCAGAAGAATGAAGAGTTCGAGGAGCTAAACCAAATGGTTAGCTTGGAGTACTACGAGAACTGGAAGGAGATTCAGTCGCAGCGCTAATTCGATCAAGCAATTATGAGTATTCTAAGAAATAATTGAATTTTCTTGCAGGCCGCTTCCGGCGTGCTTTGAGCCAGACAAAATGCTTGCTATCGAGGGGCTATCCGTGTAAATTTTCTAGCGATATTTAGTGTCGGACTCTGTCTAGAGTTTTTCAAGGTTTTCGAAAAGGCAGAGTGCTAGAAAGGTTCCAAATAATAACAATGAGAGTCCAGAATCTCGGTCTGACCATAATTACTTCGTTCTAGCTTTTTAGAACAACGCTGTCAGCTAAAGGGCTCCCAAAAGAGTGGTTGATCTCTATGGGTAGTGACATACAGTCCCTGGCAATCCCTGCCAAAGGTTATGGTTCCGTGATGAGCCATACTGCTGGGCTAACTTCCCCCGAAATTCTGTACCCCCACTCAAAATCCCAATCAAATTTAGAGACACCCTCTTTGTTATCTGCTGCGCTTAGATGCTCGCAGGCGGATGTTCAGTGTATTGGATTTTCATTGATAGACTCAGAAGGTGTAGTTATCGCGTAGAAGCTGTTAATGGTTCAGCAGTCGTTGAATAAGCTCCGGTAATGGGGTTTGATTCGATGTGAATCCGGTAGACCGTGGGCCTAAAGCTTGTCGGGATGTTTGGAGTTAAGTGCTTGGAATTACCTAACGAAATGCTAGACGGTTTAAGACCGTTCCTTTTTTACTTCGCCTTGGTAATGGCCGTCGTGGTCATTATGCTCGGGCTTTCTTATTTCCTTGGGCAACGACTAACTGCCCATTCTAAAAATCTACCGTTTGAATCTGGCATCGTTTCAGTGGGTAGCGCTCAATTTCGAATCTCCGTTCATTTCTACCTGCCGGCCATACTGTTCATTATCTTCGACCTAGAAGTAGTCTTCCTGTTTGCCTGGGCTGTCGCCGTTAGAGAGGCGGGCTGGCCTGGTTTTATCGAAATCTCGGTATTTATCTTCATTTTAATAGCAGCCTTGTTCTATCTCTGGCGCATCGGTGCGCTCGATTGGCGCACGCTCACGCAGAAACGGGAATTGAAAACCCTTTCCGGACCTGGGGGCGTGACCAATAAAAAGGAATTCAAATTATGAGTTGGGAGCTACAAAAAGCAGAAGATGCCTCGTCACCACAGCCAGGTGGCAGTGCAATGGATGAATTTATTCGGCGCAATGTAGTTATGGCGAACCTAGAAGACATGGTGTCTTGGGGGCGAAAGAACTCCATCTGGCCCTTTAATTTTGGCCTTTCCTGCTGCTATGTGGAGATGGCCACGGCGTTTACCAGTCGCCACGATCTAGCGAGATTCGGTGCTGAAGTGATCCGCGGCACGCCTAGACAGGCTGACATGATCGTAATTGCCGGCACCGTGTTCCGTAAAATGGCGCCTGTGGTGAAGCTCTTATATGAACAACTCCTAGAGCCTAAATGGGTTATTTCCATGGGATCTTGCGCTAATTCCGGCGGCATGTACGACATCTACTCGGTGGTGCAGGGTGTAGACAAGTTTTTGCCTGTAGATGTCTATGTTTCTGGTTGCCCGCCACGGCCCGAGGCATTGTTGCAGGGATTGATATTGTTGCAGGAGTCGATCGGCAGAGAGCGGCGGCCACTAAGCTGGGTAATCAATGATCAGGGCATTATCCAGAAAGAAGCGAATCCAGTGCAGCGCATAGTGCGCTCGCCAGACCGCATCGCGGCGACCGAGCTTCGTTCGCCAAATGATGTTTAGAATAAAAATATAGTAATAATTCATTAAAAACAAATGGTTAAGATAAAAACTTAAAGCAGTGTATTGAAATGTCTAGTGTAGAAGTCAACAATCAATCTCGCGGTCAGGTGCCAGCCGCCTTGGCGCAGCTGCGCCAAATGCATGGCGGCCTTATTGTGGCCGAGCAGGCGACCGTCGATGATATGCCTACTGTATGGATTGAGCGGCAGAGTATAGATACGGTGCTGCGTGCCCTTAGAGATGAAACGACGCCACGCTTCGAGATGCTATTCGACCTAACCGCTATCGATGAGCGACTGCGCAGCAACCGAGCTGGACAGCCAGACAGTGAGTTCACCGTTGTCTATCACCTCATGTCCTTCTCCGGGAACTGCGACTTTCGCATCAAGGTCGCCCTTCAGGACAGTGATCTAAGCATTCCGAGTATTGTGCGCTTGTGGCCCAACGCAAACTGGTACGAGCGTGAAGCCTGGGACATGTTTGGTATTCAGTTCGATGGCCATCCGAATCTTTGCCGCATCGTGCTGCCTCCTACTTGGAAGGGGCATGCGCTACGCAAGGAGCATCCGGCCAGAGCGACAGAGATGGAACCGTTCTCGCTCGATGACGATCAATTGGACTACGAGCAGGAAGCACTCAAATTTAAGCCTGAAGATTGGGGGATGAAAAGGGAGTCTGAAAATTCTGAATTCATGTTTCTCAATTTAGGTCCCAATCACCCGAGCGTACACGGGGCTTTTCGTATCGCTCTGCAGCTAGACGGTGAAATCGTGGTGGATGCCGTGCCAGATATTGGCTACCACCATCGCGGTGCCGAGAAGATGGGCGAGCGGCAATCCTGGCATACCTATATACCGTACACTGATCGAATCGACTACCTGGGCGGTGTCATGAACAACTTGCCCTATGTCATGGCAGTAGAGAAGATGGCAGGCATCGAGGTGCCGGAGCGGGTGAAGGTTATTCGCATCATGCTCTCCGAGATGTTTCGAATCTGTAGCCATCTATTGTTCTATGGCACGTTTGCACAGGACGTGGGGCAGCTTTCTCCGATTTTCTACATGTTTGTCGAACGCGAGCGAATATTTAACATCATCGAATCAATTTGTGGCGCGCGCATGCATCCGGGTTGGTTTCGAATTGGTGGAGTGGCGCAGGATTTGCCGAATGGCTGGGAGAAGCGCATTCAAGAGTTGTTGGACTTCATGCCAGCTCGATTAGATGAATACGACAGCATGGTAATGAACAACGGCATCCTGAAGAGAAGAACTCAGGGCGTAGGTGTGTATGACACGAAAGAGGCGCTTAACTGGGGTGTGACTGGCGCAGGTTTAAGAGCTACGGGCCTGGAATGGGATTTCCGGAAACAGCGTCCTTACAGTGGCTATGAAAATTTTGAATTCGATGTGCCGATTGCGGAGAATGGTGATTCCTATGACCGCTGTGCAATCCGTGTCGAGGAGATGCGTCAGAGTCTACGTATCATCAAGCAGTGTATGGACAATATGCCGTCGGGCCATTACAAGTCCGACCATCCGTTGACTACGCCGCCGCGTAAAGAAAACACCATGCAGGATATCGAGACGCTGATTAATCATTTTCTCAGTGTTAGTTGGGGGCCGGTAATTCCTCCAAGTGAAGTGACAGTGGCGGTAGAGGCGACAAAAGGTATTAACAGTTACTATCTGGTGAGTGACGGCAGCACCACCTCCTATAGGACACGTATACGAACGCCGTCGTTTGCCCATCTGCAAATGATACCGGAAATTTCCCGCGGCTTTATGGTCGCGGATCTAATCGCAATTATCGCGAGTATCGATTTTGTAATGGCGGATGTAGATAGGTAGATAGGTAGATAGGTAGATAGGTAGATAGGTAGATAGGTAGATAGGTAGATAGGTAGATAGGTAGATTGGTAGATTGGTTGGTAGAAAGACTGACAAAAAACAGACAAGTGAAGAGAAGCAAAGAGAAAGATGAGTCAGCAAGTAATAGCAAGCACAGCAAAGAAAGCTCGTAAGTTATCCGCGGAGGAAATCGCGGAGATCGAACACGAGATGACTTTGTATCCCGACAAGAAAGCGGTCGGACTCGAAGCGCTGAAAATAGTGCAAAAACATCAGGGCTGGGTTTCTGATGAGAGCTTGCTCGGGATTGCTAAGTATTTAGATATTCCCGTGGCTGACCTGGAAGGAGTTGCGACGTTCTTTAACCTTGTTTATCGACAGCAAGTGGGCAAGAACGTCATACTATTTTGCGACAGCGTCAGCTGCTGGATCATGGGCTGCGAGGGAATCAAGGGCCATATCAAGGAGCAGCTTGCTATCGACTACGGGGAGACTACCGAAGATGGTGACTTTACGTTGATTCCAGTTCCCTGTTTAGGAGACTGCGACAGAGCCCCGGTAATGATGGTGGGCTCGGATCTACATAGGAATCTGACGCCTGAAAAAATTGATTCAATAATAGCCGACTACAAAAACAACAAATAGGATTAAACGGATACATAAGTGGTAGCAAATCCATTAACAAAAAATATCGATATGTCTCGCCCGCCGCTAGACATCGCCGCCTATGAGGCTAACGATGGTTATCAGAGCTTGCATGCCATCGCGAAGGGCTTGAGCCCTGAAGATGTTCTGGAACTGGTGAAAGGCTCCGGACTAAAAGGTAGGGGCGGCGCAGGCTTTCCAACTGGCTTGAAGTGGAGCTTCGTGCCTAGAGGAGAGAATTCTGCTGCGCAGAAATATTTGGTAGTAAATGCCGATGAGATGGAGCCGGGTACTTTCAAAGACAGGCTTTTAATGGAAGGTGATCCGCATCTCTTGCTTGAGGGCATGATTATTGCCGCCTATACGATACAGGCTAGCAAGTCGTATATATTTTTACGCGGCGAGTACACCGTCTCCGAGCAGGCTCTGCGCAATGCTATAAAAGAAGCGTATGAAAAAGGCTATCTCGGCAAGAACATCTTAGGCACAGGTTTCGATCTCGATATTATTATGCACACCAGTGCGGGGCGATATATTTGCGGAGAAGAGACTGCCTTGTTAAATGCTTTGGAGGGTAAGCGGGCAAACCCGCGCGCCAAGCCACCATTTCCACAGGTGAGTGGTCTATGGGGAAAGCCAACTATTGTAAATAACGTAGAAACGATCTGTAACCTACCCGGAATTTTGACCTACGGTGTGGACTGGTATCACGGCTTAACCAAGGGTAACGATCACGGTACGAAGTTATTTGGTGTTAGCGGGAAAGTGAAGACGCCTGGTTGTTGGGAGCTGCCGCTTGGGCTTCCCATAAGAGAGTTGTTAGAGAATTATGCTGGTGGAATGCAGGACGGGTTGGAGCTCAGAGGTTTTCTTCCAGGTGGTGGCTCTACGGACTTCATGTTGCCTGAGCATCTAGACATAACGCTCGATTACGATGAGATCGCGAAGGTAGGTAGCCGGCTTGCTACCGGCACGATGATCGTATTAGATGACCAGACTTGCCCAGTTGGGATGGTTGGAAATCTGATGAAATTTTTCGCTCATGAATCCTGCGGATTCTGTACGCCGTGTCGTGATGGCTTGCCATGGGTTGATCAAATTTTCCGAGACTTCGAGAATGGCCAGGGCAGCGAAAAAGACCTACAGATACTTCACGATCACGTCACTTATTTGGGGCCCGGTAGGACTTTCTGTGCATTGGCGCCGGGAGCGACCGCGCCATTGGGTAGCGGGCTGAAACATTTTAAAGAAGATTTCGAAAAACATATCACGGAGAAGCGCTGCAGCTATAAGCACTGATTGTTTTAGTGCTGTGTGGCTTTGCTTGGAGTAACTGATGGCTAAAATTGTTATTGATGGGGTGGAGTACGAGGTTAACCCCGATAACAATCTGTTACAGGAGTGTCTGTCGCAGGGTCTAGACTTGCCTTACTTTTGCTGGCATCCCAGCATGGGTTCTGTCGGTGCCTGTCGTCAATGCGCGGTAAAGCAATATCGTGACGAAGATGACAAGGAAGGTATGTTAGTGATGGCGTGTATGACGCCAGCAACCGATGGTGCGATTATCTCAATAGAGGATGAAGGCGCTAAATCTTTTAGATCCGATGTCGTCGAAAGTCTCATGATTAGCCATCCCCATGATTGCCCTGTGTGTGAAGAAGGGGGCGAGTGCCATCTTCAAGACATGACTTTGATGTCAGGTCACAATTACCGTCGTTACGACAAGAAGAAGAGAACCCACCGCAATCAATATCTAGGCCCGTTTATCAATCATGAGATGAATCGCTGTATCAGTTGTTACCGCTGCGTTCGCTACTACGGTGATTACGCTGGCGGCACCGATCTATCCGCGCAGGCTTCACACCATCATGTGTATTTCGGCAGGCACGAAGAGGGTGTGCTGGAGAGTGAATTCAGTGGCAATCTCGTCGAGGTTTGCCCAACGGGTGTCTTTACAGATAAGGCATTTAGTGAGAATTACAGCCGTAAGTGGGACTTACAGACGGCTCCTTCGGTTTGTGTCGGTTGTTCAGTAGGCTGTAACACGGTCCCAGGCGAGCGCTACGGAACCCTGCGCAGGATCGTTAATCGCTACAACAGCGAAGTGAATGGCTATTTCCTCTGCGACAGAGGGCGCTTCGGATTCGATTTTGTAAACAACAGAGACCGATTGTTAGAGCCAGTAAAGCGC
>Ga0316189_10001486_pt1 | contig 23244 bp, 21 predicted proteins | sample LowCovwburrow_MG_FD_204930 | JGI IMG/M metagenome (GOLD analysis project Ga0316189, IMG submission 204930) | Coastal sediment microbial communities from Maine, United States - Lowes Cove worm burrow | ecosystem: Environmental > Aquatic > Marine > Coastal > Sediment | place: USA: Maine... | reverse complement strand
AACATGATGTAAGCGAAGATCAGCAACAGCGCGATGATCATCGCCAGGCCACCCTGCTCTGTCAGCTCTTCGCCAACCTGCGGCGTTACTGTCTCGACGCGGCGTAGTTCTATGTTGTCGCCGGTCGCATCAAGCGTCGTCTTCAACTGGTCCCGCATGACGTTGGTGTCCATGTCGGGCTGCGGCGGCAGACGCACGAGCACATCGGTTTCGGCACCAAAGCTCTGCACCAGCGCCTCTTCGAAGCCTGCGTTTGCCAGGGTCTGGCGAATATTGTCGAGGTCGGCCGCCTCTGGATATCCTATTTCAAGCAACACGCCACCCGTAAAGTCGATACCGAAATTCAACCCGCGAGTCGACAGCGACACGATGGACGCCACAACGACAATTAATGATATTGCCAGTGCGATGCGACGACGGCCCTTGCTGAGGAAGTCGATTTTCGTTGTTCTCTTGATAATTCGCATCAGGGTCTTCCTAAATCGGCAGTGACTCGACTCGGCGGCCGCCGAAGACGAGATTTACGATAGAACGTGTGCCAATGATCGCTGTGAACATCGACGTCATAATGCCGATGGACAATGTGATCGCAAACCCCTTGATTGGTCCAGTACCCAGACCAAACAGGATCATGGAGGCAATCAACGTGGTCACGTTGGCATCCGCAATCGAGGAAAATGCTTTTTCATAGCCGGCGTTGATCGCAGCCTGCGGCGAGACGCCGTCGGCAAGCTCCTCTCGTATTCGCTCAAATATGAGCACGTTGGCATCCACCGCCATACCAACCGTAAGCACGATACCGGCAATGCCTGGCAGGGTCAGCGACGCGCCAAGGGCGGACAGTACCGCGACGATAAAGACGAGATTCGACAGCAGCGCCACGTTGGCAATCAAACCAAAGCCGCGATAGTAAATCGCCATGAAAAGAATCACGGCGATAAAACCGATCTTGATCGCATTGAAACCACGATCAATGTTGTCCCTGCCCAGGCTGGGTCCAACGGTACGCTCGTCGATCTTGTAGACCGGTGCGGCCAAAGCACCAGCGCGCAACAACAATGCAAGGTCGCGAGCCTCGACAGGTGTCAGTCCGGTAATCTGGAAGCTGTTCTTGAACACGCCACGAATCGTCGCGGTGTTGATAATTTCTTCTGTTTTAATGTTGCGCGTTTCAGGAACGCCGCCACGCAGGAATGTCTCGCGACGCGACTCAATGAACACCGTCGACATCGGCTTGTTGAGGTTGTTCTGCGTCGTCTTCAGCATGTTGGCGCCGCCAGCGGCATCCAGCTTGATGAACACTGCGGGCGAGCCTTCACTGAAGCCTGCTTCGGCATCTGTGATCTGGTCACCCGAGGCTACGACACTGCGCTTCAGAACAGCGGATTGCTCGTCGCCACGGCCCGGGTAACGACGTGATCCCGGCTCATCACCGGACGTGTCGACCAGGCGAAATTCAAGCGTTGCAGTGGCCGTCAGAATCTCGTCAAGCCGATTCGGGTCCTGCACGCCTGGCAGCTGCACGACGATACGATCGACGCCCTGACGCTGCACCAGCGGCTCGGCAACGCCAAGCTGGTTGACGCGATTCCTGAGCGTCGTAATGTTCTGCTCGATAGCGAAGTCCTGACGCGCCTTGATCTGCGCTTCGGTCATGCGCACGCCAAGCGAGTTGCCGTCGGCACTTTCGGTGATCAGTACGTCCGGATCTGCATCGGCAATGATGTCGCGCGCCTTTTGCAGGTCTTCCGGGCCCGTCAGGCGCACGTTGACAACGTTGTTTTCAAGCGTGACACGATTTCGAACGCGCGCATCGCGCAGCCGCTCGCTGAAGTCCTGCTCATACGCCTTCATGCGACTCTCGACAGCAGACTCCATGTCAACTTCGAGCAGCACGTAAACGCCACCACGAAGGTCAAGACCCAGGCTCATCGGGCTCAGGCCAAGTCCGCGCACCCATGCCGGCAGCTTCGGCGCCAGCGTTAATGCAACACCGGCCTGGCGCGCATGGCGCTCGCGCAGACGATCGCCCGCTGTCGCCTGCTCTTCAACAGAGTGGAAACGCAATACAACGCGACCGTCAACGAGGTAAGCAGCTTCAGGAGTTACACCGCCATTCTCAACGGTGCGAACGAACGTCTCGAGTTGCTCCGACGAGAAACCATCACCGTCGCTGTCGGCAAGTTGCACTGCCGGCACACTGCCATACATGTTGGGCAATGCAAACAGGATGCCCGCGAGCAGGAAGACAATTACGAGGGCGTTAAGCCAGGCAGGGTACTTGTTCATTATGAGTTAGCGACTGACCTGTCAGGCCTCGTCGTAAGTTCCTTTGGGAACAACTGCGGAAACACTGGCTTTCTGCACTTTGATTTCGGTGCTGTCATTCACTTTCACCACAGCGTAGTGATCGCTGACACCCGTCACTTTGCCGAGGACACCGCCGGCGGTCAGGACTTCGTCGCCAACCTGCAGCGCGGATATGAGTTCTGCGTGTTGCTTCTGCTTTTTCTGCTGCGGGCGGATAAGCAGGAAGTAGAAAGCGCCGAAAATTATGAGCATCGGGAACAGGAATCCGAAAGGGCTCGGTTCCGCTGCACCCTGTGCATATGCGTTCTGAATGAAAAAATCCATGATGGTCAGGTTCTTATATTAGAGGGGTGGCGAGGTCGCCCGAAAAAGAGCGCGGTATTATGGCACAGAGCATTCGACGTTGGGGTTAGATTTTATTTTTCAAATACTCCGCGCAGTTCAGCGACGGTCTCAGCGAGATGGCCGGCATCGATTGCCTCTCTCAGACTCGCCATAAGTTTCTGATAATAATGAAGATTATGGATTGTTGCCAGGCGCGGTCCGAGGATCTCGCCACATTTCACCAGGTGCCGAAGGTAGGCCATGCTGTAATGCTGGCAAGTGTAGCACTCGCAGTCCGGGTCAGCGGGACCCGTATCATCGCGGTAGCCAGCGTGGCGGAACTTGACCACTCCTTTGGACGTATACAGCTGCCCATTGCGGGCGTGCCGCGTGGGAATGACGCAGTCAAACATGTCGATGCCGCGCAACACTGCTTCCGCGATATCCACCGGCGTACCTACGCCCATGAGGTAGCGCGGCTTGTCCGTCGGCATTTTCGGCATGAGGTCATCCAGCACCTGCAGACGTTCTTCCTCGGGCTCGCCAACAGCAAGACCGCCAACGGCGTAGCCATCGAAACCGATGTTGGTCAGTCCATGCAGCGACTTTTCGCGCAGCGACTCATACATGCCGCCCTGCACGATGCCAAACAGGGCCTCGCCGCGCTCCGGCTCCTTTTGCTTGAGCTCGTCGAATGCCGTGCGACTGCGCGCCGCCCAGCGCAGCGATAATTGCATCGACTCGCGCGCCTCCGACTCGCTGGCCGGGTACGGCGTGCATTCGTCAAAGATCATCGTGATGTCAGCGTTGAGATCGTGCTGCACCTCGATGGAGCGCTCGGGACTAAGGAACACCTCATCGCCATTGACGGGCGACTGGAAGCGAACGCCCTCTTCCGAGAGCTTGCGCATGTCCGCCAGCGAGAACACCTGGAAGCCACCGGAGTCCGTCAGGATCGGGCCGTGCCAGTTCATGAATTCGTGCAGCCCACCATGCTTGCGGATGACCTCTGTTCCCGGTCTGAGCATCAGGTGGAACGTATTGCCGAGAATGATCTCGGCGCCATCAGCCGCGACCTCCTCCGGCGTCACGCTCTTCACGGTGCCATAGGTTCCGACCGGCATGAACACCGGCGTTTTGATGTCGCCGCGCCTGAAGCTCAGCTTGCCGTGACGGGCTGCTCCGTCAGTACTCTGGATGTCGAATTTCATGACTCGTCCGGATGCAGAAACATGGAATCACCGTAGCTGAAGAAGCGATATTTCTCGCGCACTGCGTGTTGGTATGCGTCAAGCATGCGCTGCTGTCCCGCGAATGCCGATACCAGCATAAGCAGGCTGGATTGCGGCAGGTGAAAGTTAGTGATCATGGCGTCCACGGATTGAAACTTGTAGCCCGGCAGGATAAAGAGATCGGTGTCGCCGTTAAAGGGCTGAATTTCGCCACTGCGAGAAGCGGACTCCAGCGCCCGCACAGATGTTGTACCGACAGCGATGACGCGACCTCCGGCATCTCGCGTCCGGCGCACCGCATCACAGCACGCTTGCGTAAGCTCCACACGCTCGCTGTGCAGGCGATTGTCGCGGATGTTTTCTTCGCGGAGATTCTGAAACGTCCCGGCGCCTACGTGCAGCGTTACCCACGCGTGCTCGACCCCGAGCGACAACGTTTCCTGCAGCATCGCTTCATCAAAATGCAGACCCGCCGTTGGCGCAGCTACGGCGCCCGGATCTTTGGCGTAAACCGTCTGGTAGCGCTCGATATCCTCGGCTGTCGCGTCACGCTCCAGGTACGGCGGCAACGGCACCTCGCCTATTTGGTCGAGCAGCTGCATCACAGGTATCGAGAATTGCAGCACGAAAAACTCGCCTTGACGTCCCTCAACCAGAGCCTCGCTGCCGTCGCCGAACAGCAGGCGACTGCCGGCCTTGGGCGTCTTACTGGCGCGAACGTGCGCAACCGCAGAGCGCTCACTTTCGATGCGTTCAATCAGCACCTCGGCCTTGCCACCCGTTTCCTTGTGTGCCGGAAGTCGCGCCGGGATTACTCTCGTATCGTTGAACACCAGCAAATCGCCGCGGCGCAGAATGTGCGGAAGCTCTGCGAAGCTGCGATCGCTGAGCTCGGCCGAGACCTCGAGAAGGCGGCTGCCACGACGATCTGCCGCCGGAAAGCGGGCAATCAGTTCGTCGGGCAGCTCGTAGTCAAAGTCGCTAATGCGCATGGGCGCGCAATATAGCAGACGCCTGTCAGGTCCTCTCGTCTTCCGTGATGATTTCGAGCGGCGCCCGAGGCGCTACAGCGATCACGGGTCTTACCACCGGCTCGTCACCGAGGAATTCCAGCAGCATGCCGGTTTGCGGTTCTTCCGGAATTTCGATCTGCAACTTCTCGCGCTTCTTGTTGCGCATGATCTGCAGCTCGAGTTTCTCACCTGACTCATACGACCCCAGGATCCGCATTGCGTGACCCACGCCATCCGGCTTGCGTCCGTCGATGCTCTGAATAACGTCACCGTCTTTCAGTTGCAGCGTGTTGGACTCCGGAGCGCTGACAACCAGCAAGCCCTCATTGGTACCGAAGTAACTGCCGAGCCCTTCGCTCAACTCAACCAGTTCCATGTCACCCCAGCTGTTGCCGCCGAAGCCGAATGCAAAATTGTGTTTGAACTCCCTGATGATATTCGGCGCCACGCGAACATCAGGCATGGACGGCATATCAAAACCCCTGCCCTTCCAGACAAAGCTGTTGCCTGCGACAGCTTTCGGTTCGACATCAACCTTGCCGACATTGCCACCGCGCAGGTATTCGACCGATAGCGTGTCACCTTCTTCGACTCCCTTCATGAAGTCCAGCAGCCTTTTCATTGCTGTTTCAGGATTATCTGCACTCAGCGATTCGTCGTTAATCGACGTAATGATGTCACCTGTGCGCAGACCTGCCTCGTCTGCTGCAGCGCCCGGGGTCACGCCCATGATGCTCACGCCCTCGACCGGTCCTTTCTCGTTCTCAGAACCAATGGTCACGCCAAGCCGCGGCTTTTGATCCACGGTGAAGAACTCGCGTTCGATCTTCATCGTCCTGGGCAGTCGTTCCTCGGTCAGCTCGGCAATCGTACGAGCTGCCTCCGCCATTTTTTCTTCGGCCTCGCGAAGTCTCTGGTCGACTTCGAGCTCTCGCGCCTCTGCTGCTCGCAGACGCTCTTCTTCAGCACCCTGCGCAATGGCCTGCCCGGCAAATAGCAGCGCAGCAATAGCAGGAATCAAAAATTTGTAGGTCTTCATTTCACACATCTCCTGTGTACTTAGAATGCTGTCCGTTGCGCCTGCGCGTAGCGCAAACGGAACAGCGTTTTCATCAACCGGACGCGTTCGCGCCAGAAGATCTCTTCGTTATCCGGGGACAGCTGTGCACCCGGGTCATTCAACTGGTAATCGATGGCAGCGATGCGCTCCTCGAGTTCATGGATTGTCGCCGCCGTGCTGGCACGCATAACTCGTGGGTCATCGGGCAGAGAACGCAAATCGCTTTCGATCTGGCGCGACTCCACCTGCAGCGCCCGCAACTTCTCCTGCGGCGTTTTTTCGGCGACTGCGGCCACGGGCGGTACCGTCGGGAACACCTGCTCGGACGGATTCATCAGTCCCGGCGCTACGAATACGGCCAGGGCAACTGCAGCAGCCAGACCCACCGTGTACCAGGTTGATGGTCGTCGTGCCAGCGATCGCTTGATCAGCCCTTCGGCTTCCGCCTGTGCGCGTATACGATCCCAGACGACACGCGGCGGCGATGTCTCGGGCAACTGCTGCAGACCCTGCTGCAACGCCTCGCGCTCGTCCATTGTCAGTCCGTAAATCATCTCGTCTTCCTTTTTGTCGCTGGTCATGCTCAGCAACTCCTTATAAATTCTGCGTCAGCCGCGGTATGTTCATTCGCCTGTTGCAACATCGGTCGCAACCGCTGGTAAGCACGGGATAGCTGGGACTTGGAGAAACTCTCTGACTTACCCATGAATTTCGCTATCTCCTTGTGAGTGAACCCTTCAACATCGTGTAGCCAGACAACGGTGCGGCTAACCGACGGCAGGTTTGCAAGCGCCGAGTCGAGATCCAGCGCATCATCAGGATGTGCGGACACGCCAAGCGTCGCGGCATCACCGGCCGTGAACTCGTCCCAGTCGTCGGCCAGTGACTGGCCGCGTGCCGTCCACGCCGACCGCAGGTACATCAGCGACTTGGTCACGGCGATCCTGCGGATCCAGCTGCCCAGCGCTGCTTCGCCGCGAAACTTGGCGATGGAGCGCATGATCTCGATGAAGGTCTCCTGCACCAGGTCCTCGGCCTGCGCCGGAACCCGCGTGAACCTGAGGCATATCGAGTACACCGGCGTCGCGAAAGCGCGGTAGATGATCTCGTGCGCCTTGGCATCGCCTCTGGCCGCCCGCTTCACGATCGCCTGGTCTATCTTGATGTCTGCAAACTTGCTCATATCTGGCATGTTAGATGCTCTTGCTTAAAAAAGAGTCGCATTTCGGCCAGCTTTTTTTATACTGTGCGCCCTCTTCAATATGCCGGGATGGCGGAATTGGTAGACGCAGCGGACTCAAAATCCGCCGGTGGCAACACCTTGGGGGTTCAAGTCCCCCTCCCGGTACCAATCAAGTGCGACAACGATGAACTTTTGCTCACATTGCGGTGCGGGTGTTTCGCGGAAAATACCGCGCGGCGACAATCGAGAACGCTGGGTATGTGAATCCTGCGATACCGTGCACTACCAGAACCCGCTACTTGTGGTCGGCTGCGTTGCTGAGCAGGACGGCAAGATCCTGCTGTGCAAACGCGCGATTGAGCCCCGTTACGGCTACTGGACGGTGCCAGCCGGATTCATGGAGCTCGGCGAGTCGCTCGCAAAGGGAGCCGCCCGCGAGACCCTGGAAGAGGCCTGCGCGGAGATCGACATCGGCCACATGTTTGCATCTGTTGATGTGATCGACGCGGGCCAGGTGCACGTGTTTTTCACGGGCAAGGTCAAGGGCGGTTACGGTGTCGGTGAAGAAAGCCTGGAAACCGAGCTATTTGCCCCTGAGGACATTCCGTGGGACGAGCTCGCCTTCCAGAGTGGCAGATTTGCTCTGCAGAAATATATCGACGACAAGGGTCTCGACAAGGGTGTTCACTTTCACGAGCTGCGGCGCGCGAAAGAATCGAACAACTAAGGTCGTTTTACCAGCGTATCAGGGGGTGGCTGCGTCGCTGGCCTGTATCCTCTGCAGCAGCGCCGCAGGCGGAAGATAGCCGCCGATCAGGGTTCCGTCATCGAGAACGATCGCTGGTGTGCCGCTCAACCCGACATCGCGGCCGAGCTTGTAATGTCTGCTGATCATTGATGCGTCGCACTGGCTCGATGCAAAGCCCTCGTCACGCTTCGCCATCGTCAGGGCATGGTTTCGATCCTGAGCACACCAGACGTTTTCGGCCGTGCTCCAGGAGCGGGTCGCGGGGCCACTGCGCGGATACAGCATGTAGCGCACCTCGATACCCTTCGCCATGTACTGATCGATCTCGTTGTGAAGTTTGCGGCAATAGGTGCAGTCCACGTCGGTAAAAATCGTGACCGAGTATTTTTTCTCGTCCGGCGAGAACGAGATGAAGTCCTCGTCGCTGACACCGGCAAGCAGCTGTTTGCGTGCGTCCGTGCGTGTCTTCTCAGACAGGTTAACCTGGGTAGTCAGGTCTATCATGTCGCCCTGCAGCAGGTAGCGGCCATCGGCCGATACATACGCAACGATGGGTCCCGTATGAATGGTATACCAGCCGGGAACCGGGCTCGGATTGATATCCTCCGGCTTGATTGCGTCGAACATCGTCGTCACAGTGGTTCGCACGTTGGCGAGCTCATCGGCATCCGCCGCGCTCACGGTAAATGGCAGCAAGGCCGCAGCCAGGATCAGGATTCGGGTCAAAACACGGCTCATCAGGAACTCTCTAAATTCAGCAAGTCTGCGTCTGTGGACACGTCCGATACGTCGCGGTTCCACAAAAGCGCGCCAAGTGTAGCCTAGCCGCGTGGATGATGCTCGCCGTGCAGGTCCTTGAGTCGCTCGCGGGCGACATGGGTGTAGATCTGGGTTGTCGAGAGATCGCTGTGGCCCAGCAACATTTGCACCACGCGCAGGTCGGCACCGCGATTGAGCAGGTGCGTCGCAAACGCATGTCGCAGGCTATGCGGAGACATTTTCTGGCGTATTCCCGCCTTCTCGGCGTAACGCTTGATGATGTGCCAGAACGCCTGGCGTGTCATACGATCGCCACGGCGCGTCGGAAAGAGGTAGTCGGTCTGGCGCTCGAGCAGGATTTCCATGCGCGAACTGTTAATAAATTCCTGCAACCAGCGCTGCGATTCCTCGCCCAGCGGAATCAGCCGTTCCCGGTCCCCTTTGCCCACGATGCGCAGCACGCCCTGGTTAAAGTTGACCTGCGACTGCTTCAGGTTGATCAGTTCGGAGACCCTGAGGCCGGTTGCATACAGTAGCTCGAGCATTGCACGGTCACGGTGACCGAGCGGCTCATCAGTATTGGGGGCATTCAGCAGTGCGTCGACTTCGTCTTCAGTCAGCGACTTGGGTAACGAGCGGCCGATACGCGGCATTTCAATGTCCGCTGTAGGATCACTATCGCGCATGCCTTCGCGCATGATGTAGCGGAAAAAGCGGCGAAAACTGGACAGCTGACGCGCTGTTGAACGCGGTTTAGCGCCACTTTCAACGCGCTTCGCGATAAACGCCAGCAGGTCTGCCTTATTGGCCATTTCGATAGACTTGTCAGTTTCTGACAGTCCACGACCCAGAGTCATCAGATCCGCACGGTAAGCACCGAGCGTGTTCGGTGACAGCCCGCGTTCGATCCAGATTGCATCAAGAAACCGATCGACCAGCTCTTCAGAGCGGGCGACGGCCTTGGATTCCGGCTTGTTGTGATTCGTACTTCCCATAACATCCATCTGGTTTGTTCAGCAGTCCATTGCCGAGTAGCATCAGAGTATGCTGGCAGCGACGTTTACATAAAGTGATTCGTGTCACAATCCGCGCAATCTGGGGAATCTATGCCTGGATCGCCTTTGCAGCCGTCGTTCTGGTGACGCTGGTACTCGTGGCCGTGGTGCCTGGCCGGGCCCGTCGCGACCGTATTTCAACCGCAACATCGCGCTCCTTGTTCATTCTTACGGGCATCAAGACCACCGTAAGCGGACTGCACAACCTGCCTGACGGATACAGTGTTGTTGTCGCCAATCACGCCAGTTATGTCGATGGTCCGTTGTTGAAAGGATACCTGCCTCCGGGCTTTAGTTTTGTGATCAAAGGCGAAATGCGGGACATTCCTGTGGCCCATTTTCTGCTGCGCCGCGCCGGCGCGCGCTTCGTGGAACGCCATCACAGCGGCGGCAGCGCGAGGGATGCACGGGCAATCGTCAAGGCGGCAAAAGATGGCCAGTCACTCGCGTTTTTCGCTGAGGGCACCTTCCGCGAGGAACCCGGCGTCGACCGATTCCGCCCGGGCGCCTTTGTTGCAGCCATCCGCAGCGAGGTACCGGTGGTGCCGGTCGCAATAACCGGCACACGTCATATATTGCCGGCAAAGCGCTGGCTGCCACGCCGTGGTCCCGTGCACATTGAAATATTGCCCGCCATTTATCCGGGCGATGACAGCTATACGGACAGCAAGACGCTCGCCGAGGCAAGCCGGCAGCGAGTGCTGGCGGCGCTGGACGAGCCGGACCTGCTCGCCTGATTCGGCTACCGCAATGTCAATATTGCGCTGACCCGAGAATTGCACGAAAGTAGCCCGCGAGTCTTGTAGGACCGAACCAGACCGGAGCCCCAAATGAGTTCAGATTCTGTCGTTATCGTCGCCGCCAGGCGCACACCTATCGGTGCCTTCCAGGGCGCTCTCAGCGGTGCAACTGCACCTCAGCTCGGCGCCGCCGCTATTGCCGCCACAGTTGCCGACGCCGGAATTGATGCCGCAGATATCGACCAGGTCCTGATGGGATGCGTTTTGCCGGCCGGCCTCGGGCAAGCGCCTGCGCGGCAGGCTGCGCTTGCGGCCGGCGTGCCCATGGGCGTGCCCTGCACCACGATTAACAAGATGTGTGGCTCGGGCATGAAGACCATCATGCTGGGCTACGACATGATCAAGGCCGGAAGTGCCGAGATCGTGCTGGCAGGCGGACTGGAGTCGATGTCAAACGCACCGTATCTGCTGCCAAAAGCGCGCAGCGGCTATCGCATGGGCCATCAGCAGGCGCTTGACCATATGTTCTACGACGGCCTGCAGGATCCGTACGAAGGCGAAATGATGGGGCACTTTGCACAGAACACGGCCGACAAATATGAGTTCACGCGAGACGCGCAAGACGCGTTCGCGATTGAATCCGGCACCCGTGCCCAGCGTGCCCTCGCGGCTGGCGACTTCAAGGCCGAGGTTGCACCGGTCACGATTTCCGGCCGCAAAGGCGACGTCGTCGTCGCGGAAGACGAAACTCCGGGAACTGTCAATCTGGACAAGATCCCGACCTTGCGCCCTGCTTTTCGCAAGGACGGCACAGTAACGGCCGCCAGTTCCTCGTCGATATCGGATGGTGCTGCAGCCGTGCTCCTGATGAGCGAAGGTGCGGCGCAACAGCGCGGCCTCAAACCACTCGCGAGAATCGTGGCGCATTCAAGCTTCGCCCAGGAACCCGCATGGTTTACAACGGCGCCGATATTTGCCGTGAAAACGCTGCACGAAAAGCTCGGCTGGACGCCCGACGACGTCGATCTGTATGAAATCAACGAGGCGTTTGCCGTCGTTACGATGGCCGCTATGACTGACGTCGGCCTTGATCACGCAAAGGTCAATGTCAACGGTGGTGCCTGCGCACTCGGCCACCCGATTGGCGCCTCCGGCACACGAATCTCAGTAACGTTACTGCACGCTCTGCGTGCCCGTAACCTGACGCGCGGTATCGCGTCTCTCTGTATTGGCGGCGGTGAAGCTGTCGCAATCGCTATCGAAGTCATCTAGACAGGAATCAGATATGGAACTTGCCAAAGCCAGGGCCGTCATCACGGGCGGCGCATCCGGACTCGGGTTTGCCACCGCTGAGCGCGTTATCGCAGCCGGCGGTCATGTTGTGCTGCTGGACATCAATGAGGAACAGGGCGCCGCCGCCGCTGAAAAGCTCGGCGAGCGGGCTGCGTTTGTGATGACCGACGTCAGCAACGAAGACAACGTCAAAGTATCGATAGCCGCTGCGGCAGAATTCATGGGCGGCATCACGATGGCCGTCAACTGCGCCGGCATAGCGACGGCGGGTCGCACGCTTGGCCGCGAAGGACCATGGCCGACATCGAAATTCAACATGGTCATCCAGGTCAATCTCATCGGCAGCTACAACGTGACCAAGGAAGCTGCCGCCATCATGGTGAATAATGAACCCAATGCCGATGGCGAACGTGGTGTGGTTATCAGCACCGCATCGATCGCGGCGTTCGAGGGCCAGATTGGCCAGGCCGCCTACTCCGCCTCGAAGAGCGGTGTCGTCGGTATGATGTTGCCACTTGCTCGTGAATTTGCGCAGTTCGGCATTCGCGTAAACACCATAGCGCCGGGTGTGTTCCTGACGCCGATGGTGGCCGGCATGCCTGAAGAGGTGCAGGAGTCACTGGGCATGCAGGTGCCGTTCCCACCGCGTCTCGGAAGGCCGGAAGAGTACGCAAATACGGCGGCGTTTATCTACGAGACGGCGATGGTCAATGGCGAGACAATTCGCGTTGATGGCGCCATACGTATGCAGCCGAAGTAGTCAGTCGGCCGCACGCAAGTCAGTCCTACCTGTCGGCGCGAGCCCGGGCCCGTTCCATCATGTTCTTGCGAAGCCGTTGCAGCGCCTTCCTGCTGTCGTTATCGAGATCGGCAGGCATGGCGGAGAATGCGGTCAACATTGCGATGTCGTTTGCGTCAGCCATGTTTTCGTTCATCAACTTCAGTTCTTGCTCGATTCTGTCCAGTGTCAGGTCCGACAAGTCGATCTCCAAAAAGGATATGGGTAACGAGAGTAGGCGCAAGGTACCGTGAATACAATGACGCAGTTCCTACATGCCTGAATAGTTCGGCCCGCCACCACCTTCAGGCACCGCCCAGACGATATTCTGGCGTGGGTCCTTGATGTCGCAGGTCTTGCAATGCACGCAGTTACCGGCGCTGATCTGGAATTGCTTTTTGCCTTCGACCTCGACGACTTCGTAGACACCCGCCGGACAATAGCGCTGCGCAGGTTCGTCATAATTCGGCAGGTTGTATTCGATCGGCAACGAATCGTCCTTGAGCTTCAGGTGCGACGGCTGGTCTTCCTCGTGATTGGTACTCGACAGGAACACCGACGACAATCGATCGAACGTAATGGCGCCATCGGGCTTCGGGTAGTCGATGACCCTGGCGTCGCTTGCCTTGTCGAGACACTCGTGGTCGGCGTCCCGGTTATGCAGCGTCAGCGGCAGCTTGCCGAAAAAGATATTCTGGTCGATAAACGTGAAGGCGGAACCCAACAGGGTGCCGAACTTGTGCAGGCCGGGGCCGAAATTGCGCCCTTTGTGCAGCTCCTTGTGGACCCAGGAGTCGCGCACGCTTTGTTCGAAATCCGTCAGCTCCGACTGACCCTCATCACCCGCTGCCAGCGCCTTCTGGACTGATTCAGCCGCCAGCATGCCGGTCTTGATAGCGGTATGAGCGCCTTTGATCTTCACGCCGTTGAGGAACCCGGCAGCGCAGCCTGTCAGCATGCCTCCCGGGAACGTCAGCTTCGGCAGCGATTGCAGACCGCCCTTGTTAACGGCGCGTGCGCCGTAGGCGATACGCTCACCGCCCTCCAGGTATTGCAGGATCTTCGGGTGTTTTTTCCAGCGCTGGAATTCTTCGAAGGGCGACAGGTGCGGGTTGCGGTAACTCAACGCAACGATAAAGCCAGCGTACACCTGGTTGTCTTCCGCGTGATAGAGAAAGCCACCGCCTTCCGTGTGGTTGTCCAATGGCCAGCCCGCCGAGTGCACTACAAGACCTTCCTTGTGCTTCGCAGGATCTATCTTCCAGACCTCCTTGAAGCCGATGCCATAGTGCTGCGGGTCTGCGTTCTGCCTGAGCTCAAACTTGTCCATGACCAGCTCGCTCAGGTTGCCGCGCACGCCTTCAGCGAAGATCGTGTATTTACCGAGTAACTCGTAGCCCGGCGTATATGACGACTTTTTCTCGCCGTCCTTGCCGATACCCATGTCGCTCGTCGCAACACCGGTCACACGCCCCTCTGCATCGTACAAAACCTCCGATGCGGCGAAGCCGGGAAAGATATTCACTCCAAGCGCTTCAGCCTGCTCGCCCAGCCACTGGCACAGGCGCCCGAGACTGATGATGTAGTTACCCTTGTTATGCATGGGCCTGGGGACGAACAAACCCGGCGTGCGAATGGAACCGGTCGCGCTGGTCATAAAATGGATATCGTCACCGGTCACGGCCGTCTTCACTGGCGCGCCCTGCTCTTTCCAATCGGGGAAAAGCTCGTCAAGGCCCGTTGGCTCGAAAACATTTCCTGAGAGGATGTGTGCGCCGATCTCGGAACCCTTCTCGACGACAACCACCGCGAGGCTCTCGTCCAGTTGCATCAAACGACACGCTGCGGCAAGGCCGGCCGGGCCGCCACCTACGATGACAACATCAAATTCCATGGACTCACGTTCGATCGCTTCGTTCATACTCTGCATTCCTTGTTCAGTGCGCGGCACATTCTAACAGCCCATGTGGCGGCATTTGAGTCAGGGATGTAATCTTGCCGTGCCGCGCCTCCGGCGCAATACACCAGTAAGGGTATCTTTGGACATACTTCGGGCCTACGAGCACAGCCTGCAGCGCGACGGACACGTTCGCGATGACGCACAGTTGGCGCTTGTTACTGAGCTAGCGGCCCTGCAGCAACGCCTCCACGACGCTTGCCGGCAGCCACGTGGACTAAAGACCCTGCTCGGCTTGCGGCGCAAGAGCCAGATCGAATCGGTCCAGGGAGCGTATATCTGGGGCGGTGTTGGCCGTGGCAAGACGTTTATCATGGACCTCTTCTTCGATACTCTCGCCGTCGAAAAGAAACGGCGGGTCCACTTTCATCGCATGATGCACGATATCCATGCTCGCCTTAAGCAGCTTGAAAGCGTTGAGGACCCACTTGACAGCATCGCGTCCGATATTGCGCGCGACACCAAGGTGCTGTGCTTTGACGAGTTTTTTGTCAGTGACATCGGCGATGCAATGATTCTTGGCCGGCTGCTCGGCGGTCTGTTCCGCCGCGGCATCACGCTTGTCACAACCTCTAATTCGCCGCCGGACGAGCTTTACAAGGACGGTCTGCAACGAAGTCGTTTCCTGCCTGCGATAGAACTGATAAAGGCGCACACGCAGGTTATCAACATGGACGGTGGCACCGACTACCGCCTGCGGCTGCTGCAACGCGCCGGTACCTATCTCTACCCCGATGACGAAGCAGCTCGCAGCAAGCTGCAGCACTTCTTTGATGACTCGGCCTCCAGTCATGTCAGCGTTGATACGCAACTGGATATCAACGGCCGCAGCATTCGAGCCCGGCAGAGTGCCAAGGGTATTGTGTGGTTCAATTTCGAAGACCTGTGTGACGGTCCTCGCAGCCACAGCGACTATATTGAGATCGCGCGCTGGTACCCGACGGTGCTGATCTCCGGGCTGCCAGTATTTGAGGTGGAGAGCGAAGACCAGGCGCGCCGCTTCATTGCCCTGGTGGACGAATTTTACGACCGCAACGTCAAGCTGATCTTGTCTGCCGCAAGCGGCATCGACGATCTCTATCGGGGCAAGAAACTGCGCTTCGAATTCGACCGCACCAGCAGCCGGCTGATCGAGATGCAGTCGACGGAGTACCTCGCCTTGCCGCATCTGGCGTAACGCGCTAATGTCATCGGTTATGGACGACGAACTGATTCTCGAGGAATTCCTGCCCTATCGGCTTGCGGTGCTGTCGCATACAGTCAGCACCAACATTGCGGCCGTTTACGACAAGCGCTTCGACCTTACGATTCCGGAATGGCGCGTCATCGCTATTGTCGGCCGATTCCCCGGGCTGTCTGCCGTCGAAGTGGCCGAACGCACGATGATGGACAAGGTTGCTGTGAGCCGCGCAGTGACGAAGCTCATAAAGAACGGCCGTCTTGACCGTCAATTTGCGGATGCGGATCGCAGACGCTCCATTCTCAGCCTGTCCGAAGACGGCAAACGCGTCCATGACGAGATCGCGCCGTTCGCGCTGCAATTCGAACGCGACCTGCTGCACGGGCTCAGCGAAGAAGAGATCAAGAACTTCAACGTGGTGATGGAACGCATTCTCGGCAAGGCACGCCTTATCGGCATTCCTCTGTCCTAGCCACCCAGATCAGTACGCACCTGGATCAGCTCCGGGAAGAACTCGATATCGATTGCCTTCTTCAGGAATGACACACCGGATGAACCACCGGACCCCGGTTTGTGGCCGATAATGCGCTCGACGGTCTTCAGATGGTGAAAGCGCCAGAACTGGAAGTTGTTTGCGATGTCGACCAGCGCTTCGCAGGTCTCGTATTCGACCCACATGTCACGAGGCGCCTCATAGACGGTCTTTAGCACGGCGACGACATCGTCGCGTTCGTCACGGGTTTCACTGAAATCCCGGTCGATGACATCGTTTGGCACCGGCAATCCGCTGCGCGCCAGGTACATCAGGAACTCTTCGTAAATACTCGGTGCATGCAGCGCTTGCTCTAGCCTGGCGTGCCATTCGGGTTGATGCTCGTAAAAGCGCATCGTACGGCGGCTCTTGTTGCCAAGCACGAACTCGAGGATGCGGTACTGCGCCGACTGAAAACCCGACGCCTTGCCGAACACGTGCCTGAACTCCGCGTACTCGCTGGGCGTGAGCGTATCCAGCACCTTCCACTGGCTGTACAGCTGGCTCTGGATCTGTCGCACCCGTGCCATGTTCTTGATCGCCTGGCTCAGGTGGTCGTTGCGCATGTGCTGTATGGCGCGCTGGATCTCATGGATGACCAGTTTGATCCACAACTCAGCCACCTGGTGCTGAATGATAAACAGCATCTCGTCGTGGTGTGGCGGCTCGCTCAGGGGTTGTTGCGCAGACAGCAGCTGGTCGAGCCGCAGATAGCCGATGTAATCATCATCGCGCGACAAATTACTGTGAATTGACTGTTCGAGTTTGCGCTTCTTCATGCAGGTGCAGGCTACAGGTTCTGTGCCAATTGGCAACCGCAACTAGACGGTTGTTTCAAATGTAATCGTGTATAATTTGGCGCGCTCAGCACACACATGGACAACTCGTGACTCGACAACGAAATCGTAGAGGGAGCGACGCCAAAACGGCGATCGTGGATAAGATCTTGAGGTCGCGGGTCAGTACCGACGTCCTGCCAAACAGGAAGCAGGTGGTGCTGTTTCTCGAGAAGTATTTTGCGCATGTTCCGGTAGAGGACCTGCGCGGCCGATCCGAGAAAATCATGGCGAGAGTCGCCCTCGATCACCTCGCGTTCGGCGCAGTGCGTCGCAAGGGTCGATCGAAGCTGCGCATCTACAACCCGACGCTGGAAACTCACGGCTACGAATCGGCGTATACGTTCATCGAGATGGTCAACGATGACATGCCATTCCTGGTCGATTCCGTGTCGGCCGCAGTATCTCGCCAGGGGCTCGGTGTGCACATTACCGTACACCCCATTATTGCCGTTGTGCGCGACGCGAAGGGCAAGCTCGAGAAAATCACAGACACAGATGCTAACAACGGCACACGCGAGTCTTTCATCCGTATCGCCGTTGACCGGGAAACTGATCCAAAACGCCTTAAGCTGCTTGAACAGGAGATTACGCGCGTACTGGGTGACGTTCGAGTCACCGTTCGTGACTGGCAAAAGATGCGCCGCCGCATGACCGAAACGCGCGACCTGCTGCAGTTCGGTCCGGCCGGCGTTGATGATGAATTGCGCACGGAAAGCCAGGCCCTGCTCGACTGGTTTGTCGACGAACGCTTTACCTTTCTCGGTTACCGCGAATACAAGCTCGGCAAGCGCGGCAAGAAGCAGGTCCTCCGGCCAATTAAGGGTACTGGACTGGGGCTTCTTAGTCGCAATGACGCGGACAGCAAAGAAACCGAGCTGACACCGGAAATGACTCGACTGTCGCGCTCACGCGGCTGGTTAATCATGACCAAGGCGAATTCGCGCTCAACCGTGCATCGCCCCACCTATCTCGACTACGTTGGCGTAAAGATCTACAACGAAAAAGGTGTGCTGATCGGCGAGCGTCGCTTCATCGGGCTTCTTACGTCGATTGCATACAGCGAGAGCCCGCGCAACATCCCGCTGTTGCGTCACAAGGTCAACAAGATACTTGAGCGATCCAAGGTCGATCGCAGAGCGCATCGTGGCAAGGCGCTGCTGCATATTATCGACACGTTCCCTCGCGAGGAGCTGTTCCAGAGTTCAGTGCAGGACCTCACGCGCACAACAGTCGGCATCCTTAACCTGCAAGACCGCCAGCGGGTGCGATTTTTTCTGCGGCGAGATACGTTCAGACGCTTCTTTTCCTGCCTTGTATTCGTCCCCAAGGAGAAATATACGACAGTCATTCGACGTCGTGTCGAGTCGATCCTGTTACAGGAATTTGGCGGCATCGGCGTGGAATCGGCCGTGCAAATTTCCGACTCGGCGCTGGCGCGTGTGCACATCATCGTGCGCACCAGGCGGGGAGAACTAAGACCACGAATCAGCATCCAGAAAATTGAGGATCGCATTGCCAATGTCGTGGTTACCTGGTCTGACCTGCTTCGAGACGAGTTGATAGACGCGTTCGGACACGACAAGGGAACCAGACTGGCACGCAGTTTCCGTGACGTTTTCCCGGCGGGTTTTCAGGAAGACACAAAACCTGCTGAAGCATGCAGCGACATCGAGTTTATCGACAACATGCTGGCGCTTGGCACCACGCGCGCTGTCAATCTCTACCGGCAAAAAGATGCCGGCCAGGGGCATGTCAACTTCATCGTCTACCAGCGAGATCGGCCAATCGCGCTCTCTGACGCGCTGCCGGTGCTGGAAAACATGGGCGTTACCGTGTTCACCGAGCGCCCTTACAGGCTGCAGCTCCAGGATGGCAGCAACCTCTGGATCCAGGACTTCCACCTGCGCCAGGACGGCGATATGGATGTCGACATCAAGCTCGCGGCGCGTCGCTTTGAGGAATGCTTCTCCAGGGCACTGGACAGCGTCGTCGAAAACGATGGCCTCAACCGGCTGGTGTTTGCGGCAGGGCTCACGTGGCGACAGACCTCGCTGCTACGCTGCTATACAAAGTATTTACTGCAGTTAAGGCTGCCTTTCAGCCAGGCCTACATGGAAGACGTGCTGGTAAAACACGCCGGCTTCGTCTCCTTGCTGATCGAGCAATTCGAGCTGTATTTTGATCCCAAACTTGCCAGCGCCAAGCGGAAACGCGAGCTCGCGCGAGTCGAGCCCGCGATAAAGCGTGCTGTTACTCGAGCGCAAAACGTCGACGAGGATCGCATACTCAACGCTTTCGCGGGCGCCATAGCCGCAACGCTCAGAACCAACTTCTACCTGCGTGATGCCCACGATACGATCAAGCCCTGCATCTCGATCAAGCTCGACCCGTCGAAGATGCCGGAGGTCCCCCTGCCTCGGCCGAAGTACGAGATCTTTGTATTTTCTCCCGATGTAGAAGGCGTGCACTTGCGAGGTGGAGACATTGCACGCGGTGGTCTGCGCTGGTCAGACCGGCGCGAAGATTTTCGCACCGAAGTGCTTGGCCTAATGAAGGCCCAGGTGGTGAAGAACACCGTCATCGTGCCTACCGGCGCCAAAGGTGGCTTCTTTCCGAAACGCGCGCCAAAAGGCGATCGCGACGCGATCCTGCAAAATGCGATCACTTGTTACAAGACATTCATTTGCGGGCTGCTCGATATCACTGACAACGTAGTCGATGGCAAAGTTATAACGCCGCACAACGTCATTCGTCGGGACGGCGATGACCCGTACCTGGTAGTAGCGGCGGATAAGGGAACCGCGTCGTTCTCGGATATCGCAAACTCAATATCGGCAAGCTACAACTTCTGGCTCGACGACGCGTTTGCGTCTGGCGGCTCTGCCGGTTACGACCACAAGAAGATGGGCATTACGGCACGTGGCGCATGGGAAGCCGTCGTGCGTCACTTCCGGGAGCATGGGCTCAACACCCAAGAAGACCCGTTCACGGTAGCCGGTATTGGCGACATGAGTGGCGACGTGTTTGGTAATGGCATGCTGTTGTCACCCAAGATTAAGCTCGTCGCGGCGTTCAACCACATGCACATCTTCCTTGATCCCGAGCCTGACATGGCGGCGAGCTTCCGCGAACGTGAACGACTGTTCCGGCTGCCACGCTCGAGTTGGGAGGACTACAACGACAAGCTGATTTCGAAAGGCGGCGGCGTCTTCTTAAGACAGGCCAAGACAATCCGTCTCAGCAACGAAGCTCGCAAGATGCTGGGTACAGATCGCAGCGCCATGAAACCCGACGAACTGATTCGTGCCATTCTGCGGATGGAAGTCGACCTGCTCTGGAACGGCGGAATCGGCACCTACGTCAAGTCCAGCAACGAAGGGCACAGCGACGTCGGCGATCGCAACAACGACAGCGTGCGCATCAACGCTGACGAACTGCGCTGTAAGGTCATCGGTGAAGGCGGCAACCTTGGCTTCACGCAAAGGGCCAGAATCGAATACAGCCAGCACGGCGGACGTATTAATACCGACTTTATCGATAATTCCGGTGGCGTCGACAGTTCCGACCGAGAGGTCAATATCAAGATCCTGCTGAGCGACGTTACCAAACAGCAGAACCTGCCGAGGAAGAAACGCGACGAGTTGCTTGCGTCGATGACGGATAACGTTGCTGAACTCGTACTACGCAACAACTACCTGCAGACGCAGGCGATCAGCATGAGCGAGATTCGGTCGCTGGAGCGCATTGATGAAACTGCGCGTCTGATCGCAAGTCTCGAGCACACCGGCCTGCTGGACCGCGACCTGGAATTCCTGCCGGACGATGTTGAGATCGAGGAACGCCGGGCACGCAAGCAGGGCTTCACGCGTCCGGAGCTTGCCGTCGTCCTGAGCTACGCCAAGATCGACCTCTACAACGGACTGATCGCATCAAAGGACACGCTCGAAGACTTCCTTGCCATCGACCCACAGCGCTATTTCCCCAAGATACTGCGGCGCCGCTACAGCGACCTGATACCCGGGCATCGCCTGAGCAGGGAGATTCTCGCGACTCTGATCAGTAACGACATCGTGAATCGCATGGGGCCGGCGTTCGTCAAACGACTGCAAACTGATACCGGTGCGAACATCATCACCGTTTCGCGGGCCTATACGGTTGCGCGCGAGATCTGCAGGGCCAGAACGCTTCTCCGCGACATCGAAGCACAGGATCACGCGGTACCTGCTGAAGCACAGATGTCGATGATGTTCGAGGTCAGCCGCACGCTGCGGCATGTCTGCTACTGGCTGATTGAACGTTACGGCGACAAACTCGACATCGTCTCCACCGTGGAGCGCCTTAAAGGTCCAATGAGCCAGGTGTATTCTCGGTCAGGCAGCTTCATGTCGGAGTCGGCACGGATCCGGCACAGGAACGCAGAGGCGCATTACACAGATCTCGGCGTTCCGGAAAAGCTCGCCAATCGCATGTCGCTGCTGCTAATTACTCGGGCAGCAATCGACATCGCGGATCTCGCTGTTGTTCATGAACGGGACCCGCTTGAGACGGCAAAAATTTACTCGGCATTCAACGACAACCTCGGCATCTACTGGCTGCACAGTTCCGCTGAAGACCTCAAGGTCGAGGGCCGCTGGCAGGCGATTGCGCGCAGCAACCTGCGTGATGACATTTATCGTATTCGGCGTGAACTGGCTGCACAGCTGCTGAAACGACGCGGCAAGAAAGACATGGCAGCGGCCGTTGAGCAATGGCTGGCGCAGCACAGCGAGCGGGTCGAGCGATACAAAGCGATCGTTGCAGAAATCAGGCTACGTGAGACCGTCGATTTTGCTACGCTTTCAGTAGCCGCGCAGGAATTGCGCGTTCTCATCTACGACTGATCATCTACGACTAACAAGCGACGGGAGCAACAATGGCGGGCAAGCTCGTACTGTGTCGTCACGGACAAAGTGACTGGAATCTCAAGAACCTATTCACCGGCTGGCACGATGTCGACCTGACCGAAAAAGGCATTGAGGAAGCCAAAGCAGCCGGACAGCTGCTGCGCGACCTTGAGTACGACTTCGATATCACCTACACCTCGGTGTTGAAGCGCGCTATTCGAACCTTGTGGCTGATGCTCGATGAAATGGACCGCATGTGGCTCCCGGTCGTCAGGGACTGGCGTCTGAATGAGCGCCATTACGGCGCACTGCAGGGCCTTAACAAAGCAGAAACCGCCGCAAAATACGGTGACGAGCAGGTCCATATCTGGCGCCGCAGCTACGACATACCGCCACCGCCACTCGAAGACGGCGACGAAAGACACCCAGGCAATGACCCGCGCTATGCCGGCATTGCAGGGCTTCCGGGCGCCGAATCACTCAAACTGACGCTGGATCGGGTAAAGCCTTGCTGGGAAGAGGTTATTGCACCAGATCTTCGCGCGGGTAAGAACGTGCTGATCGCAGCGCACGGCAACAGCCTGCGCGCGCTGGTCAAGATGCTGGACAACGTGTCCGAAGAAGACATTACGGGCTTCAATATTCCAACCGGTGTGCCGCTCGCCTACGAACTCGATGACGATCTCAAACCGGTTTCGAGCCAGTTTCTCGGTGATCCGGAAGCAGTAGCCAAGGCCGCCGCCGCGGTTGCAGCCCAGGGCAAGGCGCAATGATGTATGAGCTGGGTGATCTGTCGCCGCAACTCATCGGCGCCGATCACTTTATCGCAGACAACGCCACCGTCATTGGCTCGGTGCGCCTGAAGGACAAGGCCAGCGTCTGGTTCAATTGTGTGCTTCGCGGAGACAATGACTGGCTGATTGTTGGTGAGCGCAGCAACATCCAGGATGGTTGCGTGCTGCACACTGATGATGGCATCGAACTCGTCGTTGGCGACGGCGTCACCGTCGGTCACAAGGTCATGCTGCACGGCTGTCGTATCGGCGACAATTCGCTGATTGGTATCGGCAGCACAGTCCTTAATGGCGCGGTCATTGGCAAGAACTGCATTGTTGGCGCCAATTCGCTGGTAACAGAAAACAAGATCTTCCCGGATGGCAGCCTGATTGTCGGCTCACCCGCGCGCGTGGCAAGGGAATTATCGACCGAAGAAATCGGCTACATCACGATATCAGCGGATCACTATGTCGCGAACGCGGCGCGTTACCGCGAGCTCAAGGCTATTCCACGTTAAGTTTTTCGACGGGCGAGCAACACTTTTACAAAGTATTGGTTGAATCTTTCAGCCCTTGATGGAA
>Ga0316189_10001485_pt1 | contig 23247 bp, 23 predicted proteins | sample LowCovwburrow_MG_FD_204930 | JGI IMG/M metagenome (GOLD analysis project Ga0316189, IMG submission 204930) | Coastal sediment microbial communities from Maine, United States - Lowes Cove worm burrow | ecosystem: Environmental > Aquatic > Marine > Coastal > Sediment | place: USA: Maine... | reverse complement strand
CGCTGAACGATTGAAAACAACGATTTCGTTGACGCCCCATACAGGGTCAACAATAGATTTGAGCGCTCAGGCTCGTCACGCAACGTGATGACGCCCGCCTTGCCGTCGGCAACAATGCTGCGGCTGAAACAACCGTCTTCGATCTGCTCCACACCCGGAATCGCTCGTGCCGCGAAGAATTCCAGCATGGATGGCCAGTCGTATGGCTGGCGATAGCTGAGTCTTACGGTAAGCCCTGTGCCCGGCACCACACTCGCCCTGTCACGGCGCAGCTCACGCGGCGCACGGCCGTAGGTCTTCCTGAAGGTATCGTTGAAGCGCCGCACACTGCCGTAGCCCGACACGCTGGCGATCTCATGCATCGACATTGAGGTGTCGTCAATCAGGCGTTTGGCAAAATGCAGTCGCTGCGTGTGAGCAATTGCCAAAGGACTCGCGCCCAGATGCTTCGTAAACAAGCGCCGCAGATGCCGGCTGGTGACGCCCAGGCGTTCAGACAGCCGTTCGACGTTGCCTTCATCGAGTGCGCCTTCAGCGATCAGGCGCAGGCCGCGACTGACAGTCGTCGACGTGCCCGACCAGGCCGGCGTGCCCGGCGCACATTCGGGACGACAACGCAGGCACGGCCTGAGGCCGGCCTCACTCGCGGCGGCTGCCGTCGGGTAGAAGGTAACGTTTTCACTCTTTGGGGGATTGGCTGGGCAAACAGGACGACAGTAGATACCGGTCGTTCGCACACCGACATAGAAATGGCCATCGAAGCGCGCGTCGCGCGACAGCCTGGCTCTTTCGTACGTGGTATGTGCTTGCATCGACTCCTCCAATGCAAGCGAGTATACGCCCGATCCTGGCCAGAACTGGCCAGAATCGGACTTCTATACTCAGGCTCTTATGCTGCTGAAAGCGTTTCGAGCTTGTTGTTCTTTGCGAGCCACGCTTCGAGTTCCTCGGATCCACCGATGTGCTGACCATCGATGAACACCTGCGGGTAGCTGATCCGGTTGGAGACAGCGCGCAGCGTGTGATCCGTGTAGTCACGATTCAGTACCAGCTCTTCAAACTCGATGCCTGCCTCGTTGAGCATGCCTTTCGCTCGTGTGCAGAATGGGCAGCCGCCGCGTGCGAATACGGTCACGTTGTGCGGACGTTTGCCGTCGGCGTCGATGAAGTCCAGCATCGTGTCTGCGTCTGATACATGGTACGGGTCGCCCGGCTCATCCGGCTCGATGAACATCTTCTCTACGACGCCATCGCGAACCAGCATCGAGTAACGCCACGAACGCTTGCCGAAGCCGAGGTCTTCCTTACCGACCAGCAGGCCCATGCCAGCAGTGAAATCACCATTGCCGTCAGGCAGGAAGGTTACGCGATCGGCATGCTGTGCTTCTTTCCACTCGTTCATTACGAATGCATCATTGACAGACACACAGATGACTTCGTCAACGCCGTTCGACTTGAAGTACGGCACCAGCTGGTTGTAGCGCGGCACGTGCGACGACGAGCAGGTCGGTGTGAATGCACCTGGCAGTGAGAACAGGACGACAGTCTTGCCCTTGAATACATCGTCGCTGCTCAGCTCGACCCATTCGTGTTCTTTGCGCGTCTTGAACGTAACGTTCGGGACGGCTTGTCCTTCAATATTCTTAAACATGTGTTTCTCCGCTTAGTGTAGTTAGGTAAATCAAGCCAGCATGCTGCGAAGCATCCAGGCGTTTTTTTCGTGAATCTGCATTCTCTGCGTTAGCAGGTCAGCGCTGACTTCGTCGTTCGCTTCATCCGCAGGCGGAAATGCTTCGCGCGCGGTGCGCACGAGGGTTTCCTGTGCAGTAACCAGCTGGGCGATCATCTCTTCCGCGTTCTCATTGCCGCTCGCCTCTTCAATAGACGTCAGCCTGGCGAACTCGCTGTAGGAGCCCGGCGCCTTCACGCCAAGTGCGCGAATTCGCTCGGCGATTTCGTCAACTGCAATCGCGAGCTCGGTGTATTGTGTTTCGAACATCTGGTGAAGCGTGTTGAATTGCGGTCCCGTGACATTCCAGTGATAGTTGTGAGTCTTCAGGTACAGCGAGTAGCTGTCCGCCAATAAGGCGGAGAGACCGGTCGCAATCTTGTCCCTGTTAACTTCACTAATCCCTATGTCCAACTGCATTTTCGTGCTCCTCAATTTTTCAGTGAGACTCATTGTAGGGGCGCCCCTTCAATTCGTAAAATGGATTATTTCTATCGAAACGTGCTATTTTATCGATCATCATGAAAACACCCACCATCAAGCAACTCCGTTACTTCATCGCGTTGACAGAAACCGAGCATTTCGGCCGTGCTGCGGAGGCCTGCTTCGTGTCGCAGTCCGCGTTCAGCAACGGCATCAAGGAGCTCGAGACCTTGCTGGGCGTGCAGTTGGTAGATCGCACCAATCGTTCGGTCACAATAGCGGCAGTTGGACAGCAGATTGCGACCTACGCAAGACTCGTATTGCAGGATATGGACGCGCTCGTAGAAGTCGCTGAAGGTCGCGGCGCACCATTGACCGGCGAACTCCGACTTGGCGTCATTCCTACGATCGCGCCATTCGTGCTGCCGGACCTGCTGCCGAAACTGCGCAAAGCCTATCCGGAGCTGCGTCTGTTGCTCGTCGAAGATCAGACACAGCGAGTCTATGAGCGACTGCAGGACGGCGACGTCGACCTGCTGCTGCTGGCACTGCCCTGGCCGATGCGCAGCGCCGATACACTAACCTTGTACAAAGATCGCTTTTGCCTGGCTGCCCGCCCCGGGCATACCAATGACGGTGTGCTATTGCTTGAAGACGGGCACTGCCTGCGTGATCACGCGCTCGATGCCTGTCGGATTCGCAACGCACAGAAAATCCAGCCGTTCGGCGCCAGCAGCCTGTTGACCCTGGTCGAAATGGTGGATGCCGACCTTGGTATTACCTACCTGCCCGAAATGGCGAAAGGCACGACGCTATTGAAGAATACGGGAGTGAAACTGACCGAACTGCCTGCGAGCAGCCATCGCAGCATCGGGCTCGCCTGGCGCAAGGGCAGTGCCCGGGTAGAGGAATTCAAGCTATTTGGTGAGTTCCTGAAAAAGAACCGCAAGGTCACTCGGTAGCAGCCGTCTGCAGCTCCTCGCCTGCGGACCAGACCCTGTAGCGCACTGCAACACCTTCCGGCGTATAGACAACGACCGGCAGCCTGCTGTTGTAGCGGACGATGGACTCATCGATGCGCACCGGCACGAACTCCTCACGACGCGGCTCATCCTCGGGACAGGCCATCATCGTCGAAGCAGGTCCTGTGACCTCGGTGAGGAGGTAATATGAATAGCCCCAGCCCGGCACGGTCTCGTGACTCCACTTGCCGCCGAACGAATGCCTGTTGCAATCAACCTCTATGACCTTGCCGATGATCAACTCAAGCTTGTGGTCATCCTCATTGTCCAGTGCCGGCAGGCGAATGACATGGCGCGTGTATCCGCTTTCGGCCTGCGGGAACGGCTTGAGGTCTTCGGCTTGCGTCATGGGAGCTGCACAGGCCCAGAGGCCAACGGAGGAAAGAAACAGAATAAGATGTTTTTTCATAGCGGTTCTCTTGTATCACAAGTGTAGGCAAGAATGCGTATTGTGACATTACGGCAATAAGCCGAGCATGAGTAGCAACAAGAGGTGCGCCCCAAATGCGAAGATTTCTGACAACTGCGGGTTTGCTGGTATTGGCCGCTTGCAGCAGCAATCCGGCAACCGAACTCGGGCCGGCCACGGCGAACGACGCGGGTCGTCAGGCGTATACCGATTTCTGTGCGGGCTGCCACGAAACCGGCATGTTCGGTGCACCGATCGCCGGAGACAGCGACTACTGGCGTGAGCGCTCACCGATGTGGCAAGCCGTTCTCATGCAGCACGCACGAGAAGGTTTCTACGACATGCCTGCCAAAGGCAGTCGACCAGAGCTGTCCGATGCCACGATCAACCGCGCGACAGAGTACATGCTAGGCATTACGTATCCGGATTACCCCGGGGATCCTCGCTGATCGAATGCCAGCTGGTGGTGCATGACATTCGACGCATGCGCCGAGCTGGTGCGGGCCTCGAAACAACCCTGCCAGCACGCCACTCGACAAACCAAGTGAGAACAAGCGCTTACGATATTCGTGTGCAGCTCGTTACGGGGTGACAGGCTGGCACGCTTCCTGCACTGCTCTACGTATCGTTTGCGCCTCGAAACTCGCACGGAAAATCCAATGGAACTCAGAAACCGCCGGCTGTCCCTTCGGGGATTGCGGGCATTTTGCATAGCTGCAGAGCAGGACAGCTTTCGTGAAGCTGCCGAGATGCTCTTCATTACGCCATCCGCGGTAAGCCATCAGATCAAGAGCCTCGAGCAGGAGATAGGCACGCAGCTGTTCGAGCGTCGACCGCGCTCCATCAGCCTGTCACAAGCGGGCGAGCTGCTTTATGAAGACATCCGCCCTCTGATAGAGCAGCTCGATGCCGTGGCTTCGCGTCACAGGCTTGCACAATCGAGGTCAATCCTTCGAATTTCCGTACAGCCATTTTTTGCGAGCGAGCAGTTTATCCCAGGCCTCGACGAGTTTACGAAGCAACACCCGGAAATCGATATCAAAGTTGATACCAGCGACGAATCGGGCGAGAAACACGCCTCCACCGTCGATGTGTCGATTCGGATCTTTAGCAAGATGCCGGACTCGCTGGCGGCCTACCGACTTTTCGCGCTCAAACTACTGCCAGCCGCCTCGCCGGAACTTTGTCGAAAAATCCGACCTGGCAGCAGCAACAAGGTCGAAACATTCACACGCCTGGTGCATGAGAGTCGGCCGAATGCCTGGAAGGATTGGGCCACTTCGTCGGGCATACGACTACCCGAGGAATCCCGACTCATGCGCCTCGATTCGATGATTGCCGTAGCGCGTGCGGCCGAACGCGGTCTGGGTGTTGCGCTGGTTCCGGCACAACTGAGCGACGCCTGGTTTGAGTCCGGCGCCCTCGCCCCTCTGTTCTCGCATGAACTGGTTACGAAGGATGCATTCTATTTCGTGTGTCGAACCGAAGATGAATCCAGAGACGAAGTCCGCAGGCTCCGCGATTGGGTGTTGCAGAAATTCGGTGACAAAGCGTGATTTTTTTTCATCTACGGCGCAATTTTTTTTCGTTTGTCCAAAAACAGGATGGGCCCTACTGTCTCCCTCGACGAACACAAGCATTGAGTTCGTCGAGCGCATTTACTCTAATTGCCCGGAGACTGAAATGATTCTGCACAAGAAAGTACACAGAGCAAAACCGATCGCCACGATGTTTGCTGCTATCGCCCTCACATTCGGTACTGGCGCATCGGCTGAAGAGTCAGCAGACCTGCGTTACACCGTCGCGGTTATCTCGGATGCGGCGCAAGGGCGCTTGATCCTGAAGGAACGCTACGAGACTGCGATCGAAAAACTGGAGCCACTCAACCCATACGGTCTGAGAGGATTCAATACCGCCAATAACCTGTGCGTCGCGTACATCAAAGTAGGCGACAAAACCAATGCTAAGCAAGCCTGCCAGCTGGCGGTCGAGCGCATCCAGCACGTGATCGACTTCACCCCTGCGGCAAAACACGGTCGTAACCCTGACCAGGACTACGGCCGTTTGCTGGCCATCGCGCTATCAAATCTGGGTGTCACTTACGTTATCAACGCCGATCATGAACTTGCTCGTGCAGCTTTTACTGCGGCAATCGACACCGAAGCAGATGCTCGCGAACCATTTATTAATCTCGCCAGGCTTGATCAACAGATCGAGTCAGAGGGCTCCGTCTAGAATTTGGTCATTGTCCCCCCCACATAGTCGGTGACCAATAGAACGACCTGTCGGGGCTCCGGCAGGTCGTTCGTTTTTCTAATCGACGTCGGTAGCCTGGTGCCACCGCTCCTTGAGCGCGTCTACAAACGTATGATCACCGCCATTTTCGGCGGACAACCATAGTTCGAATTCGAATCCATCCCTGTCCGTCACCGTGACGACAGTGTCCTCAAGATAGGACTCGCTCCATTGAACCTCAATGTCGTCGATATTTTCATAAGCGGCAAAGTCCATGTAAGTCTCACCATCGTCCGGGTCCTTGAAATACGTGGTTACGTACTGGTCACTGATGAACTGCCCGTCTTCAGCGATCGAGAAAACGCCCAGGGAATAGAAATAGATGATCTCTTCGTCGGAACCGAGAATGTTCGACTCAATGAGGTACTGCTTGTCGCGATCCCACAGATGGTCGCCCGTTGTTACCGCAGTGCCCGGGAAGAAGCCGATCGCCGACAGAGCGACCAAAACGAAGAACGGACCTCCCAGCAGGTAAGCGACAAGATTCGACGGGTGGAAGGAACTCGTATGCTCCTGAACAGGGTTGCTGCCCTGAGGCTCAGGCATTGCGCTCAGCGCCGGGAAGAAAGCCAGAGGCGTAAGAAACGACAACAACCAGTACGGATCCGGAAGACGCCAAAGCGTATTCAGTATGAACAGCATGGCCGCCAGCATCACGCGTACGACGCCGCGCCGCAGGAGCGGTGAGTCCAGCGATTGGTTGAGCTTCGTGAGCAGCCAGTAATGCGTAACGCCGTAAAAGAAGGCCCGAACCAGCGGCCAGATGTCCGAGCCGTCGCGAGCTTTGACGAACTGCCAGTTCTTGTAGCTCCAGTACATTTCGTACAGGCCGAATGTACAGATCGACATGGCCGTGAACTTCAGCGGCCCAACGGCGTAATACTCAGGCGCAGAATTGTCTTGCACTAGCTGCCACGTTTGATAATCAGGATCAGATTCTTGAACATGCTCGTTCTGAGTTCACCAAGTGTGAGCACAGTTTACATGAGCACATCGAATTCCCCACGAAAAAGCGCCTCACGATGGAGGCGCTGAGTCATTGCAAAAATGCTGCCGGCACCAAGAGTCGAACTCGGGACCTACTGGTGACAAATCAACTCGACGATCGAGGGACCACACGATCTTCAGCTCCGTTTCTTTAGGATTTTGCCGGGATTTGGCCTCGTAGCGCTGCGGTAGGCACGTGCATTCTTAGAAGAAAATTGGATTTTCAAGCTTCGCGATAATTGGATGGAAATGGCTGGACAATTGGGTGGAACGATGCCATCCTATTAATGGATGGAATTGGAGGCCAACATGGATGGTAGCATTCGAACAGCATCGATAACGATCACCCCGGCAATTCTAAACATGGTTGCCGAGATTGACGAATTCAAAGGTGCATGGAAAGCGATCGGGCGAATTTCGCCGGATCGCCTCAATGCGTTACGCCGCATTGCGACCATTGAAAGCATCGGCTCTTCGACCCGAATCGAGGGATCCATCCTAAGCGACAAAGAAGTCGACGCACTGCTCTCTGGCCTTGAAATCAAGACATTCGCATCTCGCGATGAGGAGGAAGTCGCGGGCTACGCCGAGACCATGGAAACGGTTTTTGCGCACTGGGAAGAGATTGCGCTTACCGAAAACCACATCAAGCAGCTTCACCGCGACCTGCTGCAGTATTCGTCCAAAGACAAGCGTCATCGCGGAGATTACAAGACGCACAACAATCATGTCGAAGCCTTCGGGCCGAATGGCGAGAGCATCGGCATCGTCTTTGAAACGGCAACCCCGTTCGATACACCACGCCTGATGATCGAACTGCTCGAATGGACGCAGACCAACCTGGACAACGGTGAACTGCACAAGCTGATTGTTGTAGCGGTCTTTGTTGTCGTCTTTCTCGCGATCCACCCGTTCCAGGATGGCAACGGACGACTTTCACGTATCCTGACAACGCTCCTGCTGCTCCAGGCAGGCTACGAGTATGTGCCCTACAGTTCGCTGGAAAGTGTCATTGAGCAGAGCAAAGATGCCTACTACCTGAGCCTGCGTAAGACACAAGCTGCGATCGCGTCAGAAACCCCTGACTGGCAGCCGTGGCTGAACTTTTTCTTGCGCTCGCTGCAGCAGCAGAAAGCCCGCCTTGAACAGAAGATAGATCGCGAGCGCCTGATCCTCGGAGACCTGCCCGAACTGTCGGTGCAGATACTCGAGCTTTGTCGCAAACGTGGACGGGTGACTGTTGCTGACACCGCGAAAGTCACGGGCGCGAATCGCAACACAATCAAGGATCACCTGAAAGCGCTGACTAAGGCAAATCATCTTGAGCGGCACGGCGCTGGCCGTGGCACGTGGTACAGCCTTGCCAGCAAGTAAACCCCGGTGCGCTGCCCGCCATCAAGACAGAATGAGTTGGAAAGCGACCAGGATTCCTTGGAAAAATATGGTGCCGGCACCAAGAGTCGAACTCGGGACCTACTGATTACAAATCAGTTGCTCTACCAACTGAGCTATACCGGCAATTCAAGGAGGCGCATTATTCCTGCTACTGCGACGCGGGGCAAGTGGCTTCGTCACGCAAAAACACTCTTTCTTCCCCGTATTTTTCGACAATAGCCCCTGCTCCCTTGCCCGGCGGCAGGCCGATGTCGACGTAGTAGATGTCGCCTTCGCGTGTTCTCGGCGTTATATCCGCGGGCAAATCGAGAGATTTGGCTTGCAGCTCGATCCGCTCAGCCCGTGACAACTCTCCGAACAGCCCCAATGACACGTTGAAGGTGCCGTCATCGTTGGGCACGATATAGGCGTCGCCCAGCCCACCTGCCTGCAGCTTCCTCAGCATCTCATTGCCGGCCTCGCGGTCTGCGATATTGCGAATCTGCACCCAGTGGCCGATAAAGATTTCTCCGCGCGACGACCGCAAGGCGGTGCGCATACCCTCTGCCTGATATTCGCTGATAGCTTCGTCCGCATCGTCGGTGACGCGGAACGGACCGATCGTCACACAGGAGCGGCCGACGACCGCGGCGAGGTCTGACGGCTCACCCGAGCCCAGCACGGCGCCAACGCTCGCGACTGAATCGCTGTCACGATTCGCCGTGCCAGCAAGTACAGGACCGAGCTGCGACTCGTTGATGATCACGACGCCTGGCACAGGATCTGGTGCCGCGAACCGCCCCCACAGGAAATACAGCACGTTGGCCAGGATCAGCAACAGCAGCAGATTTTTCATTCGGCACTTTCCAGCATGTGCAGCAGTCCCTGCATGACAAGGTTTGGACGATGTATGGCGGGCATGTTGAGCGCTGTAAGAATGCGCGAGGCATCACCGCCGGTCAAGATTATGTCAGCTTTGATCGAGGAGGACTGCAGCGCCCGAAACGCACGCTCAACAGCGCCAACCACGGCATTGAGCGCGCCCTCACTGACCGCGGCCACGGTACTGCGGCCGAACATGGTCAGCGGATCCTCGCTCACTTTTGCAGCCTTCGCGACCGAAGGTATATCGCTGGTCGACGACGTCAGCGCGTCGGCCATCAGCCTGGCCCCGGGCAGTATCTGACCACCAAGGTGCTGGCCGCTGTTATCGATGGCATCCAGCGTTACCGCGGTCCCCGCGTCCACAACGAGACAAGCAGAGTGCCGCTCCGCGTATGCCGCAATCATGGCAACCCAGCGATCGACACCCATACGTCTGGGCTGTGAATAGCTGTTGGTGATGTCGAAACCGGCCTTTGCCACCCTGGCAAAATGCACGTCGCAGCCGCAATGGGCACCGACAAGGCCTGAGAGCCGCGTTGCAAAACTGGTGCCTGCAACATTGCTGACCATCACTCTATCAACGTGTCGCGGCAGCCGGGTCGTCAAAACCTGTAACCCCTGCTCACGAATCTTCGCTTGCGAGATATGGCCGGTACGATGGATTTCGCCGGCAGCGCCAACGCCCCATTTCAGGCGGCTGTTGCCAGCATCAATAAGCAGCGACTTCACGACGTGGTCACGATGGACTCTCGCAGCACGATGGATCCCGAAACAACACGTTCTGTTGCGCCATCACTACTCGTAAGCAGCAGGGCACCGTCGTCGGCAATTCCACAACCCTTGCCCTGCAGGACCTGCTCGCCGGTATCGACGGATAACTCGCGACCCGCCAGCCAGTCTGTTGCAGGCCAGCGATCTGCAAACGCTGCGAAGCCTGCTTGCTCATACTCCACAAACGATGCGCACATGCCGTCGATGATCGCCGCGGCAAGCACTTCGGTCGCCCCGAGTTCCGAGACCGCCTGCACCAGGCTTGCCACGCGCCCTGCCCATTCGGAGTCGCCGCCAATCTCGAAATCGTCCGGCAAATCCAGGTTGAGGCCCAGCCCTGCGATAACCGTCAAGGCAGCATCCCCCTGCTGTTGCACTTCGGTCAGGATGCCACCAAGCTTGGAATCGCTCAGCACCAGGTCATTCGGCCACTTCAGCATGATGCCTTCGATGCCCAGCTTTTGCAGTGCTTCAATTGCGCCGATGCCTGCCGCGAGCGTCAGTGCTGGCAGATTGCGTGGCGGCTCTGCGAAGGTGTAGGCACACGACATCCAGAGCCCCGCTCCAGCGGGCGATTCCCAGCGCCGGTTGCGCCTGCCACGACCGGCCGTCTGGTGATCTGCGATCGCCACGCGCATCCGGCCCGTGGGCGGCGCAGGTACCTGCATGAGATAGGTGTTGGTTGAATCGATCTCCGCGAATAGCTGCAGGTCATACAGCTTTTGCTCGGTATCTGCGTGAATACACTGTCGCAGCACATACTCGTCAAGACGACTCATTGCTGCTCGACCCTCGTTTGCTGCTGAACAGCATCATCTTTTGATTGCGATTCTCATTTCCCGCGCGCATGCGCGCGATGTTGCCGCGGTGCCAGTAGATGATGAATCCGGCGATCACTGCCGTGTATATAAACAATGGCTGATCATCAGGCAAACGCGTAACGGCAAGCCAGATCGGCAAAGCCGTAGCGGCAGACATAGTCGCCAGTCCGACGAACCCGGACAGGGTAACGACGACCGCCCAAACGCCGAGCAGTGGAACGATCAGTGTCGGGGCAATCGCGATCAACGTGCCGATAAACGTCGCTGCGCCTTTGCCGCCCTGGAAGCGATGGTAGACCGGCCATACGTGCCCAAGTACCGCAGCTGCCGCACAACAGATGGTCAGCCAGGTGCGCGATATCGCGGGATCGTAAGCGACAAACGGCAGCTCAAGTCCCGGCACGACAGCAGCGCCGATGTATCCCTTGGCAATGTCGATAATCACGACGCCGAGCGCAAACATGAAGCCTTGTGTACGTAGCGCGTTGGTACCGCCGGCATTGCCGCTACCCATACCACGTATGTCGACGCCGCCGCGCAACCGCCCCATGATCAGCGCACCCATCAGGGAACCGATGAAGTAACTGATCAGGAATTTGGTGCCGAGCTCAAGCATGCAACGCCTCGTTTTGCGCGATAGGAGGCCGGCATTGTAGCATCGGCCATTCGCTTATCGCTGGCACGAATATGACGAAGACCACCGTCGATTTCTTCATCAACCCCACCGCCGGTCGAGGCCGCGCCGGGAAACGGCTGCCGCAAATTCAGGAGCTCTTCAAGGCGCAGGGCGTCGATCTGGTCGTGCACGAGAGCAGCGCTGTTCGCGACCTTGAGGAGCAGGTGCGGCGCTCTGTCGCAAACGGTTGTGGGCGAGTACTGGTCGCCGGAGGCGACGGCACCGTGCACGAGGCAGTTAATGGCATCATGGCGGGCGGCGGCAACGCGGTGCTCAGCCTCATCCCCAGCGGCACGGGTAACGACTTCGCGAAAGCCTGTCACATCCCGCTGGACTGGCAGCTTGCTGCAACTGAGCTGGCAACCCGGATTGCAGACGATCAGCCCAGCCGTCGTGTCGACCTTGGGCTGATCAACGAGCGATATTTTGCCAACGGCGCAGGCATCGGCTTTGATGCAAGGGTGACAGCGATAGCAAAATCCTACCGCTGGCCAATTGGCGATCTCGTCTACCTGCTGGCCATTTTCCGCGGCATGGCAGAAGGCATCGCGACGCCCGAATTCGAAATCATCGCCAACGGACAAACAAGGCGCGGCCCGGTCACGCTCGCAAACATTGCCAACGGCCCCTGGATCGGCGGCATGTTTCACATCGCGCCAATGGCGAAGAACGATGACGGCGCGTTCGACCTGGTTGTCGCCGACCCGGTCACGCGCCTGCAGGTGCTGGGGCTTCTGCCTAAGCTGATGCGCGGCAAACACATGGGCGCGAGCATCATTAGTCACAGTGCTGTCACCGAAGTGATCATAACTTCAGCGGAGCCAGTGCCCTCGCACCTCGATGGTGAGGTGCAGGCGGATCAGTCGCGTTTTGAAATCAGCATGCTGCCTGGCGCGCTGCGACTTCTGTGAGAGCGGGTGCCCAGGAAAATTGCCAGCAAAGCGATGCCAGCACCGAGCAGCTCGACGATGGTCATCGGCCGCGAGAAGAAACTCACGTCCCAGACGAAACTCAGGGTCGGCTGTAACAGAAGTGCGAGTCCTGCGTCGGTTGTCGAAACCTGCGGCAAACTGCTCGCAATGAGCATCATACCGAGGCTGTGCGACAACAAACCGTAGCTGAGCAGCCAACCTGCATCCGCGAGCGTTGGTATCGCGAACGACTCACCCTCGGCAACCACCGATACTGCGAGCATGATCGAAACCACAATCGACATCATGGCGATCTCCCGCACTGGCACGGCGTGCTCTGCTTTTTCGCGAACAATCCGCATGGTCAGGAGATAGCCCGCATAAGCAACCGCCGTCGCGAGACCAAAAATAACTCCCAGTCGATAGTCTTCGGGGAGCTTGCTCCAGTCCAGACCGATAATCATAGCGAGGCCGACGACCGCCAGCGGCACGGCGATCAATTGCACCTTGCTGGGCTTTTGGCCGAATAGCAGGATGCCGGCTGCAACCATGATAAACACCTGGAAGTTCGCCAGCAGTGTCGACAATCCGGGGCCGATGTAGTTGATGCTCCGATGCCAGAACCACAGGTCCAGTGCAAAGAACACGGATGCCACCAACAGCACACCCATATGCCAGCGTGACATTTTGAAGCGCTGGCCTGTCAACCAGATAAACAGCGTCAGTGCGACAGCGCCGATTGCCGCGCGATAGAAGCCACTGGTCGTTGGCGACACACTGACAAGCTTGACCCAGACAGGAGAGAGACTGATTAGCGCCGCGCCGGCAAACAGCCGGACATGCGGACTGTTAACCATCGATCCAGGCACGCCGTCGCGCGATAGTCTCTTCATCGCTATCTGGCGTCGTCAGGAAGCAAGTATCCAGGGGCGCTTCGGCCATGCGAATCCTGGTCGTGATGAGCTCGTCATTTCTGAATACAACCAGCTCCAGCTTGTCCGCGCCACGATAGCGGCGCAGTCGCTGGTCGGCATTCGCTGCCGTCAGTTTCAGGCCGTCGAGCGCCACGACCTCATCTTCCGGTGCGACGCCTGCGTCCTCAGCAGGACCGCCGTTAGCAACCGACACAACCGTCGAAACGCCTCCGACGCTCGCCAGCGAAGCGCCCAACCAGACTTTCGCAGCTGCGGAAAGATCCGCTGCCTTGCCACCCTTGTCGGTACTACTCAGCGATTGCCTGAGGTGGTAATCGAGGCCATGGGTTTTAAGCAGTGGCTCCAGCGGCAGCTCCCCGGTGCCACGCACCGCGGCATGGAAGAAGTCACTGAGGTCGAGTCCCGATACTTCCGCACAGACATTCTCAAATCCGTCCTCCGGCATGCCGTGGCCGGTCTCTCCAAAGCGGGCCCAGCACTCGCGCATCACATCGTCCAGCGAACAACGACCGTCAGACTCGCTGCGCAAGCGCAGATCCAGCGACAGAGCGATCATTGCGCCCTTGGCGTAATAACTGATGATGGCGTTACGCGCGTTGGCATCCTGTTTGTAGAACTTGGTCCATGCATCAAAGCTGGACTCGGCCACGCTTTGCTTGTGGCGGCCATGGGTACGCAACACCCGGGTAATCGTCTGACCGAGCAGCTCCAGGTAGCTCTGTTCGCTGATCAGCCCGGAGCGCACCAGCGCCAGGTCGTCGTAGTACGACGTGATGCCCTCGAACACCCAAAGCAGGCTGGTGTGCGATTCGCTGCTCAGATCATACGGCTCGAACACCGCGGGCTTCATGCGCTTCACGTTCCACAGGTGGAAATACTCATGGCTTACGAGCCCGAGGAAGGTGCGGTATTCCTCCGAGACGTCCTGGTCTTTCTTCGCAGGAAGCGCGTCGCGGGCGCAAACCAGGCTCGACGACCAGCGATGCTCGAGCCCGCCGTAACCTTTTGCAGGCGCATCCAGCAGAAACAGGTATCGGTCCAGGTCTTTCGGCACACCCAGCAATTTCATGTGCTGCTCGCACACGGTCTCAATGTCACGGCACACCCGACCCATATCGACCCGCGTGCTGCCCCTTATCGCAATAGCATGCGGAATCCCGCGAACGTCGAACTCACCGATCGTCAACTCGCCAATCTCAACCGGGTGGTCGATCAACTCGGCGTAATTGTCAGCACAGTAAAGGCCATAGCCGTAATGTTCTGCACCTGCAGAGCGCATCGAGGTGGCTACTCGCCAGCCCTTGCCAAGCGGCTCCGCCGGCGGTTCGATCAGCACCTCGCATGCGGCGTCTTCCTGGCCAACGACGAACGGAAATACGCAGGTGCCATTGAAGAACGCATGCGTCATGTCGAGGTGTGCGCCGCGCACGCTGCGATCGTAAGCGTATACGTGTATCACGAGCGTTAATTCGCGCTGCACGGGTGCCGCACGCCAGTGACTCTTGTCGAGCTTTTCCAGCGGCACGTCGAGGCCATCAGACTCGGCGCGTATCGACACGATATGTTTCGCGTAGTCCCGAATCATGTAGCTGCCGGGGATCCAGGCCGGCATCGCGAACACCTGGCCGTCGGCGTCAGGCGTCGTGACCGTCAAGGTCACTTCGAAGATATGGGCGGCAGGATCTTCCGGTCGAATAGTGTAGCGGTGTGAATTACTCATCTTGGATCGCTCAGGCGTGTGGCGGCTCATTGAGTTTGAGTGTCAGGCATTTTGACGAACCACCCGCTTTCAGAAACTCGCTGAGATTGACTTCGTTGACCTGGAACCCGGCCAGCATGAGACGCGCCTTGAGCGGATCCGACGCCTTGTTGAGAATCACCTGGTCACCAATATTAACCGCGTTGCAGGCGAAGTTACCGGCATCGTAGGTGTCTACTATGATGCGTTTGTGTGGCGGCACGCGACTTTCGATGGCGATGCGCGAGTCGTAGTCGAAAGCCGGTGGGTGATACATCAGGAAGCCATCCGCCAGCGGGCAGAAGCACGTATCGATATGGTAGAAGCGCGCGTCGGTCAATCGAATGGAGACAACTTCGAGATCAAAGAAGTCACTGATCTGCTTGTGCGCTTCTATCTCGGTGCGAAAACCGTACCCGGTCCATAGCCACGGACCGCGCCTGTCGTGCAGGCAATCCCCGGCACCTTCGAAGCCGATCTTCTCGTCAAGATCGAGCAGTTCAAAGCCGTTGTCGCGAAACCAGCCTTTGAAATACTGTTCCTCGGGGCGCCGCTCGTGTGGCATGAAGTGGCTGGCAACCGCTTTTCCTTCGTACACCACACCAGCATTGGCCGTGAAAACCATATCGGGCAATTCTGGCTGCGGCTCAATGGTCACGACATCTGCAAATTCGGAGATCTTGTCGCGCAGCGTCTGCCATTGCTGCTTGGCACGATCCAGCTTCAGTGAGTCTTCGTTACCGGCCATCCACGGATTGATCACGTAGTCCACCGTAAAGAAGTCCGGCGGGCACATCAGTATCTTGTCTTTGCTCATATCTTGTTGTTCTTTGGCAAGTGTATTTCAGCCAGCATACACCGCACGCTGCCGCCAGCCGACCATTCAATGCGGTCTATGGGTGATGCAACAATGCGATTGTCCTTCTCCAGCCGCTGCAGCTGCTCCTCGTCAAGCGACTTCCTGGCCTGTTCCGACATCGCCATGACGCGCGTTCCGTCAACCGCCCGCAATTGCAGCATGTTGCCGGCAAAGCTCTCCAGCTGATCGAAACTCAATCGCATTATCTCATGCCCGCTGTCGTTGAGCCGCGCCAGGACGGCGGCACGCTGCTCCTCCTTCGGAATAGCCTCGTCACACACGACGGCGAGTTTATCGCCCACCGTCATGAAGACGTTGGTGTGGTATATAGGCACCCCGTTTCGATCTACGGCGTCGAATGCAAGCACCTCGTAATCCATGCGCTGTGCAAAGTCGCCCAGCGCATGCAGCTGGGTGCGTGATGACAGGCACGCATACGCAATCTTGTTCACCCGGTCGAGAACCATGCTGCCAGTGCCTTCCAGGAAACAGTCGTGCTGTTCGTGTGCAGACAGATCGATAACTTCGCTGATATGAAATCCATAGTCGCTGCCAAGGCGCTCGATGATATCCGGGCGCCGCTCAGTGCGTCTGTTGCTGGCTTCCATCGGGTACAGCACAACACGACCGTCGGCGTGCGTGGTGAGCCAGTTGTTGGGGAAGATCGAATCCGGCGTGTGCGGTTCAGGCGTGTCCTCGACGACGATGACCTCTATGCCGGCGTCACGCAGCGCGTTCACAAGCGTGTCGAACTCTGCCAGGGCTTCGGCCTGCTGCCTCTCAGCACTCGCATCAGTTTGTTCCTGAAAGGTATTGGATTCTGCCGTCTTCGGATTGCGCAGAAAACGAACCGGGCGAATCATCAGCACCGTTGAAACGAGTTGCGCCTCGGCGGTGGGCACAGTCATGCGCTCGCGCTGGGGCGCGCCGACACAGCCTGATGCCAGCGGCGCAATTCACTCGCGGTGTCAGGCGGGCTGATCTTCAGCCACGCGGCGAATTCGACCAGGACCAACGCAGTGATGTCCGCGATCGTGTAGATGTCTCCGCTCACAAACTCCTGTCCGGCGAGCTGCTCGTCGAGGCGTAACAGGAATGCGGCGACGCGCGCCCGACCCCGTTCAGCCAATGCGGGTATCTGCTCATAATTGTCGGGGCCCGGTAACGCTCGACCCTGCATCCGTTCCGAAGAGTTTCTCAGTGCCTCGGCCATGCCCAGCAGACCCTGCTGCTCGATCTTGGCGTTCCACATGGTGGCCCGCGCGCGCTCCGCTGCATCGCGGCCCCACAAAGTGGGCTCCGGCTTGTATTCCTCAAAGAACTGGCAAATCGCCGTCACTTCCGAAATACAGCTGCCATCATCAAGTTGCAGAGCGGGTACGACGCAGTCCGGATTGATCGCCCGAAAGTCGTCACCGAACTGCTCGCCAGTGCGCAGATCCACCTGCACGGTCTCTATATCGATCCCTTTTTCGGCCAGAAATATCCTGACCCGCCGCGGACTTGGCGCCGTTGTGCAATCGAAAAACTTCATCAATCCTCCAGTCCGTCTGCTGCTTTGAATACCGTTTCGGAATCCTGCCCGAACAGCAGCGCGCGTGCATTCTCGTCTCGAGCCTCGTTACGTCGCCAGCCCTTGCCCAGGTCGACGCCGCGCCGGACCGCCGCTCGTTCTTTCAATGTATCGAACCAGCGGCGCAGGTTATCGAAGCGCGCCAGGTCATTGCCCAGCCGTCGATAGGGTAGCACCCACGGGAACGACGCAATATCGGCAATTGAATACTCGCCTGCTAAAAACTCGCGATCCCTGAGGCGCACATCCATTACCGCCAGCAGCCGGTCATACTCTTTCGCGTAGCGCTCTTTCGCGTAGGGCTGCGGCTCCTTGATGTAGTTGACGAAATGACTCAATTGGCCCGCCATCGGCCCCAGTCCGCCGGATTGCCAGAATAGCCATTGCAGGACGTCGAAACGGGACGCCGCCTCCTGCGGCAACAACTTGCCTGCCTTTTCGGCCAGGTAGACGAGGATCGCACCGCCTTCGAATACCGAAATACCGGTATCTGTATCCACGATCGCCGGCATGCGATTGTTGGGGCTGATTTTCAGGAATTCCGGGCGAAACTGATCACCGGCGCCGATAGCGACAGGCACTACGTTGTATTCGAGCCCACATTCCTCGAGCATGATCGAAATTTTATGGCCGTTTGGCGTCGGCCAGTAATAGAGGTCAATCATTGCTGCTCCGCAGTTGGCGTTGCGCCGACCCGGCAGTTTGGTAACCGAAGCGGCAGTTTGTCAACAGCGCTGCCATGGCGGTTTGCTAGAATGGCGCACCTCGCACTTCACACTGGGAAAGACAATGGCCAGCAACTTCAGCTTCAAAGACAAAACCGTTTTCATATTCGGCGGCACCAGCGGCATCAATCTCGGCATAGCGCGATCCTTCGCCAGTGCGGGAGCGAACGTTTCGGTCGCCAGTCGCTCGGAAGAAAAGGTCGCCGCGGCCGTCAAGGAGCTGCAGGCGCTCGGCAGTGATGCCCATGGCTTCTCCCTGGACGTGCGCGATGCTGAGGCGGTCGCAGCTGCGCTTCAGGATCACTCTGAAAAGGCAGGCGACATCGACGTACTGGTATCCGGCGCTGCGGGCAACTTTCCGGCGTTCGCAAACGACATGTCGGTTAACGGCTTCAAGTCGGTAGTCGATATCGACCTGTTGGGATCATTCCACGTCCTGAAGGCCGCCTATCCGCATCTCCGGAAGCCCGGAGCATCGGTAATAAACATCTCGGCGCCGCAGGCATTTCTTGCGATGCCCATGCAGAGCCACGTCTGTGCAGCGAAAGCCGGCGTCGACATGTTGACGAAGACACTGGCACTCGAGTGGGGGGCTGCGGGGGTTCGCGTCAACAGCATATCGCCGGGGCCCATCGCCGATACCGAGGGCATGAAGCGCCTCGCACCGACGCAGCAGATCGCGGACAAGGTTCGGATGAGCGTGCCGCTGCAGCGTTATGGAACAACTAGCGAGATCGGCGACGCGGCGATGTTCCTCGCCTCGGACAGCGCAGCCTATATCAGCGGCGCCATTCTGCCGGTTGACGGTGGCTGGTCAGTTGCTGGCGCGAGTGCAGCGGCACTCGCCATGAGCCAGCACGCACCCAGGTGATAAAAAGGCGATAAAAAAAAGCCCCGCTCATTGAGCGGGGCTTCTTAAAGGTACAAGACCTTTAGCTTCGACTAGTTAAGCTCGTATTTCACTCGCAGGTACCAGTAGGCACCGTTGAAGCCGAACGGGCTGAACTGGCTGTAGCGGTTACCTACACCAGAGGCAGCACCCGGATTCTCATCCGGTGTCTCGTCGAGCGCATTCTGCGCACCAACGACAACCGACAGGTCTTGGGTGACCCTGTAAGCTGCTTCAAGGTCGAGCAGGTATTTGCCGTCGTAGACGTTGCCGTCTTCGGAGTCATACCAGCTGTCGTAGTAGCTGACACGGCCCAGGAAGCGCCAGTCGCCGACCATGTGGTTGGCTGCCAGGTTGTAGCGCGTCTCCGGCAGGCCTTCCTGCAACTCGCGAATACGCGTGGCATCGATCGTCTCACCGGCATCCGTCACCGTGGTCTGGGTGTTGTTGAACGCCAGGCTCAGGTCCGTACTACCGTTCTTCCACTCCAGCGGATACGTAGCGACGATGTCGAAACCTTTCGTCTCCGTATCGAAGTCGTTGGTGAAGAAACGGAAGTTCTGCAGGTTACCGGCACTTGTGACGCCGGCAGCAATCAGGTCTTCAATCTCTTGCTCCGTCAGCTGGTAGTTCTGCGAAACACTGATGCGATCTTTCACTTCGATCTGGAAGTAGTCGACCGTAACATCGAGATTGCCAACGTTGAAGAATGCGCCCGCCGTGTAGTTGGTCGAATCTTCAGGCGCGAGCGGCTTGCCGCCACGCAGTTGCGCAACTTCCGTCGACGACGGAATCGTACCGTTGTTGACGAGCTCGTTCAGGGCAAGGTCAAACTCGGTCGATACATTGAACGCGTTTGACTGACCAGGTGTCGGTGCCTTGAAGCCTGTGCCGACCGTGCCACGAACGCCGAAGCTGTCGGTGATGCGCCAGTTTGCAGCGAGCTTGCCGTTGGTTGTCGTTCCGAAGTCATCAAAGTCTTCGTAGCGAACCGCGGCTGCCAGCAGCAGGTTGTCCATTGGCTCCCACTCGCCATCGACGTAGAAGCCGATGTTGCGACGATCGAACTTGCCGCCTGCGAGGTTAGAGAAACCCGGGAAACCGTTAGAGGCTGCACTGAAGCCCTGCGCTGCGAGCGAACCAATCTGGAACGACTCTTCCTGACCGACACGAACTTCGAACTCTTCGACACGGTATTCAGCACCGAACGCAATGTTGGTGTTGTCAGTCGGTGAGTAACCGAAGTCAGCATTCACCATGTTCTCGAGCTGGATGTAAGCACCCGGATCGAAAGTCGTCGGCGTTGCGGGGCCAAGCGATGCGTTCACGGTGTTGCGAATGAAGAAATCGACTTCATTGCGACCTGCGCCGACACTGAAGTCATAGCGCATACCGTTGCTCCATTCGCCACGCACACCAGCGGTACCAGCGAGGTCACTGACGTCACCGCCGAAGCGTGGTGTAAAGCCACCCGGGAACAGCTCCTGGAAGGAGAAACACTCGTCGCGAGCGAAGACTTCTGCCAAAGCGCCTGGATCCGGCACGTTATTAGTGATGGTCACTTCCGGACAACCTGCCGGAGCTCCGCCACCCGCGAGTTGCAGGTCACCGATCAGCAGTGAATCGCCACCGTCGCCGCTGAATACTGCACTGCGTGTATTTGGATTACGGAAGTAGAAGCCGCCGTCAACATGCTTGGTCACGTAGTTACCGTGTGCATAAGCTTCGGCACCGTTACCAAGATCGAGGCCGAGGTTGGCCCAGAGCTTCCAGTCGTCTTCGATTTGCGGTGAACCCCATACCTGGGCCGGGTTGGCCACAGCTGTGTTGCCTGCCGCGATCAGTGCAGCAGCGTCATCGCGCTGTACCGAACGATCAGTCGGGTCAGTTTCGCCGTATTCAATACTGAAGTTGGCGAAGCCGTCTGCGGTCAGCGGCATGCCGATGTTGGCGGACAGAGAATACTGATCGCCGTCACCTTCCTTGAACTGGCCGTATTTCGCTTCGAGCGAGATGCCTTCAGAATCGTCACGCAGCATGAAGTTCATTACGCCAGCGATGGCGTCTGAACCGTACTGAGCAGCAGCGCCGTCGCGCAGCACTTCAACGCGCTTGACAGCGATCGCCGGGATGGCCGAGATATCCGGACCCTGGGCACCATCGGATACACCGTTGCCGAGCCAGTAAATGACTGCCGCACGATGACGGCGCTTGCCGTTGATGAGAACCAGCGTGTGATCTGGAGCCAGGCCTCTCAGGTTCGCAGGACGAACAATCGTTGCCGCGTCACTGATGGGCTGGGTGTTGACGTTATAAGACGGTACGACGTTGCGTACCAGGTTAGATAGATCGGTATCGCCCTGGTTGGCGAAGTGATCTGCAGAAAGAACATCGACGGGTGCCGTGGAATCTTCCACTGAACGTGACTTGGCACGTGTACCCGTTGCGATGACTTCTTCCAGAACATCATCCTGCGCAAATGTCTGTTGCGGAAGTGCAACAGCCAGCGGCGCAACCAAGGTCAGCAATACCCCCTTGTAAATGCTGAGCTTACTATTCAATTTCTTCTCCTATTTACTACAAATATACGTACTTATTATGTGACTCGTAAGCGGTGCAGCCGTTCAAATGAATTGCCCATGAGCAGCCACATCACGAGCGCTCCGGTTGCTGTTGTGTAATTACGACACCCGGGTGACACTGCCAACTATTCTATTTTGGCATAAGAAGGTCAAGTTTCGGTTGCGCAACAGATGCGCTACCAAGGCATTAGCTACTCAGATTTCGCGCGGCTAAGGTCACTGTCTGCGACCAGATGCAGGCCTTTTCCTAGGAAATCCGTGACGTCTGTTGCCGTCGGCGATGAGAAGTACCTGCCGGCACCTGCATTCTGTGGCGACGTATTCAATTTCGCACCTGACTCTATTTCGGCAAGCGCTTGCGCGATCTTGCGGCAACCATCGTCATACAATGCGAGAACGTTACTAAGGTAACTTTTCTGGTAATTCGCTCTGATGCGTGAGATATCGAGCAGCGGCCCGGTGTCTATTCCGGCATCTACGATGAAATGTAAGCTCGAGCCAATTTCAGCCTCGCCATTCTGCATAGCCCAAAATGTGGCCATGACACCTTTATAATCGGGCAGGATGCCGGAGTGCAGATTCAGTACGCCGTGCCTCGGGATCGCGATGGCGGCCTCATGCAAGATTCGCCGATAGCGAATGGAGATAATGAGGTCAGGCTGACTGTGCTTGAGAACTCGCAGACCATGAGGAGAATTGGGTGCCGGCAGCTCGATCGCATGCTTCACCGAGCTTGCCGTATCCTCCCGCAACATCAGACGATCGAGCAGCGCGCGATCAACTTCGGCGAGCCGGCACAATGCCGGATGCGTATCGGCCGACTCCCCAAGCGGACCGGAAAAGAACACCTTGTAATCGTGTTGCGGGCACAAAGCGATCAGCGTGTTCAGGGCGGATGCGCTGGCGAAATCGTCGTGGCCGAGGAGAATTATCTTCATACAGGGATCTTGCCACCCAATCGTCGCAAAAAAAAAGGCCGTCCCCTTTCGGGAACGGCCTTTTCATATTTAAAGCCTGGCGGTGTCCTACTCTCACATGGGGAGACCCCACACTACCATCGGCGCTGAGCGTTTTCACTTCCGAGTTCGGAAAGGGATCGGGTGGTTCCCACTCGCTATTGCCGCCAGGCAAACTGGTTAGGTCCATACCATTCGGCAGGGACCCAGAATAAATAACAATCTGGAAAAGTTTTGACGTTGTTGTCGCATTACATGTCGCAATACAACACCAAAGTGCTTTGGTGTTATATGGCCAAGCCTCACGAGCAATTAGTACTGGTTAGCTTCATCCATTACTGAACTTCCACACCCAGCCTATCAACCTCGTAGTCTTCGAGGGCTCTTAAGGGATCTCAAGGATCCAGGGAAACTTTATCTTGAAGGGGGCTTCCCGCTTAGATGCTTTCAGCGGTTATCCCGTCCGTATGTAGCTACCCGGCAATGCCACTGGCGTGACAACCGGAACACCAGAGATACGTCCACTCCGGTCCTCTCGTACTAGGAGCAGCTCTTCTCAAGTTTCCAACGCCCACGGCAGATAGGGACCGAACTGTCTCACGACGTTCTAAACCCAGCTCGCGTACCACTTTAAATGGCGAACAGCCATACCCTTGGGACCTGCTACAGCCCCAGGATGTGATGAGC
>Ga0316189_10001484_pt1 | contig 23250 bp, 18 predicted proteins | sample LowCovwburrow_MG_FD_204930 | JGI IMG/M metagenome (GOLD analysis project Ga0316189, IMG submission 204930) | Coastal sediment microbial communities from Maine, United States - Lowes Cove worm burrow | ecosystem: Environmental > Aquatic > Marine > Coastal > Sediment | place: USA: Maine... | reverse complement strand
AACCGAATTGGCACGTACTTCATTGAGCAAGCCAAAAAAGATATGGAGCGCTGGATGATTCAGTTGCCACATAAAGATTTGGCTTATTTACCAGAAGGGTCGGACAACTTTGTCGATTACGTTGAAGCTGTTGAATGGGCTCAGACTTATGCGCGCATCAACCGTGAGGTGATGATGGAGCGCGTAATCGCAGCCGTTAAAGCAAGCTTAGGGTTTGAATTTGAAGCCAACGCTGAAGCGGTTAACTGCCACCATAACTACGTGTCTCGTGAGAACCACTACGATAAAAATGTTTTAGTAACCAGGAAAGGAGCCGTGCGAGCCAGGGAAGGCGAGATGGGAATTATCCCAGGCAGCATGGGCGCTAGATCATTCATCGTTCGCGGTTTGGGTAACGAAGAAAGCTTTTGCAGCTGTAGCCACGGTGCGGGGCGAGTTATGTCACGTACCGCAGCCAAGAAAGCGGTTTCCTTAGACGAGCATAAGGAAGCGGTAAAAGGCGTTGAGTGTCGAGTAGACAAAGACGTGATTGACGAAACACCGAGCGCCTACAAAGACATCGACAAAGTGATGGCTGCGCAAAACGATTTGGTTGAGATTGTGTATACCTTGAAGCAAATCGTTTGTGTAAAAGGTTAATAGAAAGAAGAGCAATTTACCTATATGCCAGGATGGGCAAAGGCAAGACCACGGATGGTCGCTCGCTGATAGGCAAGATAGAAATAGAGCTAGACAAGCAATATGAAAAGCAACAAACAACGTAGGTTAGAAATTAAGGCCAAGAGGCGAGAACGAGCGAAGGCCTTAAAGGTCGACCCATTTAAGGCAAGCGATTTTAGGCCTTTATATAGTGTTGCGGCTGATCACGCCGAGCTAGCGCATAACAACACCTATGGACCCCTGCCGTTCTTCTATGTAGATAAACCATTTAGTTGCCAAGACTGCGGTGCGCATGAAGTATGGACAGCCAAAAATCAAAAATGGTGGTTTGAAATCGCGAAAGGGAATATTGATTCAACCGCGATTCATTGCCTTAGCTGCAGAGTTAAAAAAAGAAAAGAAAAAGAACAACAAAAAATGCTTATGAATGAGGCCGCCAAACGCGAGGCACATCCAAATGAAGCATTTTTCAAAAAACGTTACTAATATAAAAATGAACAAGGAAATGAAAATAATTGACGGCTCACAAGGCGAAGGCGGTGGGCAAATCTTGAGGACTACGTTAGCCCTATCAATGTGCACCGGCACGCCAGTGCGTATTGAAAATATTAGAGCTGGTCGCAGAAAGAGTGGCCTACTAAGGCAGCACCTAGCCTGCGTACTCGCGAGCAAGAAAATCTGCAATGCCAAAGTAACTGGCGATGAACTCGGCTCGGCAACGGTTGAGTTTCGACCTGGCGATATAAAATCCGGCACCTACGATTTCGCAATCGGTTCAGCGGGGAGCACCAGTTTACTATTCCAAACAGTATTGCCGGCATTATTAATGGCCGATACAGAATCAACAGTGAGTTTCTCTGGCGGAACTCATAACGATTTAGCACCTAGCTTTGACTTTATTAAGCACTGCTTTATCCCTGCACTGAAAACAATCAATCTAGATGTAAACGCTGAATTACACGCTTATGGCTTCATGCCAAACGGCGGCGGAAAATGGACCGCGATTATTCAGCCTATTAACGGCATGGGCATCTTCGATATGACCAGCGTTGGCAAGTTTGAGATCAAGCAAGCCATTGTTACTCAGTCTGGGGTTAGCAGAAGCGTTGCCGAGCGAGAGCTCGCTCGTGTTAAGAAGAAACTCCAGTGGTCCGATGATGATTTGCATGTAAATCAAGTCGAATCGATTGGACCAGGGAACATTATTTCGCTACGTGTGTCTGATGGAAATATCAGCGAAGTGATCGATGTTGTGGGCGCAAAGAAATTGTCAGCCGAAAGAGTTGCGGGGCGAGCGATTACTGCAATGAAACGCTACATAAATTCGGGTGCCGCTGTTGGCGAATATCTTTGCGATCAATTGTTGTTGCCGTTAGCGCTTGGTAATGGTGGGCGCTTTACTACGATAAAGCCGAGCCTTCATACAAAGACTAATATAGAAGTAATTAAGACGTTTATCGATTGCGATATTAATATCGTAGAAACCAATGATGATCTATTTGAGGTCTCCATCCAAAACTAAGAACAACAAATTAGGATAATGAATTCCCACCTCAAGCAATAAAATAGTCGATCCTCAAACTCGATCATAAATCGATTGAGGGCGGATTTCCAATTTCGAGGCCCATAGCGGTGCCGAAAGGATATAAATTAAACCCTTCCGGCACCTTCTTATACAATAGAAATTAACTTCTATAAATTAGCACTCTAGCCTACGTTAGGCGAATCATACTAGTTATGGTTAGAATTTTATTTCTATGTAGGGAGCGGAAAATATAGACGACGCGCCCTCACTGCTAACAACACCAACCTCATCATCCGTTGTTGAGGTATTGCCTTCGCTAGCAGCCCTAATTTGAAAGCCTGCATAGGGTGTAGCATTCAACTGCAACTGCTGCAAATGACTTGTTATGTCGTAAGAAAGAAGGCCAACACTGCTTAAAGAAACAGATTCGATATAGCTTGCGGCTGTATCTGCGTCAGTGATTGTCACGGACCCATCTCCGTCATAGCCATACAAATCAACCCCAGTCGTCGAGCCACCACTTCTTTTTGTCACATCAAAATGCAGTCGAGAGTAAGTTATTGCGCTTCCTAAGCTGCTTAGTGATGCCGTATCAAATTCCAATAACGAACGATTCATAATGTAGCGTGAGAGATAATCCACCCAGGAGTATTCTGTGTAAAGTGTCCCAGCGTTAGTCGTTAGAGTATCAAATATGCCATCTATCGGTTGATCGGTAGCAGAACCATCAGCGGCTACTTCTATACGTCGCCAATGATGCGCTTCACTAGGCTCTCCAGAACTACTCAAAGTGATAGTCAATGTAGGCGCCCCTGCTGCATATTCGGATGCACCAAAGTCTAGATAAGCATTGTTCGAATTCTCTTCGCCACGCAAGCCAAGCCCCAAATAGGTCACACCTCGAGACAGCAAGCTATTCACATATTCAGTGACATCAAACGTAACAGAGCTCGGTTTTGATGAGCGTATTTGAATATCAGCTAGTGTGTTCGAGGCATTGGCATCAGCAATTTCTAGCACACCATTACCTTCGTAACCGTGCATGAAAAATTTATTGCTTGAAGTACCGTTAAAAGCGGTCATTTGCAGTAAAGCAGCCTCGAGCTGAACACCCGCTGGCAATTGACTGAGATCAAACTCCATAATCGCTCGCTGGTTATAAGGCGTAGCACCTCCAAAACTTTTTGGAGAAATGGTTAAACCAGTGCTCGATATGCTATCAAAGCTTCCACCAACTGGCTGGTCTACAATATTGCCATCAACAATTGGAGTTAATGCGTAAGATGCCTGATAACAATCAATATCAACATTGGTGATATCAGAGGCATTGACAACACCAATAGCATTATCGATTGAACACCCTTGACCAGACGGCAAAGCATCAATACTTACGTTATATTGATCCCCATCTTGCAAAACGGTTGAGAACTCAAAACTACCATTTACATCAGTACTTAACGACTCCGTACCATTTAAGGAAAGCGAGATCGCACTATCGAGCCCAGTCAGGGTTCCCCGAACTCTAAGGTCACTAGTTCTACTAGGATCAAGAGGGAAGGCATCAAGGGCATCTTCAACACCATCATTGTCATCATCTGGGTCCGCGTTGTTACCTATGCCATCTAAGTCTGTGTCAATCGTTTCAGTTGAGTCAAAAGGAAATGCATCAGCGTTATCTCCGACTCCATCACCATCGCTATCCAGTGTTTCACTTGCATCAAGCGGGAAGGCATCTAGGGTATCTGCAACACCATCATTATCATCATCAAGGTCCGCATTATTACCGACACCATCACCATCACTGTCTAATACCTCGTTCGGATTCAACGGAAACGCGTCAGCTATATCATCAACTCCATCACCGTCATCGTCTGCATCCGCATTATTGCCGATGCCATCACCGTCAGTATCCAGTGCTTCATTCGGATTCAGTGGAAATGCGTCGTTAACATCATTTACGCCATCACCATCGTCATCAACATCCGTATTATTGCCAATTCCGTCAGAGTCGGTATCCAGCGTTTCATTAGGGTCCAACGGAAACGCATCACTTATATCAGCAACACCATCACCATCATCGTCTGCATCCGCATTATTGCCGATGCCATCGCCGTCAGTATCCAGCGCTTCATTCGGATTTAATGGAAATGCGTCGTTAACATCATTTACGCCATCACCATCGTCATCAACATCCGCATTATTACCAATTCCATCAGAGTCCGTATCTAACCACTCTGAAGCATCGAATGGAAACGCATCGTTAGCATCAACATAACTATCATTATCCGAATCTCGTTCAGACGCCGAACAACCATTGGTATTTACCGATTCCCCGAGAGGAGTATTAGGGCAAAGATCGGACGCATTAGCAATGCCATCTGAATCGTCGTCATCGAATACAATATTAGTCCCTAAGACTTCTAGGTCGTCTATCGCAATATCACCTCGATAGCCACCAATAGCGACTGCTCGCAATCGAAGCTTAGATGCTTGATACATACTGAGATCAAGTTCCACTTTTGTATAAGCTTGGCTATTGGAACTCTGCTGCTGTCCATTGAGTTTCCAAACATCGGCTACCCATGAACCGTTATCGAGCACATCAACTGCAAGTTCGCCAATATCAGAGCCGTACATATGATACGAAAAAGAAAATTGAATACCAGAGCCAGTAAAAGCACTGCTTTCCAATATGGCTACGTCACCTGAAGCGTTTGCGCCAGAACTGGAAGTCTCTAAGTAAGCATAGAAACTACTGTTTAATGCACCACTCGTTGGACCAGTTCCACTAGACGGAGTTCCGCTTGAGTCTAAAGTCCAGTTCTCATTATCAACCCCAGATACATTGCTCCAGTTTCCAAGACCAAATTCAAAGTCATCACTTAGTAATACCACCGGTTCCGACCCGTCCGACACGTTGATATTGACAATGCCATTGCTCGATAAACCTCCATCAGAAACCTGAAGCTCAAAACTATTAAGGCCTACGTCGCTCACACTCGGCACACCTGACAAGTCGCCATTGCTAGAAACACTCAACCAAGCAGGACCCGAAACTTTAGAAAAAATAAGCGCATCGCCATTGGCATCTAAGGCATCTGAAAAAACACTTGCTTGGTAACTTTGATCTTGAACTGCCGTGGGCTTAGATAACGGGCTATCGATGAAAGTAGGCGCTACTGGGCCAGTAGGCTCACTTCTTATTTCTACATTATCAATTGAAATATCACCTCGATAATTACCGACTGCAGTCGCTCGAAACCGTATCTTCTCAACACTATAACTAGTGAGATCCACAATTGCATTCACATAGGCTGCGCTATTTGTCGTCTGTTGTTGACCGCTTAGGGTCCAAACATTATCTAGCCAATTTCCTTGTGTAAGAACATCGACGGCAAGAACTCCGATATCGCTGCCATACATATGGTAGTCGAATGACAATTGTATTCCCGATGCACTTACAAGGGGACTCAGTAATATTGCCGAGTCGCCAGCGGTATAGGCGCTCCCAGATGATGTCTCTAAATACATGTAGTAGCTGCTGCCACTGGCTCCTGATGAAGGCCCTGTTCCGCTTGAAGACGTACCTCCAGAGTCTCTTGTCCAGTTTTTATTATCCTCACTGGTGACATTAGACCAATTCCCTAGACCTGACTCAAAATTATCGGAAAAGAGAACAACTGCGTTCGCGGCCCCAGCATAGAGCATGGCACTAAAAAAGCATGCCGCAACAATTCCAGCGGTTGAACAAAGCCGCCTATTGAATATATAAAATAATTCCATAAATTTGATACCTCCGAGTATCAATCTTTGTCTCAAAATTTTTCGTTAAAAAGCACTTACGTATTAAACATCTTTGGGAATATTCATCGCAGGATGACGTATTTTCTCTCTGAGAAAATCAAATAAAAAAAGTTTTTTGGCAAGGTCTTGTGTAAAAATTTCAAGCACTAAATGGTTCAGTCGGACGCTGAGAGGAATATCATTTAGTGAAGAAGCATAATAACAATTAACTGTTATTATGTACAGTATAAATGTGAAATATTTGAGGCCACACTTCAGCCTAAAATACGTGAAATTAGCTTTCAACAACTAACGTGAATCTCTTGGATGTGAAGGAATATTGTGAAGTTGGTTGATAATTTCTGATTCTGCCGTAAACACCAAATTGGTATCCCTTCCCAATTTTCGCCAATAACAGCCTCTGTTACTCTCAGATATAGGGCATTTTGCAGTATTCCTAACCTAATAAGGGCTATTAGTCCAACATAATAGACAATGTGTTTGACAAAGAGCCTATAATGCTTGACATTTGTTCTGTTATATTTCGTAAGCACGTAAAGTACAGCTCTCTATTTGAGCTGACTATTAACAATAAAACATTAATTATAAACAGGAGATGGCAATGGAGCATAAACTTAAATTTGTTCGATTTTTTCTTTTTGCAGTATTTTTATTCAGCAGCGGATCTGCCTTAGCAGTTACCGGCGTTGCTCTGGTACATGGCACCGGTGCTCAAACTAACGCTTATGATGACTACTGGCAATCCGGTATGGTTGAGTCAATTAGACAAGGCCTACCAGATAGCAACAACTTATTAGTTGTGAACTGTGATTTTGAGCAATACATGTGGGACAACGCAGCGGCAGGCTGTCTGGCGACCCAGTTGTACAACTTCATAAATTCTAGGAACATAGATGATTTGGTAGTGATCACTCACTCGAATGGCGGCAACGTTATGCGTTGGATTCTCTCCAACCCTACGTGGGATAGCAAATACCCGACTATCATTAATGCGATCAGATGGGTCAACGCGAGTGGTACAACCAGCGCAGGAACTCCTTTAGCGGACGCTGTAATGGCTGGAAACGTGTTTGAAGCCGCTGTTGGTTGGTTACTAGGGTATCAATCAGACGCGGTAAGGATGCAGCAAACTAGTTGGATGGCGTCGTATAACAATACATGGTTATTGGGAACATCGGGCCGTCCGAGCTTGCCAGTGGGTTTTTGGAATATCGTCGGCTCCGACGTCGAAACCGCCGTTTGGGATTCAGACAGCTATTGCGGTGGCTATTCATTGAACTTGGGCCTCGAAGTAACCAAAGCTTGGCTGGATAGTTGCGCAGATGGCTTTGTCAACTGTTCATCTCAGAACGCGGCAGGTTCGCTATGGTTTTACGATACAGCTAAGACAGCGGGTGGTGAACCTCTGAGTCACAATCAGAGCCGCCGAAAGTGCTTTAACCTCGACGTCATTTTGCGTAACGATATTTAAGGAGAGATAATATGAAACATATTTTATTAACTATAGCAGTCGGGCTAGCCACTACTTCATTAGTTGGCCACACGCAAAGCGAACGCATCGTATCACACGAAAAGGTTCGATTTTCTCATAGTGTCGACTCAGAAACAGTTCAAAGCTTAAAAGACAACGGCGTATTTCAACATAGCCGAAGCTACTATCGCGAAGTTACTGGTAAGCAATTGAATCAAGGTGTTGAAGTCTTAACGGATGGTGAAAACGCCTTACTCAAGTTAACACCTGGGCAGCGCGCTACAACTCAAGCACGAGCAGCAACCGTACCTCAAGTGCCGCTGGACCTTGAGCTTTACAAGGGTGGCGCGAAGCTCAGTGTGCAAGACCCGAGCATACAAATGCAAAAAACTAGCGACTCGCTACGCAACACTGCGCCGCAATTATTTAAACATTCAGAGGTAATGAAAATACCTCAAGCGATGGGACGCGGGAAGTTTCAACTCAAAGCTAAAACTCAGGTTAATGATGATGACCGTTTCGTGATGTATGTATTGGATCACAATAGCGATATCGAGCTCACAGTAGATAGCGCCAAAAGCGCGTATTCTCAAAATGAAAACCTGAACTTCACAGCAAGTGTCAACTCTGCAAGAAAATTAAAAACTCTGAGCATTGACACCGTATTGATCGCACCAGATGGTCGCCGATTTCCGATCAAAAATACACGTAAATCAAATCGTGTTGAAGGCAGCATGAAACTAGATATTGATGCTCGGCGCAAGATCGGTGAGCTATGGTCGTTAGAAGTAGAGTCAACAGTGCTTAATGAGCAGAATATTGCCACAAAACGAATATCAAAAATTGCTCTGGACATTCACCCTGAAACAGCAAGTGTGGATTCGATCTCGAGCAGAAGCGCGGCATTGAACCTACAGCTAAATGTGAAACAAAGCGGTCGTTATGAGGTTCGTGCGCTAGTTGCAGGGGTTGACGCAAACGGCACATCAAAGCCTGCTTCCTTAACTTATCATGCCGAGTGGCTTGAGCCAGGACTACAGAGTATTGAAGTTGCCATTGATCAACAACAGCTCAATGACTCTGATCTTCAAGGTCCTTTCGTTGTTAAGAGTGTACAACTGTTAGATCAAAGCAGAATGTCATCCCTATCGGTTAGTGAGGGCGAATGGGCAATTGATTAAGCTATCTAGAAGTTGAAGCTCTGAGCCGACTTACTAATGGTAAGTCGGCTTTGCCAGTAGTTATCACTTCTCACGCCAGGCGTGTTCTCTAGAATTCAGTAAAATAGAAATCTAAACCTTACAATCATTACTCTTAGCAAAACCAATTACTAAGCCTTCTCTACAACTTCTCTAAAACCATTGCATGTCTCGATCAAACCATGATCTCCTCGATGCAAAGCACCTCCGATTAGAAACATCATTTCTGGCCCATAGAAATCATGCAGCTCCGTGACTCGGTCAAGGGTCATGCCACCACCGGGTGTCGGAAGAATCTTTTTGATATGGCTCATGTCTGCCTGTGTTGCATCTGCAATAGACCTACACTCATCTTTACTAAACGAAAAACGGCCGCCATAGCTGGGAAAGATCGAGGCATCAGCACCGGCAAGTCGCATTAGCTGACCGAATAGTGCATAAAAGGACAAGCCATCATTTGCTGAGATTGCGTATGAACCAATAAATGACGGGTGCCCCAAAATCGGCAAGCCAAGATCATCATCGTCAGCGAGAGCCCGCATCGCATCAAAACCAACCAGCCCAGGCGCTACCAATAGCCCACCTGAATTACAGTCTTTAGCAAACCGCGCATCATCCATTAGCGTTTCAAATGGTGAGCTCAAACTAGGTATATAGCGACATTTATAACCAGTTTCTTGATTAGCTCGTTCAACCGCTTGTGCACACAACTCAACTCGCTGACGAAACGGAGCGAAAGGCTGGTTAGCTAGACCATGATCGTCTTTAATAAAATCCATGCCGCCTTTTGCAAATTCATAGGCTTGTTGCGCAAGTCCTTTACTCGACAGCCCCATCGGTTTTAACGCGGTACACAATAACGCTCGTGTAGGCTGGTCTACCATTTTGCGTAAACCCGCTGAACCGAATCGAGGCCCCTTAAAATGCCCGAGTAATGACTGAGGTAAGCTATCTAACTTGGCGATACGGATGTTTGGTTTGATGCTGATGTTACCAAACATCACGTTAATGAGTTGCGGCAGAGTAAAACCCGTTACCTCGATCGCGAAACTAATCGTGACTTCCCAAACCTCAGAAGCCAACGCCTTAATATCCTTTACTTGGCCAATTATATGGTTTCGAATATCGTCGTCCGCACTGATCAAGTCGGCAGGGAATTCGATCGTTTGCTCAACGCAAATATCTTGCGCGATTAAATCTATATCAGCCCTATCGCCTTTTACGTGATAGATAACATCAAAGCGATCACCAGATAAATGCAAGTTGTTTACGGGTTCAATCATTAGAGAGCCTCAGCTTTACTGTCACCAGTAACGTCTTCTGCTCTCGCTTCGATAAGGTCTGCTTGGGTGAGATTTGTTTTAATGTCGAGCAATGATTCAACCGCTTGCACCAACGAAATTGCATTCAAGTTATATTCTTCAATCAGATACTGATAACTTGCACCATGAGCATAGGTATCGTTTAAACCTAAACGCACAAGCGGCTTACCAATACCGTTATCGGTCATTAATTCCGATACCGCAGAACCCAAACCACCAATCACACTATGGTTTTCTAATGTTATAACGCCGTGCTGAACTTCTTTAAGAGCTTCAAGTACCGCGGGATCAGTAAAAGGCTTGAGTGTAGAGATGTGCAAGTGCTTAATCGAAACGCCTTTGCTTTCTAAGGCGTTAGTTGCTCGAATTGCTTCCTCAGTCATGACCCCAGATGTGAGTACTAAAACGTCTTTACCTTGTTGAAGTACGCGAGCCTTATTGAACTCCATTGGGGTATCAAACAAGCGTGGCATCTCACCACGCAACATGCGCACATAAACAGGCCCGTTAATACCATGAGCAACATCTAATACACTTTCGACTTCGGTTGCATCTGCGGTATCAAGAATAGTCATATTCGGTGTAGCACGCATAATGGCAATGTCTTCAATTGCCTGATGGGTAACGCCACCTGGGGTAACAACGCCAGGCAAGAAGGCCATAAACTTAACATTTAAGTTCGGGTATGCAATCGACATCGCCAATTGATCATATGGGCGTCGGTAGATAAACACAGCAAAGGTATGAATGTATGGAACGAAGCCTTCTCTCGCCATACCAGAGGCGAAGCCCATCATGTTTTGTTCAGCCATACCCATCGAGAAATAACGATCAGGATAGGTATCACGCCACTTACCAACTTCGCATGAGTTAGTTAAGTCAGCCGTCATTACAACCACTTCGGGCTTGTCTTTTGACCACTCAATAAAATTCTCTACATGAGGCCTTACTACTAGATTATTTCTTACTCCGGGCTTGCTCATAGCGCTACTCCTTCAGCCATTTGCTGATAATCTTGTTGGTACGCTTGTTTTTCGGCCTCAGACTTAAAACGCAAATAGTGAAGAACTGGCGCGTTGTTCAGCAAACGTGGAACGCCGCGTGCCGGGTCAGTATTAGCCAAGACAAAGAGTGGTCGACCATCTGGCGCTAATTCGGCAGGAGCATTAAGCGCCTCAAGGTCATGGCCATCGACATCAAATGCGCGAGCACCAAAAGCATTGAGCTTGCCAGCAAGGTCGCCGAGCTGCATAACATCCTCCATTGCGCCATCACACTGCTGTCGATTGACATCAACATAGACGCCGACATTATCAAGCTTGTAATGGACTAATGCTTGAACCGCCTCCCATGTTTGACCTTCTTGAAATTCGCCATCGCTCATCATGATCCAAACTCGACCTTGCTCTTTTCGTAGTCGTCGAGCTAAAGCGATACCGCCAGCCTGGCTGAGTGCCTGCGCCAAAGAACCGGTTGTCGTTTCAATTCCTGGCGAGTGCTCGGCACCAATAAGCTCAACAGTACTGCCATCAGTATTGAAAGCCTCGAGGCCCTCTGCTGACATACGACCCGCTTCGATCAAGGCAACGTAAAGCACAAGCGCATAATGTGCTGGCGAAAAAAGAAAACGATCATACTCTGAGCCAACAGGGCCGTTGTAGGCACCACCATTAAAGAACTCCGTATTTGATTGGCTTGGCACCCCCGTAAATGGCTTGGGAATCATTGGTGCTTCACTTTTACCAAGCTTCATCACCCGGCCATACATCAAGGCAAACAACTCGGCCGATGAACAAATTTGGCTTAAATAACCGCCATTATTTCTCATCACATAGTCGAAGCCACGAACACGAATTCGATCAGCCATTGCTTGGGTTTCAGAAACCCAACTTAAATCAGTCATAACGTTACTCCTAATAAACTCATAGCTTTAAAATTATTAGCTTTTAAAAAGAGCCGCTAGGCCTTCTTCATATGGCGGATAAACGATGCCTTTCTCGGTAATAATCCCGCTAATAAACTTGGCAGGCGTTATATCAAAAGCAGGGTTAAACACCTCGATGCCCTCAGGAGCAACCCGCTCGCTTCCGATCATGGTAATTTCTTGTGCGACACGCTCTTCAACCTCAATATCACAGCCGTTAAGCGTGCCTTGGTCAATCGTCGACGTTGGTGCCGCCACATAAAATGGCACACCATGCTCTTTAGCTACAATGGCAAGGTTGTAAGTACCGATCTTGTTTGCGACATCGCCATTCATGGCAACTCGATCACATCCAACCACACACATATCTACATTTTGCGTACGCATAACATGGCCGGACGCCCCATCAACGATTACTCGATGAGCAATCCCTAATTCTTTCAACTCCCATGACGTTAGCTTAGAGCCTTGCAATCTAGGGCGAGTCTCATCGACGAATACGTTTACTTTCTTACCTTCTTCGTGCGCAATACGAATGATGCCAAGCGCGGTGCCATATTCCATGGTGGCGAGCGAGCCGGTGTTGCAGTGATGAATAAAGGTTACATCATCAGGAACAACGGCCATTGCATGAAAGCCAATCGCTTTATTGGTTTCAATATCCAACACAGCCAGCTTATCAACAGCGGATTCAATTGCTTTGCAATAGTCAGCAGCATCGGTGATGTCGTCAGGCACGGCCGCATGTACTTGATCGAGAGCCCAAAACAAATTTACGGCTGTTGGCCGCGACTTACGCAAATAACTATCAGCATCTTGCACTGCACGTTTAACCACGCTTAGGTCATCTGACTTTGCATTGAATGCCGCTAGCGCAAGGCCATAAGCCGCCGTTATACCAATCGCGGGAGCGCCACGAACAACCATGTCGGTAATTGCTTGTGATAATGATTCAATGTCAGAGTAATTGTTATAAACAACTTCTGCTGGGAGCACTCGTTGATCAAGCAATCTAACGGCACTAGAATCAACAAATTCAATCGGGGTAATTTTTCGCATAAGAGTCTTTTTGTCTATCAATGGTCGAGAAGAACTGACCTAATTTTCAGCAAACTATTTTGTATATTTTTTAACATGTTCAAGTATTCGACGTTAATCAATACTCTTCTTTTTCCATTTTCAGAACACCAGAAATCATCACAAAAAAATCTGATTTATCCCCTATATAAACTAGTCGAGAATGGACATCATGCAACGGTTTAAAGGTGTGCAACATCAGATTTCAAACTTTAATAGAGCCTAATTTGTACTCTTGTTCTAGTCCTTAGCTCCGTTAATTGTTGCAATCCGTACCAAGTGAGTGGAAGGTCATAGAGACAATGGGCAACAGCTTGCGGCCAAAAATCGCTTTAAAACTACCGAAAACTGTTCGGGTAAAAGAGATTATCTTATGCCTTAGAAATCTTACAAATGCGTTCAAATTGTACCTTTTGCTCGCTTTTCAGGCAAACCAAGAGAAACAAATGCACTGGAAAACCCATTTAAGTCATTGCATCTTAAATACATTTGAGCAGCGGGGCGTGCGCAGTTACTCGTCTCGTCACGGAGTCTTACTCCCGCGGCTCGGCCTACGACTGTTCAAGTTGTCTCACGGTCAAGTTGTCGAATGCACAACTATCCGATTAAAAGTCAGATGCTTTAAGGAGCCTCTGATTAAGCCTTACAGAGGCTGTTTATACTTAATCAGAGGCTCCTTAACAGGCTCAGCTAACACCCCATCTCAAACGAGACGCGATTATCTTTACTTACAAACAAAATCTCTGCCGTATTAAACTTTAGCCAATCTCTTTTTGTTTGTAGGGATACTCAGGTTCTCGATTCTGAAACTCTATAATAGCGTTTTTCTTAATTATACCTTCATCGATGTTAATCGCTCGATAAATAGTCTCATTCAATGCCCAGCTTGCGCGCCCTTCCACCACTGTCGGCAAATGAACAATTAGAGCCGCTGAGATTGAACGTGAGGCGCTTTCCCAGAGGTAGCTTGGAGTGTGATCTACGGCGTAATAGTCTACCGTTTTAAATTTGAACATCGGATCACTAAAGGTCGTTGGTTTAGCAAAAAAGAAGCCCATCCCCTCATCACAACTTACGTCAATTATCAGGCTATTAGGCTTGAGGCACGAACCTTCCGCCTCGATGACATAGTGGATAGGATTATCTGTTTCCTGAAAGGTGCCGTTAACGATAATGCCGGCCTCACTGATCAACTCTGTCAGCGGTCGAGTAGCTCCATCATGCTCTACCAACATCATGCGGGCTTCGCCCTCACTACCCTCACGCAAGCGGATGTAATGGCAATCAAGAACTTCTTCACGCACCTCATGATCCGGCCGCTGTATACAGATTGTAATATCTCTAAACCCGTGCGCCTTTAGCGCATATATTGCGCCTCGACTAACTGCTCCAAAACCAAAAATAATGGTTTTCCGCTGGTTACCGTAGTGCCCGTCGATACCCTTAAGCCGCAGCGCATGAAGTACCGCGCAATAACCGGCCATTTCGTTATTCTTATAAAATGTATGCCGTCCAATTTGACCGGTTGGCGACCAGACAAACATATCTTCAAGTGCAATCAAGGTCTGCTTGCGATCAATCGCTGCCTGTGTAATTGCCTGCTGCTGAACAGTGTGGACATAGCCCCATAATATTCCGCCGTCGCGCAGTTCCTCCAGGTCGCTCAACACGGGCTTACAAATAATAACATTGCCTAGCTCGGCGAGTAGCTCTTGTCGTTTAGCCATACCTCCAGTCTGGGCAATAATTTCAGCATCGCTTACGCCAAATGGCAAGCCGTAGCCTTCTTCAAATACGAGCTTTCGACGAATTTTCTCAGGGATACGGCGCAAATGTTCAGGATGAACAGGAAAGCGTCGTTCATCCTCTTTTCTTGAAGTGCCGATGACTCCAAATGTTGGATCACTCATGCTATCTACCTTTTTATTGAAACGCGTGAAATTTAGAAGATGAAAACTCAGTCTACGGCATTTTCTGACTCACACTGACTTATCTCGCATAAAAGCAGTATTTAATTAGCCGATACCCACTCGCATAAACTGTTACTCTAATTGTAGGACAAACATACTGTTACATGCCCTGCCCCCAAATACGCGGCAGCTCATTTGCATCGGTAAATTGAGTCACCCGAGTTCTCTCGATTTTTTAATAAGCCGGTTTATGTGTGACTTCACAGCTAAGAGCGGAGCTAAGAGCAAAGCCAAGACGGAAGCTACATGGTTCTGCTTCTAGTTCGTAACACCACAGGTCTGTTGTCGACTATAGGCCGCCAATAGCAATTTCACCCTAACGCTAATACAGGTTTACTACACGATGAATGATTATGGATTTCTTTCAGTTGTCCCGCCTCTACTAACCATCGCAGTAGCACTGTATAGCCGCAATGTATTGTTCGCACTTATCACTGGGATATTCAGCGGCGCATTAATCATTACAGACTTCAATCCGTTCTATGCCGTTTTAGAGGCTATGGAAAACCAGGTCTTAAAGGAAGTTACCACCGGCTCTCAAGTCCAAGTGATATTAATCATTTTTGTGATCGGTGGTTTTGTCAAATTGCTTGAAGTATCTGGTGGCGCTGCGGCCTTCGCAAGCAAGCTTACACGTTTCGTTACCAGCCCCGCAAAAGCACAACTGCTGGTCTGGCTATCAGGCCTTGGAATATTTTTCACCGACTCCGGTAATAGTTTAATCGTCGGGCCACTTTATCGTTCAGTGTTCGATCAATTGAAAATCTCCCGCGAGAAGCTGGCCTATATTCTTGATACCACTTCCGCACCGATCAGCATTTTAATTCCATTTATTGCTTGGGGCGCTTACATCACCTCACTAATCGACAAAGCCTACACAGAAATCGGCCTTAGTGAGAATGCATTTAGCGTGCTGCTTAGAGTTTTTCCATATCAGTTCTATGCTTTTCTAGCGCTCGCATCAGTACCAATCGTCATTTTCATAGGTAAAGACTTTGGCCCCATGCGCAAGGCACAGGAACAACTTTTAAAGCAGTTCGACAATGAGATCGAGTTAGATAAAAAGGCAACCTTGAGCACGAATCAAGTCGCAACGCAGGGTGTTGGAATCTTTCTCTATCCGTTAGCCGTAATGTTGCTACTAATTGGCGGCCTGATTATCTGGCACGCCACCCATGGCGGCTTGTCTAGCACTCACATATATTCAACATTGGCGATTGCCTATTTGGCGGCATCTTTCACCTGTATGGAAATGATGCGCCGTCAACAATCGGTATCCTATTCCGACTCGCTGATGATCTTCATCAAAGGAGCAGAATCATTAGTCTACATCTCTATTGTTCTGGTACTTGCTTGGTCTTTAAGTTCAATTACAAAAGACCTGAACACCGCGCAATACTTGTCCTCACTTATTAGCGGGAAAGTATCGCCGTTGTACTTTCCAATGATTGTCTTTGTCCTTGGTGGCATAATCTCACTAACCACAGGGTCTTCTTACGGCACCTTCGCGATCTTAATGTCGATAGCAATACCGGTTGGTTTTGATATGGGAGCATCAATGTACTTGACCATTGCGGCGGTGTTAAGTGGCGGGCTTTTTGGTGATCATGTATCACCGATCTCCGACACCACTGTTCTCGCTTCAGCCGGTGCCGAGTGCGACCATCTAGCTCATGTGACAACGCAGGCCGCTTACGCCGGGGTGACCGGTTTTGTAGCACTCATGGCTTTTGGCTTGGCCGGCGTTTATGAGTCGCCCTACGTCTTACCGATTTCGATCATAGTGTTGTTTATTGTTCTGTCAGTTCTTATGAGAGTGTTGAACAGAGAAAACACAAGCAAGCCGTAATGGCGTTATCTAATATGTACATTTTTTAGCCATGTTGAACCTCATTAAAATAATCACTAAACCGATGATTTTCGCGCTACTTGGCATGAGTGTCTAACTAGTACTTCTGCCGCTTTACTTTATCTATTTCGCCTAATCGCTAAACTGGCGTTAGACACTCGGATTTATAATTATCAAACTGAAACTTAGCTCGTTATAAAAAGGATTATAGCTTGAATGATTTTTGTCAGTACTCTTTAGACGATTGGCTTATGATTCAAGGCTCAACACAAAATAGATTCTCTTACACATGAACGCAGATTTATTTACCGCTACCAACCTCATTGTTGCCATTACGTGTATTGTGTCATTTCTCGCATTTAATAACACAGTTTTGCGAGGGCAGCTAATATTTCACCCGTTAACCATTAACCGCAATAAGCAATGGTATCGGTTTGTCTCGTCAGGGTTTATTCATGCAGACGGAATGCATCTCGCGATCAACATGTTTGTTTTGTGGTCATTCGGTAGCGCTATTGAGAGCTATTACTATCCTTATGCAGTGGGTGATAATAGCTTACTTATGTTTCTGATCTTATATTTTGGAGGCATAGCAGTATCGTCTATCCCAACGTATTTACAGCATAAGTCGAATGCTAATTACTCAGCGTTAGGCGCATCAGGCGGCGTCTCGGCCGTGGTATTTGCGGTAATTGTCTTTGCACCTTGGCAAAATTTATACCTATATGGACTGATCGCCGTTCCACAAATTCTCGCTGGAGGCGCCTACCTTTATTACTCTTGGTACATGGATAAAAAAGGCAGTGATAATATCGGCCATATGGCCCACTTCAGTGGCGCTATCTGGGGTTTTGTTTTTACTTGTTGTATGAATTTTGACCTACTTCCAAGCTTCATTCAAAAGACCCTAGCGGGGCCAAGTTGGTTGTAGCAATTTATGCTCTGAGCACTGGCCATCTGTCTCTATCGAATGTCATACCCAAAAAGCAACTACATACTACTACTAAGCCTTAAATAACGACGCGAGAACCCAGTCTAATTTGAGTTTCTGTTATATGAGAGGCTCCAGGTATCACAGCCCTGACCACCGACAATGGGTAACCTTTGGGTGTAAGTTCTACGAAATAAGCAAAATAGCCTTGCGACGCTAACGTCGAAATCAATGCAGCAAATACATCCTTAAGGTTAGTGTTAATCGGTTTGCTATCCATCTCAGGTAATTGGTAGCTCGCGACCGATTGGTAGTTTACCCATTCGCTACGTTTTATAAGCGCTTGTTCATCTAAGCTGATACGAGAATGAACGTCCAAATCTTCTCTTGCACCCGATATCACTACTGCCCTGCTCTGAAGCGCCTCCATAATACTTTGTTCAATCGCCACCACTGGATCCAAATCCGCGCCATACCCACCAACAAACAATAGTGGATCAGGATTTCGTCGGTCCTCTAGTATGGCAACGAACACCTCAACATGACCCAAAGCGCTAAGCTTTTTAATCGAACACTTTATATCATGGTTGGATATCCAATCGAGTAATAGCCTAATATTTTCAATATCTATTTCTGCCAGATCGACGGAGGTAACTACTTGTGTGGAAATTTTGCTAAGCGCTACTGCATCTCTCTCGATAACCTCGAGAGTCGCATAAAATGCGGCCTCTAGATAGTCCGCTCCAGTTGCGATTCCCGCACTTCTCCATATCCTGGGGTTATGAGTTCCTTTTTCACTGGGCACATAAGGACAAAAAGCATCATGTGCGGTTAGGAAAAAAGAGTTTCCTTGAAAATCGAACGCTTCTACCCACTCCAAAACATCCTTTTCATCAATCGTAACATTTACAGGTAAAGGTATGCTAACGGGGTCGATAAAGGGGCTTTTCTGCCGCTTCAAATCACTTATAGATGAAACATACGTTCTCACCAGAGAGTTTTCAGCCCAATACCTCTCTATCGCTTCCATCAACGATTTCATCTTGGCGGTTGGGGCATTAAAGCTTGCGCCGCTGTAAACAGAAATATTTCCCTGCTCGGCTAATGCAGTGGCTCTTACTGATTGGTAACAGGGGATATGCAGTCGATCTAACCCCGCAATATCACTTACTCTAGTTACACCACACTCCTTACTTAACTGTACAGCAATGGACAATGCCTCATCTACTGTGTATCTGCGTAAACCAACGTTAGCCCGACTGTCGCATAAAAGTTTAATATTAAGACCTTTCTATAATTCCGTTACAAGCAATTCACTACCTTTGATTTCCATGCTGATAATAGTCATAGCTTCAGCTGGTAACTCACTACCTTTTAAAATCGTATTGATGGTATTTTTAATTGAGCGAGGGTATTCAACCAAATATTTATTACCTCCATCCGTAACTTCATGTTTCGCAATCGGTGCCGTGCCTGCAGCTACCCTATATATATCTGCCTCGAAACTACAACAATCTCGCGCCCAATCTGGTAGTTCTATCATGTTAGCAAAGTACTGTGCAACAGACACTGGGTCCAACGAATCTCGAACTGAAAGATTATTTATCTTCAAATATTGACCATATACAGCACCCTCATTTAATTGGCTATTTTCAATCGAAAACCTCGTGATCTTGGGTAGATCCATTTTACGCTTCCAGGTTTTATACACCGCACTTAACCAATTCTCACTCTCATCCAACTTGAGCTCAGCATCACTTGCTTCGCTACTTTCGGGCGAATCTAACTTATCTAAAAGAAGGCTCGGGTACTCATACAGTCGCTTAACTGCACGTTGTTTTTCAAGTAGATCTATATCTGCTGATGGTAAGTCACCGAAAATACTATTTGGACTCGCTTCAGCATCAACGGTTGCAAGCGGTTTTAGTTTGCGAATATTTTTTACGGAATCAAGTTGATTCACCTTCGCGATTGAATCAATGAGAGTTTCTACGCTAGCTCCGTGTGACTCAATGGTGATTGCCCGAACGTTAGGTGCCTGGGAAATTGCGTTATCAAGTAAAGAAACACACTCAGTTAATAACTTTGTTGAGTGCTCCTCATCATACCAACGCTTACCTTTAATTTTTCGACCGCCGCTAATATGTAACTCAACGATATTCTCCATTGGAAACTTCGCCCAGGGCTCAGACATCGAAATGTCTTGTAGCTGCATATACCTAAGCCAATGACTCACATCCAAGACTAAGCCGCAATTTAACTTCTCCGTTATGTTTCTAAAAAATATATCAACATCGATTGAACCAAGCACCAAATCAAGCGGCGGGACTTCGCAAAGAAATGGCCTTTCGAAAATATCAGTTAACATTTCAACCCTAGAGATCACTAAATTTAAGGAGTCTCGATTGAAAATTGGCGGCCAAAACGGACCAGAAAATGGCGTTTCGCCATCTAACCTCCAAACCGCTAAATCTTCTAATATCCAAGGAGCACTTATTTTTTGGGCTACCCTCTTTGTATCTTTTAGTAGTTTTTCTGGGAGAGGGTCAGCACCAATCACTGAAAGTCCTACACCATGTAAAATCGCTCTATACTCAGAAGGCAAAATATCGGTAATTTTTTCTATTTCCACAAGATCATCTGCATAGAGTTCCAAATAGTCAATATCAGATAAATCATTCAAATTATCGAGTAACGGTTGGATTTGAGAAACCCAGATGCCCACCCCCAATCCCATATACGGTATGGTCTCAATACCTTTTATCATTTTACTCCTCCATCTCATTTAATGTCTGAAGCAACTCGATTGCATCCAGTCTTTTAATGTCAGTCCGATCTTTATTCGCATCACACCAATCTAATAACAGAGTTGCTGCCCTTCCCTCTCCCTCATCCACAACGGCCTTAATATACGAGTCCATTGTCAACTTTTGATAATGCATTTTAGACAATACCTCATTTAATACATTTGATTCTCGCAAATCAATTAACGCCTCTTGCAGAGCACAGACGATCATCCAACGTATATTTACTTTTGGGACGGTCAACGGCTTAAGCGTTATTGGATTAAAAAAGAGGGCCACTTCATCGTCAGCATCAAGTAAAGCGTCTTTATATTGTTTAAACACCCAACCAACACCCTGCATGCCGAGTTGACCACATTCCACAGCACGTAAAGCCCCCATAGATGAAGCACCCCATACTTCTAAGCCCCTATCCAATAGCTGACGAATTTCGATAACGGATACAGAGAGAGATTGACCAAATTCCCCATCAATGATCGCAACTATTTGGTATTTATTCAAAACAGTACTCGCAAGGTTGCCCCTTTTAACAGGCGGAAAGTAATCAGCAGACAAAATCTCTTTTGCTTCATCAACTGGTAATGATGGCCCAAGAAACACAGCGATATTACTAGCGACCGATGGCATTACTCGCTCCGTAATTTAGTTGAATTAACAAAAGCTTCACGCAATCGGATGCCAACTCTGTCTCGTTGAATATGACACAACTCCATGCCTGGAATAATAGCCCTTACTACCGGAACGCCTATCTCAGGAAGCTCCAAACTAGCCGCGTATACTTGTTCAAACCCTGCCCGATTAAGTCTACCAAGCAATACATGAAGGTCATCGGTAATATTGTCATTGGTTACAGACTCTACCTCAGAGATTTCGTATTCAGTTTTATTTACGAGTAGAGTATTTTGTAGAGCATCATGCATTACGTCATATCCGTATTTCCGCCTTATTTCCTCCTCAGCAAGGTTATCTCTTGCACCTGCAATAACGGTCGCTCGGGAAAGGGCCGCTTCGGTAAGCGCTCTGGATAATGCTATATTCGGATCAAGGCTGCAGCCATATCCAGAATTAATTAACATTGGGTCTTTGCTTATAGGGTCATCCAGAATTACCATAAAAATAGGAATACCTGTGCTGTGTTCTATCCAGCGCACAAAAACCGTAATTCCTGCAGTTTGGAATAGGCTTATCAACTCAAGGCATTCATTATCTTGAATACTCTCAAGCCTAATGCCTTTACTAAGCCCCAATAGCTCTGCAAAACTCGTGCCGTCTCTTTCAATAACTTCATAAAGTGCGTGCAATAATGCTTCTGGGTACGTATTGCCACTAGCAAGCCCATTGGAACTAGCAGAAAACAAATACGGTGATTCTGGATAAGGATTTAGCACGGCTGCCGCTGGGACCCATACGCTTTCACCTTTCAGGAGATCAGTCGCAGGCCACCACTCAATAAGCTGTGAGTCTTGATAGGTAGAGTATTTAGATAGTATGAGCCTTTTAGGGTCCAAGCTTGCTTGACGCGAGTGGGAATAAGAAAACTTATCGCCCAAACGATCATTTCTCTCACCGCAGTGGCGTTCAATCGACTCCATCAATGCAGAAGTTTTTGCATGATCTAAGGTAATACCTTTCCCCCCCATTACGGCTAGATTTCCGGGCTCTGCAATTCCCCTGACTGCTGTATAGCAAGGAATCCCTACACGATCTAATCCATGGATAGACCCAAGGCGAGATAAAGATACCGATTTTGATAGGTCCTTTGCCTTTGCAAGGGTCTCTTGTAAAGGCAAAACTCGACTACTTCGGGCGTCAATTTTCCGTGTATTATCTGGAGTGCCAAACCAATCTTGACGAGAAGTGGTTAGTAGCTTTTTCAAATCTGAACTCACTCAGCGCAGATAGGCCATATAACACGTTCCCTTAGATTTAAAACCAACTTCCTTATAGACTCCCATTGCAGCTACATTGTCACTATCAACAATCAAGTGCACCGCCGGCTTAATTTTCAATAGTTCCGAAACGATAAATTGTATAACTTGACTAGCGTAACCCTTACGACGTTCCTGAGGAAATGTATATGTACCACCAATGCAAGCATAGTTAGTAGTCGCGCCGAGATATTTAACGACCGAGGCTACCTTACTATTTTTGATCAAAACGGCCATTCTATTTTTGTTAATGTTATCAACATCAATCACATTGGAAGTATTTCTTTCTTGGTTATAAGCAACCTGATACTCAGCAAGCTGATCTAAATGATCTTGATTAGCCCATTCTGGTCCATCCGTTACTACTGCCTTATTACAAATTAAGACATCCATGTAATGCTCCCTTGTGATTTCACCGATATCTAATACAAAACTTCGCAATAATTCAGAATAAACCCCTGAACACGTCATTCGTTTAGGTAGTCCCAATCGACAAGTCAGGGAAGCCAACGTAAGAGCCTGATCTTCAGATTTCGCCTCCAAAAACCAATGCCCAGAAGGGGTTACAATCGAGATACCTTGTATTTCTCGCCCTACTCTTAAAAATTGTAGCGTCCAATTACTACCTGGCTGTAAATGACTCAAGATTATTTCTGTTGCCAAATTCTCATGCGCCACATCGGCTAACCAATTAACCGATTCAATTAAAAAACTCTTAAAAGAATCTAAATCATCCTTAGGTGCCTCCCCTTTAATCATCTATCTTGACTTACAAAATCATCTAAA
>Ga0316189_10001483_pt1 | contig 23269 bp, 22 predicted proteins | sample LowCovwburrow_MG_FD_204930 | JGI IMG/M metagenome (GOLD analysis project Ga0316189, IMG submission 204930) | Coastal sediment microbial communities from Maine, United States - Lowes Cove worm burrow | ecosystem: Environmental > Aquatic > Marine > Coastal > Sediment | place: USA: Maine... | reverse complement strand
ATGACGTCAGTCGAAGCGGGAATGGCGGGTTTAAGCTCAGCCTACCGATTGCAGCATCATCTACGAAGTTCCGGTTAACTCAAAGCTTCTCGCCAACATGATGCAACACAACATTGAATCCTTCCTTTGGAGAAGGAGCAACGAAGTATTTTGAAACCTGTCGAAACTGCTCTTCGGTTGCCGCAAACGGATGATCACCCTGCGCATTGCGCGCGTGAAGCCGTGTTATGCAAACCTCGTCGGGGATTTCGAATACGTGAAGTTGATGCGCAGCCTCTGTCTGGTCCAAGATGCTCCGCATCCAGTTGCGCGACGCAATCGTGTTCGCTTGAAAATCCAAAACGACCGAAACCCCCGCTTTTAGCAATGACACGACGTGAGGCCCCATGACGTCACGTAGTTTCGACATGCACCGTACGTAATCGGAAATCGATGACATTTCTTCCGAGTAGAGACTATTAAGCCAATCATCTTCTGCAATCACAACAATTCCATTCGTACGACCGAGTTGGGCGGTCAGTGTGGATTTTCCAGAAGCAATCTTCCCGCACATCAAGTGCAGAGTTGGTGGTATCGAGGACATGAAAAAAAACCTTGCTTGGCGCAGCGCGCACAGTTGACGTTCAGAAATGAATTAACCCGGCCCGGCTTTCAGACCGGTGAGGTAATTCAATTTTGGTCCTGAATACCAATTTTCTGAACGTAGGCTTTCATGCACGTTTATTGACACGTTGCGTTCTCAATGTCTATCGGTGGAACGGACATTGCTAAGGCAATGACCCTTTGGCGGCTTTGAGCCTATTTTTACCAATGCTGCAATGTGTTTGTATCCCTAGATTACATCACCTGAGACTGATAGTGCACAGGAAAACCGTGCGAAGGAGTACACATGTCAGGAACGATCCAAACCCTTATTCGCTACAAGGCGTGGGCGGATGAACTAACTTTTCCATCCGTGATCAACCTTCCTGAAGGTGAAGCGTCAAAAAAACGTAAAACAAATTTTGGATCGATGGCACATACCCTCAATCATGTCTTCGTCGTTGACGACATATTTCGCCACCATCTTGAAGGCCAACGACACAGTTATACCTCGCGCAACACCCCTGATACTCCACCACTTCCAGAGCTTTTTCAGAAACAACGTGCCATGAATAAATGGTATTTAGACTTGATCGAAAGTCTCACGCCTGATGAATTATCAGAGACTGTGCATTTTGAATTCGTAGGCGGCGGAAATGGGGCGATGACACGAGAAGAAATTTTTCTTCATCTTGTAAACCATGCGACCTATCACCGTGGTTTCGTCAACGATATGATGTATCAGGTGCCCGCTAAACCTCCGTCAAATGATTTGCCAGTGTACCTACGACAGCTTGCACAGAGTATTTCCACTTGATGGCTTCAATCGACCTAGGGACGCTCGAAAATATTGAACGTGATTTGTTCCCTCCTACCGTTGTTGTGCGTGATTTGGCTCAAATTTCTTCCCGCGAACGCTTAAGATGGCTTAAGTCTAGCTAGTAATAGAGTTATTTGTAGCATCTCCGAAAGCGGTCATTGGCGCAACCAGGGCGATAGATCATAAAGTCCCACAAAGCGGCCATCTACCCGACTTCCTGTTCGCTTACTTAACCAAGATTAAGCACAATCGCGGGCAGACCCACAGCCGCCTCAACAACAAAATAAACCCACTTCTTCTGGCTTTGCCCATCTAGGAAAAGCGACGTCAATCGCCCAGCCGCCGCACCGCACCAACAAAAGCCAAGCATCACATAGGCTTCTGGTGAGCCAAGCAGCAGCGCCCCGATGCCCATACCCACAAAGAGCGCGCCGACGGATGCGCGTATCTCTGACATGCCCATCGTAGTTTCACCCATGGTCAGGTCCAGCGCGCCAAGCGTATAGCGTGGTGCCAGCCAGCCGAAACAGCCCAAGCCAATGCTGAGTGCTGCGAAGATGAAATTGATGATTTCCATGGATTGGCCCTTTGCGTTTACTTGACCTGAATTGGCACAAGTAACCGCAAGGTCAATGGTGCTGTCTCAAGAGGCCTGCGAATATCGTGCCGCGATATCACTGAAACCGTCGTACTTCTGCGCAATAATCCGCGTCAGCGGTCGTCCTGCCGGTGTGATCTGAATGCGTGATCCTTTGCGGACGACGAAGCCATCAAATGCGGCAATCACCGCGTCATGGATCGGGGTTAGCATTGCTGCGTCTGGGTGACAGGCCAGCACATCAAGGTCGATTTCAAAGTCGCACATCAGCATGTTGATCGCGGTTGCGCGCAGACGGTCTTCTGCTGTCATTGCATAACCGCGGTGGCCGGAAAGCTGTGCTGCTTCGATACGTGCAATATAGGCGGCTGTGGCTGACGCATTTTGCACATAACCGTCAGCAAATTGTGAAATGGACGACGCCCCGATGCCTATCAATGTGGGGCACGTGTCATCCGTGTAGCCTTGGAAGTTTCGGCGTAAATGCCCGTTCTTGGCGGCGATTGTCAGGCTGTCATCGGGTTTGCCAAAATGGTCGATCCCGATGGCGTCATAGCCGCTACCGGTAAAGGCTTGGGCTGCTTGTCGGGCAAGCCGATAGCGTGTTTCCTCATCCGGCAAGGCCGCGTCGGGGATCAGTTTTTGCCGTTTGGAGAATGTCGGCACATGCGCATAGCCAAAAAGCGCGATACGGTCAGGGTCCAAGGCGCGGACCTTGGCGATCGTGTCGGCCAGCTTGGCGGGGGTCTGATGCGGGAGACCATAGACTAGATCGGCATTAAGTGATGTGATGCCTGCGGCGCGGAGGCTATTAACGCATGTGCGGGTCACGGCAAAGCTTTGCTTGCGACCAATGGCTTCTTGGACATCAATCGCAAAATCCTGAATGCCGATGCTGGCGCGGGTCATGCCGACCTCGGCCAAGGCCGCGATCTTGGCGTCATCGACCAGCGTCGGGTCAATCTCGACCGAGAAACTGAATTCAGGGGCAGGGGGGATGACGGCTTTGACGGCCTGTGCCAATTCGCGGATCATATCAGGCGGCAGGATCGTTGGCGTGCCACCACCCCAGTGCATTTGGCCCATGGTGACACCAGCTGGCAGGGTCGCGCGCAAGAGTCCCAGTTCCCCTTTCAGAACCCGCAGATAGTTGGCGACTGGTTTGAGGGTCGTCGTGCCTTGGGTCCGGCAGGCACAGAACCAACAAAGCCGCTCGCAAAATGGAATGTGGATGTAGACCGAGACTGGCGTCGCGGGATCCAGCGCCTTGATGCAACTGACCTGAAAGTCAGCACCCGTCTGCGGCGAGAAAGCAGTGGCAGGCGGATAGCTGGTGTAACGGGGGACGCGGGCGTCAAACAGGCCCTTGCGCGAGAGTTTTGCAATCTGTTCCATCGCGCTTGTTTGCCAGATTGCCTAAGGTGCTTTCTTGCGCCAGATCAAATGGCGCAATAATTCTTATCTTCTCTAGCTCAGCTTGTTGATGAAACAAGCCGATATCTCTGCAACCTGTTCGGGCGTGTTGTCGCGTCGAAAGAACGTCGCAAAACCTGTTTCAGGGAACATCAGATAGGTCTGCGTGGAGTGGTCGACAAGATAGTAATCAGGGTCCCCATCCTGCGCGCGATAATAGGTTTTGTAGGCTTGGCTGGCCACTTTCACTTGTTCTGGCGTGCCGGTCAGGCCAATCATTTCCTCGTGGAAGTTATCTGTGAAATCGCGCACGACCTCGACGGTGTCGCGAGGGGGGTCAACGGAGATGAATACGGTGCCAAGGTCGAGCCCTTGTTCTTCCAGAATGTAGGCAGCTTGGGCGTTGCGCGCACTGTCTAGTGGGCACACATCGGGGCAGAAAGTATAACCGAAATAGACGAGTGTGGGCTTGGTGATCACATCAACATCAGTAACGGTTTCGCCGGTCTCGGACACCAATTCGAATGGCCCGCCAATTGCGCTCCCGGCGACTGCTGTGTCACCGCACGGATGCGGTGCCGCAGATTGCGATTGCCATGCATAGATGCCGATGGCTGCGGCGGCGGCAAGTGTGGTGGTTCCGAAGATAGCAGCTTTCATCGGTTGTCTCCTTTAGAGATAGGCGTTTGTAAGGGCTCTATACCGGGTTTTGTTGGGCGACAATAACCTGCCTGATTGCAGAGTGCAGTAGGGCAAGTGACTCCGATGGTTCAAAAGAAAGTGTTTAGTCGCGCATGTATGGTGGATCATGATCCACCATACCTTAACGGCGCTTTGCCTGCCGCTGCGCGATCACATCTTTCGCAAGCTCTTGCGTGTAGGCTGCAAGATCCGCCAGATGCTGGTCGGCCGCTTGCCCATCATGGGCTTCCAGTGCGTCCGCGATGTGGCTATGGAGCGCGATGATCTTTTCGCGTGACCGCGCGCTAAAGGTGATCATGTTCATCAGTGGCTGCATGGCCTCGACCGCACCGGCCAACTGATAGGACAAGACCGGATTACCTGCTGCATCAACCAAAGCACGGTGAAAGGCCACGTCAGAGGCACAGAATGCCTCGTCCGTTAGTCCGGGTTGCGATTGCCTGTGCGCTTCGGCCCGCATGGTCGCCAGGTGATCGGCAGTGCGCCGTTCGGCAGACAAAGGCGCGCAGGCCCGTTCCAGCGCATAGCGTGCTTCGCAGGCGGTCGCGAAACTGATGTCGTTCATGGACAAAAGAAGCGTCGATGTGGTGATTTGTTGCCCGTAGGCGTCTTCAAACCTCAACCTGTTCACAAAGGCCCCGCCGGTCGCCCCACGCTGTGTGCGGATCAGTGACTGTGCCGCCAGCCGCTTAAGCGCTTCGCGGACCGTCGGGCGCGAGACGTTGAATTGGTCGGCCAATTCCGCTTCGGACGGCAGGCGTTCGTCCACAGGAAGATCGCCGCAGATGATCGCGTCGCGAATTGCTTTGGCAATCTGCGCAGAAAGGTCAGCGGGGTTCTTTGGATCAATTTTCATTTGTCAGACAATTAAACGTCTGACATATCATTGCGCAAGTCTTGAGTCGCACATAGCCGTTTGGGAGGACGCCTTTGCCGCACCTTATTCGATCATCGCTCTGGCTGATGTTCTTCGGAGCAATCTTATTGGCATGGTGGATGATGTACATGATGGCGATGGATATGGATGTTGACCTGTTGGGCCGTCCGGGGCCAATGGCGCAAGCTATGGCCGATATGGACCCGCGTATGCCGATGGACATGCCGATGGCGCGTTTTGGTCCGCTGTTTGCGATGTGGGCGATTATGATGGCGGCGATGATGCTGCCGACCTTGGTGCCAACACTGTCCACATACGAGCGTCTGATGGCGAGTGCTGATGGATCACGTGCGGGCTGGGTTGGTTTGTTGCTGGGCTATTTCATTGTCTGGGTCGGCTTTGCTGCTTTGATCACGGCTGTGCAGCTTGGTCTGCTCTTTGGCGGTGTGATCAATATGCTGGGGATCGCGCATGTTTGGTTCTCTGCCATTTTGCTGATCGTTGTCGGCGCGTTCCAATTCACCCGCATCAAAGAAGTCTGCCATGGCGTGTGTCATGCGCCGATGACTTATTTCCTTGGGCATTGGAAAACTGGTTTCTCTGGTGGTTTGCGCATGGGGTTAGGCCTTGGCGCGTTTTGTGTGGTTTGCTGCTGGGGCTACATGGCACTTGGCTTTGTTGGCGGCGTAATGAGCCTTGCTTGGATGGGTTTGGCGACACTGCTGATGGTATTCGAAAAACTGCCCGACATCGGGCACCGCGTGATCAAACCAACGGGCGTCGTTCTTATCGCCGCCGGTTTGGCTTTGGCAATTTTTTAAGGAAAGGGACCAGATATGGCCGAGAAAACAAGAGCACCCGCCGACAAGCTACCGGTCTCGCAGCGGATTGATCAGCGGATGGAAAGCAATCCGCTCCGCCGCAAGATGAAGCCGACGGATTGGGCGATCAAGGGTGAGCTGTTCCTCAATTGCTCATGCACTGTGTTCTGCCCATGTGTCGTTAGCCTTGGCGCGCACCCGCCGACAGAAGGGCACTGTCACGCGTGGATGGCGATTGCCATTGATGAAGGGCATTTCGAGGGCGAAGACCTGTCTGGCCTGAACGTCGGCCTGCTGGTTGATATCCCGGGGCGCATGGCCGAGGGCAACTGGAAGGTTGCGGCCTATGTTGACGAACGCTCGACACAGAAGGCCTATAACGGCATCCTGAAAATCTTTAGCGGTGCGGCTGGCGGAACGACAGGTCTGTTCACGATGCTGGTGTCCGAGATAATCGGCGCTGAGCGTGAAAAGGTCGAAATCGTCCGCGAAGGTACCAAGCGTGGCATCTACATTGGCCGCAAGATCCAAGGCGAGATTGAGATGATGGCAGGCAAAGACGCCGATCATCCGGTCATGGTGAGCAATTCAAAATACTGGATGGGTCCTGACATTATCGCGGCGGCTGGCACGAAATCAAAGGTGCGCGATTATGGGCGTGTTTGGGACTTTGGCGGAAAATCAGCAGAGATCTGTCCGATCGATTGGAAAGGTCCCAAGCCGTGATCACGCCTGAATACTGTCAAACGATGGCGCGCTATAACGCTTGGCAGAATGCGGGCTTGCGCAAGATGATCAGTGAGATGGACCAAGAGGAACTCTATGCTGATCGTGGTGCGTTCTTTGGATCGATCATGGGAACGCTGAACCATCTGCTTTGGGGGGATGCCCTTTGGATCAGCCGTTTTGATGGTGGCGATGGCCCAGCAGTTCCGGCTAAGGACCACCTTGAAATAACTCCGACACCTGCTGTTTGGGCAGCGGAAAGGTTTCGGATGGATGCGCGGATCACGCTGTGGGCAAAAAGCGTGTATGCCGTCGACCTTGTGGGCGACCTTACATGGTTCTCTGGGGTTGCTGGTCGCGAAATTACCAAGTCAATGGCGCTGTGCGTGATGCAGCTCTTTAATCATCAAACCCACCACCGCGGACAGGTCCATGCGATGCTGACGGCGGCGGGTCAAAAACCCAATGATACTGATCTTCCCTTTATGCCTGAGGATATGTGATGGCTGTAATTGCACCTTCGCGCCGCATTCGGCGCACCCCTTTTACCGAAGGCGTCGAGGCGGCGGGCGTGAAGGGTTACACGGTTTACAACCATATGCTGCTGCCAACTGTGTTTCGCAGTGTGCAGGAGGACTATCACCATCTAAAAAATGCGGTTCAGATTTGGGATGTCTCGGTCGAACGCCAGGTTGAACTGCGCGGCCCTGATGCGGCCCGTTTGATGCAAATGCTGACGCCGCGTGATCTGCGTGGAATGCTGCCAGGCCAATGCTATTACGTGCCAATTGTTGATGAAACAGGCGGTATGTTGAACGACCCCGTGGCGCTGAAACTATCTGAAGATCGTTGGTGGATTTCAATTGCCGACAGCGATTTGCTGTTTTGGGTTAAAGCGCTGGCCTATGGGTATCGCCTTGATGTGTTGGTGGATGAGCCAGACATCTCTCCATTGGCAGTGCAGGGGCCATTGGCGGACGATCTGATGGCGCGCGTCTTTGGTGACGCTGTGCGTGCGATCAAGTTCTTCCGCTTTGGCTGGTTTGATTTCCAAGGCGTCAGCATGGCTGTGGCCCGGTCCGGGTATTCCAAGCAGGGCGGCTTTGAGATTTATGTTGATGGCACCAAGAACGGGATGCCGTTGTGGAATGCGTTGATGGAAGCGGGAAAAGATTTGGATGTTTATGCCGGCTGCCCCAATCTGATTGAACGGATTGAAGGTGGCTTGCTGTCCTATGGCAATGACATGACCCGCGAGAATACGCCGCATGAATGCGGATTAGGCCGGTTCTGTTCGACACAGACAGCCATTGGCTGCGTGGGCCGCGATGCGTTGCTGCGTGTGGCTAAGGAAGGCCCTACCCAGCAAATCCGTGCAATTGCGATTGATGGGGATATTCCTGTGTGTGACCAGGTCTGGCCGATCATCGCCAAGGGCAAGCGCGTGGGGCAGGTCACCTCTGCGGCAAAGTCGCCTGATTATGATACCAACGTCGCTATCGGTATGGTGCGCATGACCCATTGGGACCAAGATACGGTGCTTGAGGTGCAGACCCAAGATGGGCCGCGCACGGCCACGGTACACGAGAATTTCTGGATTTAGGTTCAGTGGCTGCGTCGGAGCCTCCGGCGGAAGTTTGATTGGACGAAGAAAATATGGGCGCATTGCCCTTTAGAGAGGAAAAAGAATGTTTAAGGCCTTGGTGGTTGAGAAGGACGAAGAAGGCAAAACGAGCGCCGCCGTTCGGGAACTAAGCTTGGAGCAACTGCCTGAAGGGGATGTGACTGTCGCGGTGGAGTATTCGACCGTGAACTACAAAGACGGTTTGTGCATTGGGCCCGGTGGCGGTTTGGTGCGCAATTATCCGCATGTACCGGGCATCGATATGGCGGGCACCGTTGAGGCGTCGGATGACCCACGTTATGCACCCGGCGATAAGGTTGTTTTGACCGGTTGGCGAGTGGGTGAGGCTTACTGGGGCGGGTATACGCAAAAGGCACGCGTGAAGGCTGATTGGCTTGTGCCGCTGCCCGAGGGCCTAGATACCCGTCAAGCGATGGCTGTTGGTACAGCAGGTTTTACGGCGATGCTGGCCGTGATGGCGCTTGAAGACCACGGGATCATGGACGGTCCTGTCCTTGTCACGGGTGCAGCCGGTGGTGTCGGCTCCGTTGCGACGGCGATCCTTGCAAATTTGGGGTATGAAGTTGCGGCAGTGACAGGACGGCCCGAAACAGCCGATTACCTGAAATCGCTCGGCGCGACACAGATTGTTGCCCGCGAGGAGATCAACGAGATTACCCGACGCCCTTTGGAGGCAGAGACGTGGGCTGGTTGTGTCGATGCGGTTGGCGGCGAGATGCTGGCGCGGGTGCTTGGCCAGATGAAGTACGGGGCGTCCGTTTCGGCAGTGGGTCTTGCAGGCGGCGCCGGATTGCCAGCTTCTGTGATCCCCTTCTTGCTGCGCGGTGTGAACCTTTTGGGCATCGACAGTGTGATGCAGCCTTATGACAACCGTGTGCGTGCTTGGGCGCGCATTGCCAAGGACCTGCCGATGGACAAGCTGGAGGCAATGATCCAGCCAGCGACATTGTCTGATTTGCCAGAGCTTGGTCGTGGTATTCTGCAAGGCCAGGTGAAAGGCCGGGTTGTAGTGGACGTCAACGCCTGATTATTGTTGTCGCAAATTGACTATCGACGCCGCTGGTTTTGCAAGAGCCAGCGGCGTTTCTTTTTAGAATCGGGCGACTATGCTGCGATGCGGCGACATCGTGAATGTCGCTTTTGGGACATGTTCGCCGTTTAACGGTTTAAGAACCGTGATATTGTGTGTACCCTGATTGCATAAAAAATAATCAACGGGGAAAACACAATGGCAATCAAACCACCATTAATGGATCTACCGATCAAGACGGCTGCGAGCGGTTTTTACCGCGGATTCACCAAAGATGTGACGATCACAGCCAAGATATTGGTCGGCGCGTTAATTATCTGGGCCGTTGCGTTCCCTGATCAGGCAGCCTCTGTTCTGGGCGGGATCAACGGATTTATCCTTGCCTCGTTCAACTACTGGTACGTCTATGTGATGGCATTCTTTGTCATACTCTGCCTGGGCCTGGCACTTTGGCCTGCTGCAGGAAAATTGAAATTGGGGATGCCGGACGATGAGCCGGAGTTTTCCAATTTCTCTTGGTTCTCGATGATGTTCGGTGCCGGTATCGGTATCGGTATGCTGACATTCGCCACCGCCGAACCAATGTACCACTTCGGTGTAAACCCAGCGACGATTATGGGTGACACAACCGGGAGTACAGCTGGCAACGTGCGTGACGCTTATGTTTGGTCATTCACCCACTGGGGGCTGGCCGCATGGGCATCTTATGCAATTGTGGGCCTGTCATTGGGGTACTTCTCTTATCGTCGTGGTCTGCCACTGACGATCCGTTCCGGTTTGACGCCGCTCTTTGGCAAGGCTTTGTCCGGCCCCTTGGGTCACGCAGTTGATGTTGTTGCCGTTGTTGCCACTGTGCTGGGTGTTTCCCAGACGCTTGGGTTTGGGGTCGAGCAGTTCATCTCTGGTCTGTACCGGATCGGATTTGGTGAGTGGCTGTATACTACCAACGAAGCCGGCGATCAGTCTTCTTCTACAATGGCGATCATTGTCGCGCTTCTTGTGATCATGGGTGCATCGACGCTTTCAGCGCTGTCTGGTGTCGGCAAAGGCATTAAATGGCTGTCCAACATCAATATGGGTCTGAGCTTCTTTATCCTCGCCTTTTTTATCATTTTTGGATCGACCTTCTTTGGTTTGCAGGCACTCTTCGTAGGTATGTGGGACTATCTGCTTTCGATCCCAAGCAATCTATTTGCAGTATTTCAGCCGGTCTCGCTGACCGGGTTCACTGATGCCGCACCTTCGACGATTACGGCTCTTGCCTCCGCAGATCTGGAGGCTGTGCATGCCGCAGCAACCAGCCCATGGGGTACGCTTGAGTCCTTCCAAGAGGGGCTTCCCGCATCTGCAGCTAGCCTTCCAGCATCAGATATCGCTGCGGCCTATGCGGCAGGGACCGAAGGCCGTCTTGCAGGCTGGCAGGGTGCATGGAGCATCTTCTACTGGGCTTGGTGGATTGCGTTTGCGCCATTTGTCGGCGTGTTCCTGGCGCGTATCTCGCGGGGGCGTACGGTACGCGAATATGTGCTTGGTGCTTTGATCGTGCCTGCCATCATGTGTTTTGTTTGGTTCGCTCTGGTGGGTGGTACTGCCATCGATCTGGAACTGAATGGTGACGCGAATGGCGCGATTACTGGGGCAGGTCAGGCGGATCAGCTATTTGCGATGCTTGCAGTGATCTTAGAGCCGACGATGGCTTGGGTGATGTCTGTGATCGTTGTGATCTTGTTGCTGACTTATCTGGTGACATCCGCTGACTCTGCGGTGCTGATCATCAACACGATCAATGCAGCTGGTGACGAAGGCCCGAAGGCACGTCCACATATCCTGTTCTGGGGTGCCGCGCTGGCATTTGTTGTCGGTGGCTTGATCCTTGCTGGTGGCTTGGGTGCAATCCAGACGGCAATGGTCATCGGCGCGCTGCCGTTCAGCCTTGTCATGGTCTTGATGGGGATTGCGTTGATCAAGGGTATCTGGCGCGACAGCCGCCGCGAAGCGGCTGGTGTTGCCTCTACCATCCCTGAAGCGGGCGTACCGGCTGAATAATTCACAGTCATCGTAAAAATCATGGGCTCCGGTGCTTGCGCACCGGGGCCTTTTTCGTATCCATGATCCCATGACTTTAGATATCGCATGGGTGCGCGCCCAATTCCCCGCTTTTGACCAGCCTTCTTTGCAAGGTCAGGCATTCTTTGAAAACGCTGGTGGGTCTTATACCTGCCGGCCAGTGATTGATCGTCTGCATCGGTTCTATACGGAACGCAAAGTGCAGCCTTATGCGCCCTATGATGCGTCCCGTCTGGGTGGCGAAGAGATGGACGAGGCCCGTGCGCGTTTGGCCGAAATGTTGGGTGTGAAAACCCGCGAAGTGTCGTTTGGCCCTTCGACGACCCAGAATACCTATGTGTTGGCGCAGGCTGTCCGTAAATGGATCAAGCCGGGTCAGAGCATTGTTGTCACTAATCAGGATCACGAGGCCAACAGCGGCCCATGGCGCAGGTTGGGGGAGGAGGGCGTGTCGATCCTTGAGTGGCAGATCGATCCGGAGACAGGCGAGCTGCACCTTGATGATCTGGCGAAACTGCTGGAGCAGGATGTCGCGCTTGTCTGTTTTCCGCATTGTTCCAATGTTGTCGGGGCGATCAATGACGTCGCTGGGGTTTGCAGGCTTGCGAAGGCGGCAGGGGCGCGGACGGTTGTGGATGGTGTCAGCTATGCCCCTCATGGCTTTCCTGATGTGGCGGCGCTAGGGTGTGATGTCTATCTGTTCAGCGCATATAAGACTTATGGCCCTCATCAAGGCATCATGGCGATCCGCGAAGACTGGGGAATGGAACTGCCCAATCAAGGGCATCACTTCAACGGCGATACGCTCTATTATCGGTTTACGCCTGCTGGCCCGGATCATGCCCAAGTGGCGGCGAGTGCGGGTATGGCAGATTACTTTGACGCGATGTCCGTACATCACGGCGGCGGTATAGGGGCAGAGGCGGCCCGCAAATCTCATGATTTGATGCGTAATCAAGAGGTCGCAGTATTGCAGCCTTTACTGGATTATGTGTCAGCAAAAAACTCGGTCCGGCTTGTCGGCCCTGCGGACGCTGCACGGCGTGCGCCGACTGTGGCGATGGCCTTGGAAACCGATGCAGAGGAAGCGGCAGCCAAACTTGCGCCGTTTGGTATCATGGCTGGCGGTGGTGATTTCTATGCGCAGCGCCCGCTCTCGGCGGTGGGTGTTGATCTGTCCAAGGGTGTTCTGCGTGTCAGTTTTGTGCACTACACGACAAAGGATGAGGTTGACGCGCTGATGGGGGCGCTAGATCAGGTTTTGTAAGCAGGTTAATTCACCCTGTGCGGAGGTCTGATGAGCAAATCCCCCATTCTGATGTGGTTTCGACGCGACCTGCGTCTTGGCGACCATGAAGCGTTGACCGCGGCCTGTGCTGCGGGTCGACCCGTTATTCCGGTCTTTATCTACGACGAGCTGACCGAGAGGCTTGGGGCTGCCCCACAAATGCGCCTTGGATTGTCGGTGGCGGAATTTGGTAACTCAATGACTGCGAAGGGCAGTCAACTCATTCTGCGCCGGGGTGATGCGTTGACAGTGCTGCGCGCGCTGATCAATGAGACAGGCGCTGATACGGTTTACTGGTCACGTCTGTATGATCCCCAAAGCAAGGCGCGTGATACGGCGCTGAAGGCCGCACTTAAAGATGATGGTATTACTGTCGAAAGCTTCAAAGGGCATGTTCTCTTTGAGCCTTGGACGGTTGAGACGAAGACCGGTGGCTTTTACAAAGTCTATACCCCCATGTGGAAGAACGTGCGTAACAACGACGTGCCAGAGGCGCTCCCCACACCGGGCAAAATACCAACACCGAATGCTTGGCCTCAGTCGGACGACTTGAGCGATTGGCGAATGGATGCAGCGATGCGTCGCGGCGCGGATATCCTGAAAAGCCATTGTACTGTAGGTGAGAAGGCGTCGCTGGACCGCCTTGGGGCGTTCATTGCGCACCGCGTCTCAAGTTATGTGAAGAACCGCGATTTGCCCGCGGTTGATGGAACCTCAGGGCTTTCAGAAAACCTCACCTACGGCGAGATCAGTCCGCGCACCTGTTGGCATGCCGGATGGCGCGCATTGAACGACGGCAAGGGGGACGCAGAGGTGTTCTTAAAAGAGCTTGTCTGGCGCGAGTTTGCCTACCATTTGGCCTTTCACACACCGCGTATCGTGAGCGGGAACTGGAAAGAAGATTGGGATGCCTTTCCATGGAATACTGATGAAGATCACCCAGAGGTGCAGGCGTGGAAGCAGGGGCGCACTGGCATTCAGTTTGTCGATGCGGCCATGCGCGAAATGTATGTGACCGGCACGATGCACAATCGGGGCCGGATGATCGTGGCGTCTTATCTGACGAAGCATTTGCTGTGTCACTGGAAGATAGGTCAGGATTGGTTTGCCGATTGTCTGATTGACTGGGACCCATGCAGCAACGCGATGGGTTGGCAGTGGTCGGCAGGGTCGGGGCCTGATGCGACGCCATACTTTCGCGTGTTCAATCCGGTGACCCAGCTTGATAAGTTTGACAAGGATCGCGCTTATATCAAAAAATGGATCGCCCAAGGCACAAAGACCCCTAGCGCGACAGCTTTGTCGTTTTATGATATGATTCCTCAAAGCTGGGGTATGGCGCCCGATGACACTTATCCAGCCCCCATTGTCGCTGCTGATGTTGGACGCCAACGCGCACTTAATGCTTATCAAAACCGTGGATTCTAGATTCTGTGAGGTCATCGCTAACTATTTTTGAACGCTTTCCGTGACTTCGACGTATCAAGGGTTAACTACAAATGAAAGAATGCGGGCCACTGTTGGACCGCGAAGAAGAAAAGACGACAGGAAGATTGATGATCCTTACCAGTACTCAGGGCCAGACCGGTCTGCCACGTTACTTCGCACGGGTTTTTGACCAAGTAAAAGACCTCAAGAAAGGTCGGATCGATATCTTGCTAGCTGATGGCCGCCACTTTCGTGCTGAAGGCGCGGAGCCGGGGCATGTGGCCGAAGTCCACATTCACAATGATGATCTGTTTTCGCGCACCGTGCGCGAAGGCGATATGGGTTTTTCTGAGGCCTATCTTGAGGGATGGTGGACAACACCTGATCTAATGGCGGTGATGGATTTCATGCATGACGACGCCGATCATATCTACGATGGCTTTCCGGCGCAGAAACTGATCCGTGCCTACGAACGCTTGCGGTTTTGGATGCAGCGCAACTCAAAGACCCAAGCGCGCAAAAACATCAGCTACCACTATGATCTGGGCAACGAGTTCTATGGCCTGTGGCTGGACGACACGATGACCTATTCCTCTGCTATCTTTGAGACCGGCCAAGAAAGCACCGAAGCCGCGCAAACTGCGAAATACGCTAGCATGGTAGATCAAATGGGCGCCCAAGCGGGCGATCACGTGCTTGAGATTGGATGCGGGTGGGGTGGCTTTGCCGAATATGCTGCCAAGGAACGCGGGATCAAAGTGACAGGCCTGACTATCAGCAAGGAGCAGCACGACTTTGCTGTGGCGCGCATGGCGAAGGCCGGTTTGTCCGACATGGTCGAGATCAAGATGCAGGATTATCGCGACGAAAAAGGTGTCTACGACGGGATCGCAAGCATTGAAATGTTCGAGGCCGTCGGAGAGCAATATTGGCCAACTTACTTTGAAACCGTGCGTGAACGGCTCAAACCGGGCAAACACGCAACACTCCAGATCATCACGGTTAAGGACGAACGGTGGGAAAGCTACCGGCGTGGCGTTGATTTTATTCAAAAGTACATCTTCCCGGGCGGGATGCTGCCAAGCCCGGAGGTGTTGCGCCAAGAGGTTGAAAAGGCAGGATTAAATGTGCACGGTTCTATCGAGTTTGGTAGCAGTTACGGCCTCACATTGCGGCGCTGGCACGAGACATTCAATGAAAAGTGGGATCAGGTTGCCGCCCTTGGCTTTGATGAGCGTTTCAAGCGCATGTGGGATTTTTATCTGACCTCTTGTGCCGCGACATTTGATAGCCGAAACTGTGACGTAACGCAGATTACCGTGACGCGGTCCGCTTAAGGGCGCACAGCGCACGTCAAGATAAGGACGCAGTGCCATGCCGACAGCTGGACGTCTTGCTGGAGCGATTATTTTTGGTTTGTTTGGGTGGTACCTCGCTGGCCAGACAATCCGGTTCTTCCCAAATGAAGCCGCTCCGGGCCTTTGGCTGCCTGCCGTATCCAGTGTAGGTTTGATTGTAGGCTGGAGCGTCTGCGGCAAAAGGGTTGGTCACGGTTACAATCCCGCAATCGGTATCGGTTTGACGACCGGTTTTGCACTTGGGTTTTGTTCGCTGTTTGTTGTGTCGTTCAATCAGATGATCAAGAACGCCTTGCGTAACCGCTATGACGGCACGATGGAGGCCGTTGTGGATGTCTTTAACCAAATGATTGAGTTTGCGTCCTATTTCGCTGACGTTGGCCTGATTGCGACTTTGGCGATTGGTTCGGTTGTTTGCGCATTGGTGACAGAATACTTCGGCCAGCGTTTCCCCTGATCTATGGACCTGTTTGTTTATGGCACGCTGCGCTCTACGGCGTTGATGGCTGCGGTTTCCGGCCATCAGGATTTGCAAAGCTTGCCAGCCAGGTTGAGCGGTTACGCTGTGTTCCCTGTAAAGGGCAATGTTGTGCCTTTTATCGCGGTACAGCGCGATGGCGTCGCCGAGGGGTGCGTCTTTACGGGGCTTTCCCAACAGCAGATGGACCGTTTGAACCTTTATGAAGGCGCATTTGGTTATACGCTTGAGACAGTCGAGGTACAGACAGACTCTGGCCCTAGTGATGCCTACTGTTATTTGCCGCCGGACGATCTTGGGCCGGGCAACGGCGTGTGGTCTTTGGCTGACTGGGAGGCAGGGCATCTGGCGCCAGCCATCTTGGCGATGACCGAGATATTCGCGCTTGATCCACTGCCGTCACACGCAGCGTTACGTACGATGTGGCCAATGATCGAGGCGCGCGCATGGGCCAAGCATCGTGCGCAAGTGGCACCGTCGACAACACGATTTGATGCAGGACCTGACGACTTTCAAATCAAGAATGCGCGTCCTCCGCATGGCCACTTCTTTCGGTTTCAAAGTCTTGATGTGGTGCATCGTACCTTCAGTGGGGAAGCCCCCCCTGTACTGACCCGCGAAGGATTTATTGGCATAGATGCTGCTATCGTGCTGCCCTATGACCCTATCCAGGATCGTGTCTTGTTGGTTGAACAGGCGCGGCTGGGCCCACGTTTACGCCACGATCCGAACCCGTGGATGTTAGAGCCAGTGGCGGGGATTGTGGATGCGCGAGAGACGCCCGAGGCGGCAGCGTTGCGCGAGTGCCAAGAAGAGGCTGGATTAACGATAAGGGCGCTGGAGCAGGCTGGATCGTTCTATGTCTCGCCCGGCTCTAGCAGTGACTATTTCTATACTTACGTGGGCCTATGTACGTTGCCAGAGACCGACAGCTATCTGGGTGGCTTACAGAGCGAGGCCGAGGACCTGCGCCTGCATCCGATGTCATTGGACAAGGCAATCGCACTGGCCGACAGCGGCGAGATCGCGACAGGGCCCGCACTCTACTTGCTGTATTGGATTTTGCGACACAAGTACCGGCTGCGCACAATGGTTTGATCCTTTGATTACTTGATGTTGGGCTGACGCAGTTCTACACAGAGAGGACACAATGAAAGAGCCGCGCCATGACTATCAAAACCGACCTAGCAGATGCTGTAGGTAACACGCCCCTTATCAAACTGCGCGCTGCATCTGAGGCGACGGGTTGCACCATTCTTGGGAAGGCAGAGTTTTTAAATCCCGGTCAATCCGTCAAAGATCGCGCCGCACTTTTCATGATTAAAGATGCGATCGCGCGTGGCGACTTGAAACCGGGCGGTACGATTGTCGAAGGCACTGCCGGTAATACGGGGATTGGTCTGGCGCTGGTCGGGGCCTCTATGGGTTTTAAGACGGTGATTGTTATCCCCGAAACCCAGAGCCAAGAGAAGAAAGACATGATCCGCATCGCCGGCGCGCAATTGGTCGAAGTGCCTGCTGTGCCTTACGCCAATCCCAACAACTATGTAAAATACTCGGGGCGCCTTGCGGCCGCGCTGAATGAAATTGAGCCAAACGGCGCTATCTGGGCCAATCAGTTTGACAACACCGCCAATCGTCAGGCGCATGTGGAAACGACAGGACCCGAGATTTGGGAACAAACCGACGGCAAGATAGACGGCTTCACCTGTGCCTGCGGGTCCGGTGGAACGCTGGCAGGTGTTGGCGAGGTTTTGCAGCCCAAGGGCGTAAAGGTAGGGCTGTCTGATCCTGATGGTTCCGGCCTGTACAAGCTCTACACCGATCAGGTTCCACCTGCAGGGAGTTCGATCACCGAAGGTATCGGTCAGGGTCGGATCACGGCGAACCTCGAAGGCTTTACACCTGATTTTGCTTACAAAATTCCCGACGCCGAAGCCTTGCCTATTGTTTTTGATCTGCTGCAACACGAGGGTCTGTGCATGGGCGGTTCCACGGGCATCAACATTGCGGGCGCAATACGGTTGGCGCGCGAGATGGGGCCGGGGCATACGATTGTAACGATTCTTTGTGACTATGGTACGCGCTATCAGTCCAAAATCTTCAACCCGGCATTCTTGCGTGAAAAAGGCCTGCCATTCCCTGAGTGGATGGAAGCCAAGGCTGACGTACCAACGGTATTTGAGGACGTATGATCCGACTTCTTTCAGCGCTTTTGCTTTTGGGGCTGCTTGCAGTCGCAACACCGCATGTCGCTGATGCCCAAGAGACGCCCGTTCCGGACTCACCAGTTACGCAAGAGTCTGTTTCAGATACACCTGCGACGGATGCGCCCGTTGCGGATTCTGGTGTTCCAGTTGCGCCTGTCTCTGATATCGAAAGCTTCGCCCGCTTGGCGCAACGCGCTGAAGACGTGGCTGGGCGCGATGATTCATCGTTGTTTTCAATCAGTAGGTTGCGCGCCGAACTAGTCAGCTGGCGTGATCAGTTTTCCGGCGAGTTGGAGCTAAATGCCGGTCGCATCGCGACAGTTAATGCGCAATTGGCGGCGCTCGGACTTGTCCCCGAGAACGGGGAGGAAGCGGGCGTCGTCGCCATGCGCCGCGCGGCGTTGATTGCACAGCGCCAGGAACTGATGGCGCCCCGATTGCTGGCGCATGAGGCTTTCGCCCGCGCAAATGGTCTGATCGGTGAATTCGACGCCCGTGCCTTGCAGCAACAGACAGATGAATTAACTGTGCGCGGTCCTTCACCACTTAACCCGACCCATGTGTCAGATGCAGCGACAGCTTTTTTGGAGCTGATCGAAGTGGTTGGTGCCGAGATTGGTGCCGGCTTTAGCGTCAGGCTGGAAAGCGGTCAGCTCGAGCGTGCCCTTCCACGTGTTTTCATCCTCATGGTGGTGGCCATTGGCCTGTTGGGCGCAGGCCGGCGATTGGTGACCAGATGGCGTGCCGGACTGGCTGAAAAGCCGAACCGTTGGCGTCCGTTAACACTGCTGTTGCTGTCACTCGTACAGATCATCGTGCCGCTCTTGGGGCTCTTGGCTCTCTCTGAGGCGCTGGAGGCACTCGATATCTTTGGTCTTCGTGGTGGGGATGTTGTAGCCGCAATTCCGCTGGCTGGATCATTTGTGATCTTTGGATGGTGGTTGTCACGCCAAGTTTTCCCGCTGGGCGAAAAGCCGGGGTATTTAGGTTATGACGCGCAAACGCGCGCTGCTGGTCGTTGGACAAGCAGTGCGATTTCATGGGTTCTCGCTTTTGGTGCACTTGTTGGTGCGGGGCTACGCACATTGGACATGTCCCAAGGCGCGCAGGCCGCATTTGAATGGCCACTTCTGGTTCTTCTGGGAATGTTGTTCTGGCGACTGGGCCGTGCGATCGGCACGAAACCACAAGAGCGTGATGATGTGGTCGTGTCTGCCGGGCGCGTCCGCGGGATAGTTGGTCGCATCGCAACCTTTGTCGCGATCATTGCGCCGGTCATGGCCGCGTTGGGATATACCCCTGCGGCCATCGCGTTGCTGGCCCCATCTATCATGTCTGTCGCGCTGGTTGGTGTGCTGTTTTTGCTGCAACGCATCGTCCATGACATGACCCAAACGCATCAAAGCGATGACGAATTCAAAGGAATGCAAGCGCTTGTCCCTGTGATGATCAGTTTTCTCCTTTACATGCTGAGCCTACCAGCTTTTGCGCTGATCTGGGGCGCGCGGGTTGATGATCTGCTCGAAATCTGGACACGCTTTCGCGAAGGTTTTTCGATTGGTGAAACTCGTATTTCGCCGACTGATTTCTTGGTGTTTGTTGCGGTCTTTGCCGTTGGCTATCTGCTGACCCGCTTTATCCAAGGCACGCTGCGCAAAACCGTTCTGCCGCGGACACGGCTTGATCTGGGCGGACAGAATGCCATTGTGGCGGGCTTTGGCTATGTCGGTATTATTCTTGCCGCCATCATTTCAATTACGACTGCGGGTATCGACTTGTCGAACCTTGCGATTGTCGCTGGCGCGCTGTCGGTGGGCATTGGTTTTGGTCTTCAAAACATCGTCTCGAATTTTGTGTCCGGCATCATCTTGTTGATTGAACGCCCTGTCAGCGAAGGCGACTGGATCGAGGTTGGCGGGCAGATGGGCTATGTGCGGGCGATTTCCGTACGGTCGACCCGGATTGAAACCTTTGACCGGACCGATGTGATTATTCCCAACGCCGATCTGGTCAGTGGACAGGTGACAAACTGGACTCGTGGCAATTTGGTAGGCCGTGTGATTGTGCCTGTTGGCGTGGCCTATGGGACAGACGTTGAAAAAGTCACAGAGATTTTGAAACGCATTGCCGAAGCGCACCCGCTGGTTGTGATGACCCCGCCACCAAACGTGCTCTTCATCGGATTTGGTGCTGATTCACTGGATTTCGAGATTCGTGCGATCTTGCGCGATGTGAATTATGTGATGGTCGCAAAATCTGAAATGAACCATGCGATTGCCAAGGAATTTGCCGCCGAAGGCATTGAGATTCCGTTCGCGCAGCGTGACATTTGGCTGCGTAACCCCGAAGTGTTGAAGGACCAGACACCGACATGACTGAACCACTCTTTCGTAAAGACGCCTATGCCCGCGAAGCGACCGGTCGGGTAACGCAGATTACTTCGGAAGGGGGGATCGTACTGGATGGGTCACTTTTTTATCCCACCTCTGGCGGACAACCCGGTGACAGCGGCACGTTGCGCTGGAAAGGTGGTGAGATTGAAATTGCGACCACCGTAAAAGGGGAAGGGGCCGCTATTGTACTAGTTCCAGCAGAGCCTGTGACCATGCCGTCGGTCGGTCAAGACGTCACGCAGGTCCTGAACTGGGACCGGCGTTACCGCCACATGCGCGTACACACGGCGCTGCACTTGCTGTCTGTTGTGGTGCCAATGCCTGTCTCTGGCGGATCTATAGGCGCCGACAAGGGCCGCCTTGATTTCGATATGCCCGAAGCACCCGAGGATAAGGCCGCATTGGAGGATGACCTGAACCGTTTGATTGCCTGCAATATGGATGTGACCGAAGAATGGATCACAGATGCAGAGCTTGATGCCCAACCTGATCTTGTAAAGACAATGTCTGTGCAGCCCCCACGCGGCAGTGGCCAAATTCGTCTTGTACGGATTGGGGTAGGGGATGAGACGGCGGATTTACAGCCCTGCGGCGGCACCCATGTGGCCAACACCGAAGAAATCGGGCGCGTGCGCATTGGCAAGATCGAGAAGAAGGGCCGCCAGAACCGGCGTGTCTACCTGCATCTGGAGTGAAATTTGCGGCGATTTGCAATCATATCGGCGGTATTTGCTGCATGGGGCGCGCCTGCGTTGGCGCAGCAGCATGAGGGATGTAGCGCGGCGCAAGTCGTGATTATTGACGATGCCCTTGGAACGGCCAAGGATCTGACGCTGAAAGCGGCTGTGGCGGTCGGAGACAATTCTGATTTTCAACGCTGGTTCGGGGCCTATTCGCAGCCCCATGCGGAAGATGTGCGTGCAAACCTCAAGTCGATCGTGACGGCCTTGCGCGGTGGCGGTGTGACCACCCAGTGTGACACCATTTCAGATGACGGATGTACGGGTGGTGAATATGCGTGGGTCTTTCCCGCGCAGCCTTACTTGCTGCACCTGTGCCCATCTTTTTTCAATTTGCCTCCGCTGACAGCGCTACGTCCTGGCGATCGACGCTCTGACAATGGCACGCGCGAAGGCACAATCGTGCACGAAATCTCTCATTTTCAGCGCGTTGCCGACACAGAGGACTATTGCTATTCACGCAGCGCCTGTTCGGAAATGGCGCGCGACGATGCGCGGCGCGCCATAGATAACGCGGACAGCTATCAGTATTTCACCGAAGACGTGACCTATTTTTCGCGCCAACCGGTGGCGAACAAACCGCCCCCCGCACCACGCCCGAACCGCTAGTCGCGCTTAAAGTCCTGCCCGAACAGATCGCGCTCAATCGGCTGATCCAGCATTTTCTCTGATTCCGGCAGTCCTTCGCGCGACAACAACACAGCGAAGGGACGCAGATTTGGCACATGGCTGCAAACAACCAGCAGCATTACCATAATCGGCACCGACAGGAACATCCCTGGAATGCCCCAGACTGCACCCCAAAAGGCGAGCGATAAAATGATCCCGAACGAAGACAGCCGCAGCGCACGCCCCATCAACATGGGATCAATGATGCTGCCATTCACGAATTGGATGATGCCGGCGATGCTAAAGACTGCCAGCGTGATCGTCGCATCGCCAATCTCGACATGCGCGACCAGCGCGATCAGGGCTGTAGCAATGATCGAGCCAATATTTGGAATGAAGTTCAGCACAAACGTGATAATGCCCAACGATGTTGCAAGTTCGAGGCCAAACGCCCGCGCTAATACAAAGACCATAGCACCGGTGATGGCGCTGATGACTGTTTTTACGAGCAAGTAATAGTTCACCCGGTGAATGATGGACTGGATGATCTTGCCAACACGCTCGGCTTGCAACTCATCCCCGACGAGGCTCAACAGCTTTGTCTGGAACCATATCCGCTCAGCAAAAAGGAAGCCTACAAAGAGGATAATAAGAACGGTGGCTTGGGTCACGCCACTGGCCTGACTGGCGGCACCACGCAGATAACTTGAGACATCGAAAGACTGCAATGCGTTGAAAATTGCAAGCTGGCTGTCGTCACCCAGCCAAGAGAAGAGGGACGCAACCGCAGAGGGCGCGCGTTCAGCATATGACAGGGTTGTGACCAGCACAGTATTGATTTGCGCAAGCAGAATAGATGTGAGCGTTAAGAGCGCAGCAGCAATCAAAACCATCGCTGCAATACTGGCCAGCGTGTTCGGCACGCGAAACGGCCCGATCCGTTGACGGGCGATAAAGTTTATCACATCGCTGGTCAGACTGAATAGAATGATCGCTGTCGCCAACGAAATCAACACAAAGCGGGCCTGCACGAGCAAGAACAAAACCACTGCAAAAGCGATGATCAACAACGCGCCAGTCTGTAAGCGCGTCGTTTCACTTGGCCTTTCAGCTTTGCCGGTTTTCGGCGGATCGTGCAGCATTTGCTGGTCGGCCTCTCATCAACGAAGCCTCATTTGTAAGACGCAGTTGGGGGAGAGGTAAAGGGGCCTCACAAACATATGTCTTGGGCCTTGCAAAAGGGGGCAGGTTAGGGCTAAACCGCCGCCACGGACAGGTGGCCGAGTGGTCGAAGGCGCACGCCTGGAAAGTGTGTAGGCGGGAGACCGTCTCCAGGGTTCGAATCCCTGTCTGTCCGCCACTACTCCCAAATCATGTGTAATCTGCTGCCTGAAGATTGGGTTTCATATTGTTTCGTGACGTTTAGATAAGGCGCAGCTGCACCAGCGCGCGAATTGAAGTCGTCAATTGTGATTGTCGCGGAT
>Ga0316189_10001482_pt1 | contig 23274 bp, 19 predicted proteins | sample LowCovwburrow_MG_FD_204930 | JGI IMG/M metagenome (GOLD analysis project Ga0316189, IMG submission 204930) | Coastal sediment microbial communities from Maine, United States - Lowes Cove worm burrow | ecosystem: Environmental > Aquatic > Marine > Coastal > Sediment | place: USA: Maine... | reverse complement strand
CGTGCGTGATTTGGGCTTCAGCGCCCGTGCGGCGGTGATGCCAAAAACCGAAGATGCGCCAGTGAACATCACCCCGTTCTGGTATGTGCACGAAGGTAAGGGCCGTGCCTGGCTTGACCAGCAAAATGACGTGACGGTCAAGGACGTGAAACTCGCGCATCAGGAAAACTACCGTTCGGTCGAGCACCTGAAACGCTACACCACGCTGGGTATGGCAACTGATCAGGGCAAGACGTCAAACATGGGTGGCCTTGCGATCATGGCCGAGCTTGCGGGCAAGTCCATTCCTGAGGTTGGCACAACGATTTTTCGCCCCCCCTATACCCCTGTTTCAATGGGCGTGATGGCCGGCCGCATGGTAGGCAAAGAATTCCACCCAACGCGCCTGACACCGAGCCACAAATGGGCCGAGGAACAGGGGGCTGGTTTCGTCGAAGTTGGCAACTGGATGCGGGCGCAGTGGTTCCCGCAGCCCGGTGAAACCACATGGCGCGAGTCGGTCGACCGTGAAGTTCTCGCAACGCGCAATTCCGTTGGAATTTGCGATGTGACAACGCTTGGTAAAATCGACGTTCAGGGCACAGATGCAGCGGAATTTTTGAACAAGGTCTATGCTAATGCCTTTGGCAAACTTCCGATGGGCAAGGTGCGCTACGGGCTGATGCTGCGCGAAGATGGCATTGCGATGGACGATGGTACAACCGCGCGCTTTGCCGACGATCAGTTTGTGATGACAACGACAACAGCCAATGCCCTTGGTGTTTACCGGCATATGGAGTTTTGCCGCCAATGCCTGTGGCCCAACATGGACGTACAGTTGATTTCAACGACCGAGGCCTGGGCACAATATGCGGTTGCAGGGCCTAATGCACGGAAGTTGCTGCAGAAAATCGTTGATCCGGAGTTTGATCTGTCAAACGACGCCTTTCCCTTTATGGCCTGTGGCGAGGTCACGGTTTGCGGTGGCCTGCGGGCGCGGTTGTTTCGCATTTCGTTCTCAGGAGAGCTTGCCTATGAAATTGCGGTGCCAACCCGTTATGGTGACGGCTTGATCCGCGAGATGATGAAAGCAGGTAAGGAATTTGACGTTGTACCCTATGGAACCGAGGCGCTTGGTGTGATGCGGATCGAAAAGGGACATGCAGCGGGCAATGAGCTGAACGGAACAACCACCGCGCTGAACCTTGGTATGGGAAAGATGGTGTCAAAGAAGAAAGACAGCATCGGTTCTACCCTGTCTGAGCGCGAAGGGCTTGCACAGGAGGGCGGGCTTTTGTTGGTTGGCATCAAACCTGTTAATCCGGCTGATCCGGTGACGGCCGGGGGCCATCTGATAAATCGGGGTCATGTCGCGAATGCGGCCAATGATCAGGGCTATGTCACCTCAGCGGCATTCTCGCCAAACCTCGGCCATTCGATCGGTCTTGGCTATTTGAAGAATGGGGCCAATCGTAAGGGTGATAGGCTACGTGTTGTGAACCTGCTGGCAGGGACAGACGTAGAGGTTGAAATTGTCAGCGCCCACTTTGTTGATCCGGAAGGGGAGCGTCTTCGTGCCTGAACATCGTTTAAAAGCATTGGCGCCTCTTGGGGGGGCGACACCAAAGGTTGACCGGTTTGAAGGTCTGACGATCACCGAATTCACCGGGGTGGCGCTGGCGTCAATCGCAAGCCGGGTTGGCAAGGAAAAACCTTGTGCAACGGCGGCGAAAAAAGTGTTGGGTGTTGCATTGCCGGATGTTGGAAAAATAGCATCAAGAGGCGTGTTCAATGCCTTCTGGACCGGCCCTGAACAATGGTTTGTCGAAGCACCGTTTGAGACGCATGAAGATCTTGCCGCGATTTTGAAGGCAGGTCTGAAAGCCACGGTCTCAGTCACGGAACAAACCGACGGCTGGTGCCGCTTTGATGTCGAGGGGCAGGGGGCTGTAAAAGTGTTTGAACGCCTTTGCCCGGTCAATATCCGAACGATGGAAAGCGATACGGTATCACGCACGGCGATCGACCATACCGGATGCTTTCTGTTGTGCCGCACGGCGGGCGAAGCGTTTAGCGTTTATGGCCCAAGGTCGTCAGCGGGGTCCTTGCACCACGCGCTGACGACTGCGGCTAAGAGTGCGCTTTAGGATGGGCTAAGTTTTAAAAATCAAAATTCCGCACTTAGCCTTTTGAAAACGGCTATGCTGGCGTTTCTTCAATGCCTGCTTTCAAAAGGCCAGACGCGAAGAGCGCGTGCCAAATTGTGCCTTCATTTCCGCGAAACGAAGGTTTTTGGAGCATCCTTACTAATCAGTGTCATACACCCTCAGCGAGTTGTTCTAAATTCGTGTATCGCACGCTGGCCTCAGTCCCGGTTAATGAATTCGCAGTATTTCCTTTGGCTAGAAGGGCAAACACCAAGGGTAGAATATGCAGTATGAATTCAGAGGCCGAACACTTCAGCAAGCTGTCAGCAAAGCACTGACTACGAACCAAAAGCATAACTTATGCAACAAAGAGGACGCTGGAGAGCAGTTTTCGTGCCGCCAGCTTGCACGTTGGATTGATCAACTTAATAGCGATGTCGGCGACCTTGGAATTAAAGCTGAATTTCTTCAAGCGCGCTTAGAAAGACTTAGATCCTCACGCAGGGATAACCTAACAACTGCAGCCATTACCGCCGCAACAGCCGCCGCTGGTGCCATAGGTTCCGCAGTACGCGCTGCGCGCACGGCTCGCCGCTTGCTAAGGGGCGGTGGGCTGCGTCTCAACGATGTCTTGTCTGTTATACCCTACATCGGTAGCGCAATCGTTGCAGCCAGAAGTGCACTGGGGGCAGTCCAAGATTCACGCGAAATCCGAGAGGCTCTCAATCAAGTGAATCAGCTAGAACGAATGAAAGATGCTATCGAAGGAACGGTTAGAGAACTCCTTAGAAAATGGGATCAGAACCGTTGCGACCGGTTCTATTCCTGACCAGCCCTCGAAAGGGTGCGGAGGTCTGATAATCTGTCTTCTATCAATGCGTCGAAGGTTTCCTGTTCCCCACATTCGGAGAGACGTTCCAAAACATCACGACCAGCACTCTGATTGTGCAGGTTGGACAGGATGAATGTATGATAGGGTTCAAGATGCAAACTGTAATCGCATCGCAGATAATGGATAAAACCCTGACCTGTAGATAAGTCATTGAAATTCATCAGCAATGATTGAAGCTTGCCCAAGGGCCAACTGGGATATGCACTGAACACCCTTCTATAACTGAAAACCATATATAAAACCTGAGAAGGTTTTCCCGGCTTCATCTGCTGTGTTGCGTGTTCATATTTTTGTTGAACCGCGGCCAGCAGATCCGGGTCAATGGTTCGCGTAGGTATTCTAAGACAATCATCTTTTGAAATGGTGGTCGCTGCTTTTATGATGCCAAAGTCCGTGTCGTGATAGAGAAATGGGGCAGCGTCCAAAGCAATAAAAAGTGCTTCTGCCGCCCGCACACAGTCTAGCTTTGGCCCAAACCTTCCACCGATGGTGGGACCATGAAACGACATGATATTGTTTTTCAGAACACTGTGTGTTCCGATTAGTGCCCAGCCTACGTAGACAACAACTAACAAAAATGTCCTAAAAACAACTTTCATCCCTGCGCCTTCTGTAGTTTCTGCGACTCTTATCGATCTCGGTGAGGGGCCTCTCGTTGGTTTTGCGAAGTTCAGGCAGAGCACGGATTCCCTTTTTCGCGGGGATATGCGGAGTTGCTCTGGCTGGTTCGGTTGCTTCCTTAGATCCTTATCCTGATGTCTATGAAACACCCGCACTCGTTACGATTTATGTTGCAACATAGGGTTGTTAAAAATCCGTTAACCGAGATGTTTGAGAATGCCCTGAAAACGGTTATTTTCCAGAATGTTATGATCTTTGCACGTAATTACTTTTTCTGCTTGAACAGGGTGCAGCCCTACGTCGACGGGATCGCGGAGTTTCCCTCGACCCTGAACATGTTGATCTTGGTGCGTTCCTGAAGGGGGGACATGCCGAAGGCCTGCCTGTAGTGTCGCATCAATGGTGTTGAGCTGGCGTAGCCGACAGCGATGGCGATCTCTGTCATCGTGTCGTTGGAATACATCACCAACTGACGCGCAGCGTTCATGCGCATTGTGCGGTAATAGGCCGAGGGGCTTTGCCCGGTTGCCCGTTTGAAGCTGCGCTCAAGCTGGCGGGGCGAGACCGCAACAGCCGACGCCACATCAGCAATATGGATCGGGTCTTCAATGTGTTCAGCGAACAGTTTGATCGCATCATTCACAGCAGATGGAAGCATGTCGTCGGTGCCAGATGTTTTGAAGGCCGGTATTTTCTGGCTGACATCTTCACCGCGCACGAAGGGGTGTTGGAACCAGCAGGCGACTTCGGTCATCGTTTCGGCACCCAGTTCTTCGTCAATCAGTTTAAGCATCAGATCAAAGACGGCGGTTGAGCCTGACGCCGTGTAACGGTTGCGATCGATGGTAATAACATTGTCGGTTGCTTCGATATCCGGGAATTCGGTTTTGAACGCGGCCTCGTAGCACCAGTGAACGCTGCATTTGTGCCTGTCCATCAGGCCGGACCGAACGAGGGGAAAAACCCCACCACTAAAGCCGCCAATTTTTACGCCGCGCCGTGCAAGCCAGCGCAATTGTCCGTTAGAGGTTCTGGGGTTTTCGAAGTTTCCCATCGGGCCACTGAGTACAAACAAAAAATCAAGGTTTTCCACATCCGGAAGCGCGACATCCGGATCAAACCCGACATTTGCGCTGGATGTTACGCGTGAATTGGTTTCACCAACGACAGTCCATGAGAAAACGGAGCGGCCAACAATTTCGTTCGCGGCGCGCAAAGGCTCAATCGCCGAGGTCAGGCAAGCCATCGGAAACCCCGGAAAGATCAGGAAACCAAGAACCTTGTTGTTTTCATTTCTAATCATAGTTTTTATACTAAGAGGAAACTTTGAACGATAGAATAGCCTAATTTGTTGTATCGTTTCAAATTGATCAGCCGTTCGCTGTTCTTTGTACATTTCGACGACCCAGAAGGGAAACATTGTGGCTATCGCGTCATCTAAAGGAAAAAAGAATTCTAAGAGCATGCCTCTTAATCAGGACCCGCACCGGGTTGTTGAGGCGCGCGAAAAAGTTCTGGAAGTTGCAATCGGGCGCGAGGTGCGCGGGTTTCGCCGTCAGAAAGAAATTACTGTTGCCGAACTTTCCGCTTTGACCGGTCTGTCGATCGGGATGCTGTCCAAAATCGAGAATGGAATAACGTCACCGTCGCTGACAACTTTGCAAACCCTTGCCAACGCGCTTAGCGTTCCGCTGACATCATTTTTTCGCGGGTTCGAGGAAAACCGCGATGTAGTGCACGTAAAAGCAGGGGAAGCTGTCGAGATGGAACGCGCCGGGACACGCGCCGGTCATCAGTATAATTTGCTGGGCCACATTGGGTCAAACGCAAGCGGTGTGATGGTTGAACCGTATATGATCACCCTGAATGAACAATCAGATGTTTTCCCAACCTTTCAGCACACCGGGATAGAACTATTGTACATGCTGGAAGGCGAGATTGAATATCGCCACGGTGACCAGCTTTTCCTGATGCAGCCGGGTGATAGCCTGTTTTTTGATGCGGATGCGCCGCATGGGCCAGAGAAACTAAACGTTCTGCCGGCCCGCTATCTTTCGATCATTTCTTATCCTCAGTCGAGCTGACCCTTACTCTGGGTCAGGCCAGACACCGGGCGAAGTTGGTGTTCCGTCGTCATATTTTGACAGCCATTCGAGAATTTTTGGCCGGTTGTCGATGAACCCTTTATAGGTGGCCAGTTCTTCTGGCAGATCGCGCAGTACACGGTGGAAGCGACGCCCCCATTTTGGCACAGTCACGAGTTCATCCATTTTGATCAGATAGGCGCGGATCGGGAATATGAGCGCGTTTGACCGCGGCATACGGAAAAAGGTTTGCAACTCGACCCGCAGGTGCATTTTCTGCCCCATGTTTTCAAGCGTCAGCCCTTTTTTCTGCACACCCCATTTGTGGTAATTCTCGGGGCTGGTATCAAGCAGTGGGTTCACCGTCATTGTCCAGTTCAGCCTACGTGCCGGTGCACCTTGCTGAATGTTCAGAAGGAACTTGAGCGCCCGTACAAAAATACCCATTTCATGGGCTTTCGGAACCGGGGCGTGCCATTCAAAGAAATTCATTCCGATGTCGAAATCCAGCGACCAGTCCGCCTGGGTTGTCACCATTCCGGCGTCCATCCAGAGGTTATCGTCACGTTGGTCCAGCACGGCAAAATCACCCTGGGTCTGGCGCGTGATATATTCCATCGGACCGTAGGGAAGGGTGGCCTCGTCCATGAACACAAACTTCTGGTCAATGCCCATGGGCTTGTTGATCCAGTGCCATTTATTGCCGTCACGGGTTAGCGAAAACAGATCCGGGTAGTCTTCGGATTTAGCTTCCATGATCAGTTCAAGCAAATCCCAACCCGCAAGGGTCATATGCGGCAGGGACTGGCAGCGCAGCGGATCGTCGGCCAGAACCATGGCACGGTCACGCATTTCCGAAACGTAATGCTCATCAACGTCGAAGCGATTTTCATAAACACTGCCGGGAACGACGGGTGTGTGTGGTTCCATATTCACGGAGTACATGTAGCTGTCTTCGTGAAAGGGGAACGGAAAGCGGCGAATTTGTTCCGGCGAATTGAAAAAGGTGAAGTCGTCGCGGAACGTTTCGTCTTTGAAGTTGATACCCATCGGTTTCTCCTATCGGTCCAGGACAAGGGTCTTACCCTCGAACCGCGACACGCATGGCATGATTTTTTTGCCACTGGCGTGTTCTTCGTCGGTCAGCCAGTGATCGTTATGCAGGAATTTGCCGTCATATCCGATCACCTCGGTTTCGCATTGGCCACAGGCGCCACCGCGGCAAAGGTACGGGGCGTCGACACCGGCGGCTTCAATTGCTTCAAGCAGGCTTTGATGTTCGCCCACTTTGATAACCTTGTTTGAACGCGAAAGTTTGACTTCAAACGGTTTGCCGGATGCTGGTGCCAGAAACTCTTCGTGATGCACAGCTTCGCGCGGCCAGCCGAGCGACTCTGCCATGTTGCGCACCCAGTCGATCATGCCTTTTGGTCCGCAGACATAGATGTGTGTGCCCAAAGGTTGCCCATCCAGCAGATTTTCCAGATCAATCGCCTGTTTCTGGTCGTCAAAATAGATGTGAACGTTGTTGGGGTAGTGGCCCGTCAATTCGTTAACATAAGAGCCAAGAAGTTTCGAACGTACCGAATAATGCAGCTCAAAATGACCGTTTGACGTGGCAAGCTGTTTGATTTGTGCAAGAAACGGTGTGATCCCGATCCCGCCGGCCAGCAGTAAATGCTTGCGCGCCCGCAGATCAAGCGGGAAAAGGTTAACGGGATTGCTTATCACCATTTCCATGCCGGGTTTGACATGATTGTGCATGAAGAGTGACCCACCGCGGCCTTCATCATCGCGCCGTACGGAAATTGTATAGGCCGTCTGGTCCGCCGGATCGCTCATCAAGGAATAGGGGTTCAGGCGGATTGTTCCATTGTCGTCCATTTCAACAACGGTGTGCGCACCACCTGAAAAATGGGGCAGGGGGCCGCCGTCAGTTCTGGCAAAGCGAAAGCGCGTTACCAGATCGTTGACTTTGGTCACATCGGTGACGGTTACATTTATTTTTGCGGTTCCTGCACTCATTTGAAACGCTCCACCGGTTCGGGGATACTGCCGGGATCTTCGGCATCGACGCGCACGGCCTGATAAGCCGCAATGCGGCGTGAATAATGGTCACGCACGAACAGATGAAGCCCACAATGCGAACATTGGAACGGATCATGTGTCACGTCCTCGGTAATGCCTTTGCAATGCACACATTGCATTCGGCGCGCGGTTGAGCCGCGATGTTCGGTCTGAATGGCGGTGTGCGGAATGCCGGCATCGGTTGCTTCGCGCATTGCCTGGCCAATGATGCTTTCGGTTCCCGCCAGATAAACCTGCAAACCCATATGTGCGTCCGACAGTGTTTTGCGAAGGCGCGGCACGGCAGCTTCGTAAGACGGCCCGATGTAGAGCTGGGCTGCACCAAGTGCATTGAGTTTTTCGTTATACGTGTCACCCGACGTTTTCGGAATGAAGATTATATGTGTGTGGGCCATCATGTCAGCCGGCGCTGATTTGGCCATATCCAAAATCGCCTCGGCACCGACGGCATCGGCAACGATAAGATGCGCCTTTCCCGGACGCGCCTCGAGCTTTCCATGAACCATCTGGTTGCTTGGTTTTGATTGAGTCGCGGAATTTGACATGTTCTGTGCAAGCCCCTTTGAAGTAGATCAAGTAGGGACGCCAATGGGTACTGGCATCCCTTTAATATGTCAGCCTTTGGCTGTGCGACGTTTTTTGTCTACATCATAGAATGGCATTGAATGCGCGATGCAGGGGATCTCTCCGCTTTCGTTCTTAACGGAAAGCTTTGTGCCGTCGACTGCACAATTTACAGGCATCCGTGCGATTCCGACGTTATGTTTATTCAGCGAGGAATACATGCCGATTGTTACAACACCAACTTGTTTGCCGTCTTGCAGCAAAGGAGCGCCTTCCTCGGCTGGCTCTGTTCCTTCCAGTTTAACGCCATAGATTTTGAAGCGTTCTTTTCCCTGAAGGCGGTAATGTTCTTCCGCGCCGCGAAACCCTGTTTTGCCCTTGGAGACGGTAAAGTCGAGGCCGAGCTCCCAAAGCGTGTCGCCGTGCTTTTCGTTCTCGAACGGATACATGTCCGAATTGTCATAGGGGAAGAACAAGAGATAGCTTTCAGCCCGCAGCCAATCCAGCGTGGTAAAGCGGGTTGGTATGATACCCATGTCCGCGCCTTTTTCCACCAGTGTATCCCAGATTTCGGGTGCATCCTGCGCGCGGCAAAAAATTTCATATCCGCGTTCACCCGTGTAACCGGTGCGGGAAATAGTGACGGGTTTGTCCCAAAGCGTCGTGTGGATATGACTGAAATAAACCACGTCGCGAATGCCCGCAACGCCTTGATTTTCAAGGAAATCAACAGCAAGAGGACCCTGTAAAGAAATATCGTGCAGGTTGTCGTCAAAACGGATGTCTACATCACGGCCCGTCGCAGCCATAGTCAGCTGTTCATGACCCTGACCTGAGCCGTGTACGACCATCCATGAATTTGGCCCCATGCGATAGATCACGCAGTCGTCGACGAACTTGCCTTCGTCGTTCAGCATGCAGGCATAAGAACTGCGACCGGGTTTAATTTTCTCCGGGTTGCGCGTGGTTGCGCGGTCGATCACGTGGCTGGCATGCGGGCCGATGACGTGAACTTTCTTCAAGCCCGAAACATCCATGAATCCCGCTTTGGTGCGGATCGCCAGATACTCTTCCTCCTGATCCTTGTCATAGGTCCATGCGGTTCCCATGCCGCTCCAGTCTTCAAGGTTTGAGCCCATCGCGCGATGACGATCACCGAGTGCGGAAAATCTCCAAGAGGTAGTCATTTTTCTCTCCCATGAAACCCGGCGAACCCAGGTGATTTAAATTTTTTTACAAAGATAAGTTGACAGAAAGGTGCGTTCAAAAGCAATACTAAAAGAAAAAAATATTACTGTGAGGCAAAAAACCTCCAAATTACGTAGCTAGGGAGTCGGAAAGTTGGACGGAAATCTCAATGCAATTACCACGATTTTTACCGAGTTTTATTACTGGGTAACGGTCGTATTTATGTTCCTGATTCACGTCGGGTTCTGCATGTACGAAGTCGGCGCAAGCCGTCGGCGTAACCATATGCATACACTTATGAAAAACATCATGATCATTCCTTTGGTCTCGGTGACATTCTACTTCTTTGGATGGTGGATCTACTGGGCCTTCCCAGACTTTCCGCTATTCGGAGGTTTGAATCTTGAAGCAGGAAGCGCAAATCTGCCGTGGGCGGAAAACATGGCGACTCACCTCGGAGACAGAATCACTGGCGTGTTCTGGGCGGCATTTCTTCTTTTCTCATGGACAGCAGCCTCGATTGTATCTGGTGCGGTGATCGAACGGATTCGGTCAAGTGCGCTGTGGTTGCACGCTGTTCTCATCGGTTCGGTATTCTGGATTATCGATGCGGCATGGGGCTGGCACTACGCTGGCTGGATGGTGCGCGAACTGGGATATCACGATGCGTATGCATCGGGCGTGATTCACGCGATTGCCGGTGGTTACGCATTGGGTGTGATCATGGTGCTTGGCCCACGGATCGGCAAATTTGCCGCCGATGGCACACCACGTGACATTCCTCCGCATAACCCATGGATGCTCGTGATCGGGATATTCCTGATCTACACTGGCTTCTGGGGCTTCTATGCTGCGTGTAATGTTCCGCTGATTTCACCAGAAGCGATTGGTGGTCAGATCACGGGTACAACGTGGACAGCCACGAATATCTATCTTGCTCCGACAACGTTGGGTGCAATCACATTCAACTTTATCATGTCACTATCAGGTGGCCTGATGGCAGCCTATGTGGTGTCAAAGGGTGATGCGTTCTGGACGTTCTCCGGTGGTCTTGCCGGTATCATTACCGCGTCTGCCGGTAACGATCTTTACCATCCGATCCAGGCCATGCTGGTTGGTGCCGTTGGTGTCGTAATTATCTACAATCTGCACTACTGGGTTGAGCGCAAATTCAAGCTTGACGATGCTGTGGGTGCTGTTGCGGTGCACGGATATGCCGGTGTTGTTGGTCTGATTATCGCGGGCTTCCTTCTTTGGGGTGCACCATCATCACCCTTTGAAGGCTATGCAACAGTCAACCCGCTGGGTCAGACAATTGGTGCATTCATCATGTTCTTTGTTCTGGGTTTCCTGCCCGCCTTTATCGTCAGCAAACTACAGGCTGCAGTAGGTGTGCTTCGCATTCCTGAAGAGGTCGAACTGCAGGGCCTCGATTACGCAGAACACCACGCATACGAGGATGCTATGGCCGAGATCACTGAAGCCACAAGATTGCATCTCGCAGCGACAGGTAAATAAAGGAGAAATGACTATGTCTACAATTGGATATGATAGCTGGGCTGTTGATCTGGCTGACGTTGGCGCCGTTTACCCGCTGCAGGGCTGGGAGGTCGTGATGACCGTGGTTGGCGTAGCTTTCTGGATTGGATGGCATCGCATCCAGTACGTTCGCGAAAGCGCGCACCTGGAAGCGGCGAGACACGCCGGCGATGAGGAAAAGATCGCCAAAGCGCTAGAACGATACTAAACCCGTTCAGCCAAAAGATCAGAGGGCGGTTGCGGAAAAGCAGCCGCCCCTTTGTTTTCTTGTATGAAAAAAAGTTTCTTCACAGTTGAACGAACAAAACAATAGTGCTAGCCTCTGAGTCGACTGTTGAATGAAGGGAGCGAAACCTATGTGCGGTATCGTTGGATTATTTCTGAAAGATCGATCTCTGGAGCCCAAACTGGGCGAAATGCTGACCGATATGCTTGTAACAATGACAGACCGGGGACCGGATAGTGCCGGCATCGCGATATATGGCACGGATTCTGATGACCTTGGAAAACTGACAATTCAGTCAGACAATGCCACAGATGATTTTGTTACAATCGGTGTTGATCTGGGCAAGGCAATTGGCGCCGATATTAGTGTTCGCGTGAAAGACACCCATGCGGTTCTGGAAATGCCTATGGGCAAGCTTGAAGACGCACGTGCGGCACTGGCCGGACTCAGACCAAATGTTCGTGTCATGAGCGCTGGTGACACAATTGAGATTTACAAAGAAGTTGGCCTTCCCAAGGATGTCGCCGCCCGTTTCGAAGTTTCGAAAATGAGCGGAAGCCATGGTATTGGTCACACGCGCATGGCGACAGAATCTGCTGTCACAACAATGGGTGCTCACCCGTTTTCAACCGGAACAGACCAGTGTCTTGTTCACAACGGATCGCTTTCCAATCACAACAGCCTGCGCCGTAAACTCATGCGCGATGGCGTTCGTATCGAAAGCCAGAACGACACTGAGGTTGGTGCTGCTTACCTGTCCTGGAAAATGCAAAATGGCTCGACCCTGGGTGAAGCTCTTGAAAGCTCGCTAGAGGATCTCGATGGGTTCTTCACATTTGTTGTCGGCACGAAAGACGGGTTCGGTGTGGTGCGCGACCCGATCGCTTGCAAGCCAGCCGTCATGGCCGAAACCGATCAGTATGTGGCGTTCGGATCGGAATACCGTGCCTTGGTAAACTTGCCCGGTATCGAAGACGCACGCGTTTGGGAACCCGAGCCCGCAACCGTTTATTTCTGGAACCACTAAGATGCAGACATATGATCTAGAAGCGAATGGTCTGCGGGGGTTGAATACCACCTTGCAGGCCCAGAATGAACTTACCAACCAAACCGCCTGGGAGATCGTCAATCCAAAGGGAAGTCACGCAATTGCGGTTGGTCTGGATGCCCCGATTGAAGTTACTGTTAAAGGGTCCACCGGTTACTACTGTGCAGGAATGAACCAGCAAGCCACTGTTAACGTGCATGGTTCTGTAGGGCCGGGTGTGGCTGAGAACATGATGTCTGGCCAGGTCATCGTCGAAGGGGACGCCAGCCAATACGCTGGGGCAACAGGTCACGGTGGGTTGCTCGTGATCAAGGGTAATGCGTCATCGCGCTGCGGTATTTCGATGAAAGGCATCGACATCGTGGTGCATGGCAATATTGGTCACATGTCCGCGTTTATGGCGCAGGCCGGCAACTTGGTTGTTTGCGGAGATGCGGGTGACGCGCTCGGTGACTCGCTCTATGAAGCGCATCTTTTTGTGCGCGGCTCGGTGAAAAGCCTCGGGGCGGATTGTATCGAAAAAGAGATGCGGCCTGAACATATTAAAACCCTGAAAGACCTGCTTGAACGCGCAGGGTGTGATGCGAAACCGGAAGAGTTTAAACGCTACGGCTCTGCCCGACAGCTTTACAACTTCGACGTCGATAACGCTGCTGCGTATTAAGGACAAGGACATGAAAGACATGGATGACAAGATCCCACGTACGGTTCCAATTCAGTCGAACACGTTTACAAATCCGATCAATGCGGAAATTCGTCGTGCAGCGGCAACCGGTATCTACGATATTCGCGGCGGGGGGGCGAAACGCAAAGTTCCACATTTTGATGACCTGCTGTTTCTGGGCGCGTCCATCTCGCGGTACCCGTTGGAAGGGTATCGGGAAAAATGTGAAACCAAGGTTGTTCTGGGAACGCGCTTTGCGAAGAAACCAATAGTGCTTGATATTCCGATTACCATCGCGGGTATGAGCTTTGGCGCGCTTTCCGGCCCAGCCAAGGAAGCGCTGGGGCGCGGTGCGTCCATGGCGGGGACCTCGACCACCACAGGTGACGGCGGAATGACCCCGGAAGAACGCGGGCATTCCACGCAGCTTGTCTATCAATACCTGCCATCGCGTTACGGGATGAACCCAAACGATTTGCGCAAGGCTGACGCAATAGAGGTTGTTGTGGGGCAGGGGGCTAAACCTGGTGGCGGCGGGATGCTGCTTGGCCAGAAAATCAGTGATCGGGTTGCCGAGATGCGCACGCTGCCAAAAGGCATCGATCAGCGGTCTGCTTGTCGTCATCCTGACTGGACGGGGCCTGATGATCTTGAAATCAAAATCCTCGAGCTTCGCGAAATCACCAACTGGGAAAAACCGATCTATGTAAAAGTTGGTGGGACCCGGCCTTATTTCGACACGGCTCTTGCAGTGAAAGCAGGTGCCGATGTTGTGGTTCTTGACGGTATGCAAGGCGGCACTGCCGCAACGCAGGATGTGTTCATCGAGCATGTTGGCCTGCCAACGCTTGCCTGTATCCGCCCTGCGGTTCAGGCGCTACAGGATTTGGGTGTGCACCGTGAAGTACAGCTGATCATTTCGGGTGGTATTCGGACTGGTGCAGACGTTGCAAAAGCGATGGCGCTTGGGGCTGATGCAGTTTCAATCGGAACGGCAGCAATGGTTGCGATTGGTGACAACGACCCGAAGTGGGAAAGTGAATACCAAAAGCTCGGCACAACAACGGGTGCCTATGATGACTGGCATGAGGGCAAAGACCCGGCAGGCATCACAACGCAGGACCCGGAACTTGCAGCACGTCTTGATCCGGTCGATGCGGGTCGGCGTTTGCGCAATTACCTCAAGGTGATGGCACTGGAAGCACAAACAATTGCACGTGCTTGCGGCCATAACCATCTGCACAATCTTGAACCCGAGGATTTGTGTGCGCTGACAATGGAGGCCGCAGCAATGGCGCAGGTCCCATTAGCTGGGACAAACTGGTACCCCGGAAAAGGTGGATTTTGACAGATTACGGCGCGGTTCCTGAACAGGGTCGCGCCGATTTTATTATGAATATCAACAGGGAAAGGAAAAGCAGACCATGACAATAGATCTGGCCGCTTTCGCGAAGGAAAAAGGCGTTAAATATTTCATGATCTCCTTCACCGATTTGTTCGGTGGGCAGCGGGCCAAGCTGGTGCCTGCGCAGGCGATCGCCGACATGCAGGAAGATGGCGCAGGCTTTGCTGGCTTTGCGACTTACCTCGACATGACCCCGGCGCACCCCGATATGCTGGCGGTGCCGGATCCTTCTTCTGTCATTCAACTGCCCTGGAAACCCGAGGTCGCATGGGTTGCGGGCAACTGCGTGATGGAAGGGCAGGACGTCGCACAGGCCCCGCGCAACGTTTTACGCCGCCTTATTGCCGATGCCGCGGAGTTAGGGATGCATGTTAAAACCGGTATCGAGGCTGAATTCTTTTTGCTGACACCGGACGGAGAGGAGATTTCGGACCCCTTCGATACAGCCGCGAAACCCTGTTATGACCAACAGGCCGTTATGCGCCGCTATGATGTGGTGCGCGAAATTTGTGACTACATGCTGGAGCTTGGCTGGGGTCCCTACCAGAACGACCACGAAGATGCGAATGGCCAGTTCGAAATGAACTGGGAATTTGACGACGCACTAAGGACTGCGGATAAACACAGCTTCTTTAAATTCATGACCAAGTCGGTTGCGGAAAAACACGGCTTTCGCGCCACGTTTATGCCAAAGCCTGTTGAGGGTCTGACCGGAAACGGATGTCACGCACATATCTCTGTTTGGGATGCGCCGGGTGCGGATTCAAAGGTCAATGTTTTCGCAACAGACAAGGGCGAAGGCCAGACCGGCGAACTTGGGCTTTCCCAAAAGGGATCATATTTCCTGGGCGGGATCATGAAACATGCTTCCGCACTTGCAGCGATTACAAATCCAACGGTGAACAGCTACAAGCGTATCAATGCGCCGCGCACCATGTCGGGTGCAACCTGGGCACCGAATACCGTAACGTGGACTGGCAACAACCGGACACATATGGTTCGCGTTCCAGGGCCTGGCCGTTTTGAACTGCGCCTTCCCGACGGTGCGGTGAATCCATATCTGTTGCAGGCAGTGATCATCGCTGCCGGGCTTTCGGGTGTCCAGTCCGAGGCCAATCCAGGCAAGCGTTGGGACATTGATATGTATGCCGAGGGGCATAAAGTTCGTGGCGCGCCAAAGTTGCCGCTGAACATGCTCGACGCGTTGCGCGCATACGACAGAGACAAAGAGTTAAAAGCGATGATGGGCGACGAGTTCTCGGCAGCCTTTCTGAAGATGAAACACCAAGAATGGAATTCGTTTGTGTCGCATTTCTCAAACTGGGAAAAAGAAAACACTTTGGACATTTAGGTCCCTGTACTGCCGCCTGTTCTTTGGAACGGGCGGCGTTTTTTTGCAGACCCTGACCGCCTTGAAAAAGCAATTGCCCGTAAGGGTGGTTGCTTTTTCCATTTATAAGCCGCCTGAGACATAAAACTGTTATGCGACATCGCTAGGGTTTGAACCAAATCTGTTGCTGGTGATAAAGATCAGGTAACGCTTTTGAGGCAAACCCAATTTAGGGCTGACCCGGCAGGAGGCCGCGACGTGACCGATGTAATTCTGATAATCAATTGTGGCTCGTCCAGCCTGAAATTTGCGGTCTACCCAGCTAATGAACACGCAGACGAGGCTTTGCTGACAGGCAAGGTAATGGGTATTGGCCACCAACCTGTTCTGACCGCCAGAATGGGGGGGGAGGCGCTGGCAGTGACAGAGCCGTTAAACAACATCCCTCAGGATGCGAGCCATGAATGGTTGATCGAACAACTTCTGGATCGGTTGCACAGTGAATTTGTAAGCCTGAACCCTGTGGCGGCGGGGCATCGTGTGGTGCATGGCGGCAGTGAATTTTTCGGACCCGTTTTAATAACTGCGAACGTGCGCAGGAAGCTGGAAGAATTCGTACCACTGGCCCCATTGCACCAACCGCACAATCTGGCTGCTATCGACGCGATAGATAAATTCGCCCCGCATCTTCCACAGGTCGCGTGTTTTGACACGAGCTTTCACCGTACGCAGCCGCGGTTGGGGCAGATGTTTGCTTTGCCTTATGCGCTGACCGATACGGGCATTATTCGCTATGGGTTTCACGGCCTGTCTTATGAATACATCGCCGCGCAACTTCCGGCGCAACTGGGTGCTGATGCAGATAGCCGGGTGATTGTGGCGCATCTGGGAAATGGTGCCAGCATGTGCGCGATGAAAAACCGACAAAGCGTTGCCACCACAATGGGGTTTACAGCGCTTGATGGTTTGATGATGGGGCGACGATGTGGGTCACTTGATCCGGGTGTTATTCTGCACCTGATGCAGGAGAAGGGGCTGAGCGTGGATGAAGTTCAGCGGGTTCTGTACCGTGAAAGCGGCCTGTTGGGTGTGTCGGGCATCAGCAACAATATGCAAGTGCTGGAGCAGCAGACGGAACCCCGCGCAAAGGAAGCAATTGATCTGTTCTGTTACCGGGCCACGCGCGAGATTGGCTCGCTTGCTGCGGCGATTGGTGGATTGGACGCGCTGGTATTTACGGCAGGTATCGGTGAAAACTCTGTCGTGGTGCGGCAAAAGATTTGTGTGGCGCTTAATTGGTTGGGCGTAGAGCTTGATATTGCAGCGAACGCATCAAACCAGAACCAGATCAGCGCAGCCGGCGCTGCGGTCGACGTTCGGGTGATCAAGACTGACGAGGAATCAGTTATTGCGGCCTCGTCCCGCGAGGTTCTCGATTCCTGCTAGGCATTCAGTGGGGATTTGTTAGCGTGGGCGCATTGTTGTTCAGCAAGGGAGTGAAATGCGCAGTTCAAAGACCATTCATGTAATATCTGCCCATGCAGAGGGTGAAGTTGGCGATGTGATCGTTGGGGGCGTTCTGACACCACCCGGTGACACACTTTGGGAGCAGCGCTCTTTCATCGCCAGGGATCAAACATTGCGGAATTTTATGCTGAACGAACCAAGGGGTGGTGTGTTCCGGCATGTTAATCTGCTGGTGCCACCAAAGCATCCGGACGCGCAGATGGGTTTTATCATTATGGAACCCGAGGATACCCCACCAATGTCAGGGTCCAATTCGATCTGCGTTTCTACGGTGCTGCTTGATGCCGGGATTGTTCCGATGGTCGAGCCTGTGACGGAAATGGTGCTTGAAGCGCCCGGCGGTTTGGTGCGGGTTCGCGCAGATTGCAGGAACGGCAAGGCTGAGCGGATTTATGTTCAGAACCTTCCGTCATTCGCTGACCGTCTGGATGCAAAACTGGAAGTGCCGGAGGTTGGCACGCTGACCGTCGATACGGCCTATGGCGGCGATAGTTTCGTGATTGTCGATGCGGCGTCACTTGGCATCGAAATCGCACCGGATGAGGCGCGTGATATCGCGCAGTTGGGTGTTACGATCATGAAAGCCGCGAATGAACAACTGGGGTTTACCCACCCGGAAAATTCCGACTGGGATCATATTTCATTCTGTCTTTTTGCGGGGGGTTTGGAGCCAGATAAAGATGGCTTCAAAGCCCGGTCCGCTGTTGCAATCCAGCCTGGAAAAGTTGACCGCTCACCCACGGGTACGGCGGTATCAGCACGCATGGCAGTTCTGAATGCGCGCGGCCAGATGAAAAAGGGCCAGACGCTGACGGCAACGTCGATCATCGGATCGACCTTTACGGGGCGAATTGCGGACATTGTAACTGTGGGTGGAAAATCCGCAATCATCCCTGAAATTTCAGGGCGTGGCTGGGTGACTGGTATTCACCAGCATATGCTTGACCCGGATGATCCCTGGCCCGAAGGCTACCGTGTTAATGACACCTGGGGTGTTTCTTAGCTGTCGTCCTGACGAACCTTGAAAACAGCGAGATACAGCGCGGGCACAAAGACAAGTGTGATGATCGTTCCTGCAATGATGCCGCCCATCATAGCGTAGGCCATTGGCCCCCAGAAAATCTGGCGTGAGATCGGGATAAGCGCGAGGCTGGCTGCCGCTGCTGTCAGCAAGATTGGGCGCGCGCGGCTGTCACTTGCCTCAAACACAGCGTCCCAAGCCGTTCGGCCTTTTTCGCGCAGCACTTCGATTTCATGCACCAGAATGATAGAGTTTCGGATCAGAATACCGATCAGGGCGAGCACACCAAGAATGGCCACAAACCCAAGCGGGGCGCCCGATGGTACGAGCGCAGCAACGACCCCAATCAAGCCAAGCGGGGCAACGCATAGCACCACAAAGGCAAGTCGGAATCCCTGCATCTGAACCATGATCAGCGTCAGCATGATCAGCATCATCAGCGGTACAACCGCGACAATCGGGGCCTGACTTTTAGCGCTTTCCTCAACAGACCCGCCAACTTCGGCCTTGTAGCCAAAGGGCAGAGCGTCATTGAAGGCCGCTATCTTATCGGCCAGGCCGCTAACGATTGTGGCAGGCTGATCATCTGTTGCAATGGCTGCTTTCACTGAAATAGTCGGCGCGCGGTTGCGTTGGTGGATGACTGGCTGTTCGGTACCGTAATCAAATGTTGCGACCGAGCGGAGTGGAATTGTTCTGCCACCTGTCGCGCTAAGCTGAAGTCCGGCCAGTGCCTCGACAGACTGGCGGGCGGTGTCATCTCCACGGGCTATGATGTCGATCAGATAAGCGTCATCGCGCAGTTGGGTTATGCCGGTTCCGTCGTATATCGCGTCAAGTGCAGCGGCGATGTCGCGGGCTGTGATACCCAGCTGGCGTGCTTTGTCTTGCAGGATGTCAACGCGCACGACGCGGGCCGGTTCGTTCCAGTCCATCACAACCCCTGCAAGTCGTTGGTCTGTGGCGACGATGGCGGCCAGTTCACGTGCATAGTCGCGCAGGGTTGCGATATCGGTGCCGCTCATCCGGTATTGCACGGGGCGTCCAACAGGCGGGCCGATTTCAAGGAGTTTTATAAAAGCGTCGACGCCGGGAAAATCTTTCGCAACAATTTCGGTAAGTTCAGCGCGCAGCGCATCACGTGCTTTGACCGAAGGTGTCTGTATTACAATCTGCCCCATGTTCGGCCCGGCGGTTGGTACATCAAACGCAAGCAGGAACCGCGGCGCCCCTCGCCCGACATAGGATGACCAGAACAGGACGTGTTCATTTTCTTTCAGATGTTCCTCTAACCGGTCCATCTGTGCCTGAGTTTCCGTGATCGAGGTGTTGTGAGGTAGCGTCATGTCAACGATCAGTTCTGGTCGATCAGAATTTGGAAAGAACTGTTGTTCGACAAACCGCATTCCGTAGAGCGAGAGACCGAAGGTAGCGACCGTAAGAATGATGGTCAGCCAGCGAAAGCGCATGGCAGCCCGCAGAAGCACATGGAACATACGGCGGAAGCGTCCCGGTTCACCGTTGTGATGCTTCATTTTAGAAGGCAGGAATGTCACACCAAGAAGTGGGGCAAACAGAACCGCCACGATCCACGAAACCAGCAACGCCACAGCAATGACCACGAAGAGAGAAAAGGTAAACTCGCCCGCCGCCGAGGTGTTAAGCCCAATTGGGATGAAACCGGCAACCGTGATGAGCGTTCCCGAGAGCATTGGAAAAGCGATAGAGGTCCAGGCATAAGAGGCCGCGCGCGAAAGGCTTTCACCCTTTTCAAGCCGCGAAATCATGGTTTCAATCGCGATCATCGCATCGTCAACCAACAGTCCCAATGCAATTATCAGGGCACCAAGCGATATGCGCTGAAGGGTTATCCCCGTGTATTCCATCACGACAAACGTGATTGCGAGCACAAGAGGGATTGTAAGTGTCACAACGAACCCCGCCCGCAGACCAAGGCTGATGAAACTGACGGCCAGAACGATCAGAACCGCCTCAAGCAGCGCTTGCAGAAAGTGACCAACAGCTTCGTCAACCACATGGGGCTGATCGGCAACCTGATGAATCTCGATGCCAATCGGCAAGTCGGATAAGGCTTGCGTCATGACCTTTTCTAACGCGACTCCAAAGTCGATGATGTTGGCGCCTTTACGCATTCCGACGGCAAGCCCGACCGCCTCTTCGCCACTGTACCTGAAAATCTGGTCTGGGGGGTCTTTATAGCCGCGCCGAATATCGGCCACATCTGTCAGGCGGAAAAACCGGTCATCAACGCGCAGGTTAATATCTTCAAGGCTTTTGGTGCCTGAAAACTGCCCGCCGATCCGTACCAGTACACGTTCGGGGCCAGCATCAATTTCACCCGATGGCAGGATCGCGTTTTGCGCAGCTAGTGTTGCCTGCACTTCCTGTTGATTGAGGCCAAGTGCGGCGAGGCGTTCGGTTGAGAATTCCAGATAGATGACTTCATCCCGGGTCGCGAATATTTCGACTTTGCCAGCGTCATCCAATGCCTGCACATCGCGACGCACCCTTTCGACATAGTCGCGAACTTCGCGGCGGGAAAAACCGTCAGAGGTAAAGGCATAGATATTGCCGAACACATCGCCAAAATTGTCATTGAACTGGAAGCCCGCAAACTCAACCGGAAAATCACCACGTATGTCTGCCATCATGTTGCGAACGGTTTGCCAGACTCGCGGCAAGGTAGATGCATCTGTCGAAGGTAGCAGTTCTACGTAAACGATGGACTGGCCGGGGATGGTAACAGAGCGGGTGAAATCAAGCTCTGGCAGATCTTCGAGCTTCTTTTCGATCCTGTCAGTGACCTGGGTCAGGGTTTCTTGCGTGTTTGCGCCGGGCAGGGTGCCAGCAATGATCATAGTCTTGATTGAAAAGTCCGGGTCTTCTTCCCGTCCGATGCTGACATAAGACAAGGCGCCTGCGACGACGCATATGATCATCAGGAACCACACAAAAGAACGGTGGTTCAATGCCCAGTCCGAAACGTTAAAACGGTTCATGGTGTCACCCGACGGCCAACGATCTGCCCGTCCTGAAGAGAGTTGATGCCTTTAACGACCACTTCGTCACCGGCTGACAGCCCACTTGTGACGCGTTCGCGCTGGCCAAACCGTGCACCCAACGTGATCGAGGTACGGCTCACGGTGTTTGTATCTCGATCAACGACCCAGACGGCAGGTGTCCCCTCCCGATCAAGGATTGCCGTGCTTTCGATACTTACGATTGCTTCGGAGCTGTCAGCCACGCTGACACGCGCAAGGGCGCCAAGTCGAAAACTCAGGGGTGGATCACTTAGGGTGAGATGTAAGCGTCGCGTTCGGGTGGTGCGCTCGGCAACAGGGTCGATCCGGGTGAGGGTCGCCTGCGCTATGACATCGGTGCTCGAGACAAGACCGGCTGTGAACCCAGTGCCAATTTCAAGATTGGCAACATCCTGTTCAGTGAGGTCAATGACGATTTCCCGTGCTCCGGTTTCGGCAAGCCTTACGACAGGCTCTCCGGCTGTGATTGTCGCGCCCGGTTCGACAAACACCTCTATGATTGCGCCATCCTGTGGTGCAAGAAGCGTCGCGAAACTGCGCATGTCCTGTGCACGGGCAAGACTTGCCTGAGCCTGCTCAAGTTTTGCTTCGGCAGCGGTCAGTGCGCGTTGGGTGTCTTCAACCTTGGTTGCACTGTCGACACCACGCGCCGAAAGTTCCCGCGCGCGCTGTTCCGCGTCACGTGCAGTCCGCAACTGGGCAGTGGCGACATCAACACCCGCCTCGGCTGCGCGAACGTCAGAGTCGAGATCTTCGGGGTTCAGGCGTGCCAACACATCCCCTTTGGAAACCAGATGCCCCTTGTCGACCAAACGCACTGCGATGGTACCGTTGAGCGGGAACCCGAGGTCTGTTTCCGCGCGCGCGGCAACGATGCCGACATAGACGGTAGGATCGCTGAATTGTGGATTGATGACCTCGGAAACAACGGGCCTTGGCGGAAGCGAAGTCGTGCTTGCCGGTTCTTCCGCAAGGGCGGGGGCGGCGAAAATCATAAGAAGCAAAGCTGCCAGTTTCATTGGGTGGCCTCCGTTTGCTTCACGATGCGGCCCGGGTAAAGCAAATGCGCGCCCCGCGTCACCACCAGGGTTCCGCTTTCTATTCCGTCTGCAAGAATGATCTGGCCCGTTTCGAAACGTTCTATTCTGATAGGTTTTAATTCGACAGCCATAGTATTGGGGTCCACAACCCAAACAGCGGGTCCGTCTTTTGTTGCAGACATGGCGGTATATGGCAGCACCACATGTGCCGGATTCTGCTTGGTCACGGTGCCACGTACCGCGTCGCCATAGCTCATGTTTCCGGGCGGTGATTTGACTGCTACGGTAACTTCTACTGTTCCGGTCGCCGGGTCGATGAGCGGTGAAATTTCGCGCACTTCGCCAGTGAACTGTTCGCCCGGGGTTTCAATTAAAGACAGGTAGACAACAGGTGGCGGCCCATCGTCTGTGAGCAAAACCTCGGGGACTTCGAAAACCGCGTCAATCTCGTCGCCAAGGGCGAGTTCTATAATGGGCTGCGCCGCCCCAACGACCTGACCCGGCTCTGCTATGCGGTCGATGACGGTCGCGTCAGTTGGGGCGATTAAGACGGTTTCTGTCAGTGCCTTGTTCGCGCGATCCAGTTCTGAAAGCGCCTGCGCAAGCCCGCCTTCGGCAATGTGCAGCGCGTCTTCGGTACTATCGCGGTTGATCCGTGTGGTTGCGCCACGCTCGAGTAATGCGTTCTGTCGATCCAGATCTTCGATGGCCTGACGGTGATCAGCCTGCGCAGTAGCAAGCCCTGCTTCTGCCGCGCGCAACGCCTGCTCTTGCTGAACAGATTCCATGTGGGCAAGCGGGAAACCTTTTGTCACCTTATCGCCTTCCTGAACCAGAACGTCAGCAACA
>Ga0316189_10001481_pt1 | contig 23285 bp, 24 predicted proteins | sample LowCovwburrow_MG_FD_204930 | JGI IMG/M metagenome (GOLD analysis project Ga0316189, IMG submission 204930) | Coastal sediment microbial communities from Maine, United States - Lowes Cove worm burrow | ecosystem: Environmental > Aquatic > Marine > Coastal > Sediment | place: USA: Maine... | reverse complement strand
GCCTTTGTTGAATAGCTCGTTAGCAATAATAAGCAGGCAAATAGCAGGACTAATTTTTTCATAATTTATTGGATAGTTAGAAAGCTAAATTTACATAAAAATTAAAAGTCAACAATTTGTAAATGAATTTATTTTTAGATTATACTGATAAGAAAATAGACAGCGTAAAAATTCAAATTTCTGGCTCAAAAAGTGAGTCGAATAGATTGTTGATTTTGCAACAGTTATATCCTAATTTAAAACTCGAAAATGTATCTGATTCTGATGACAGTAAGTATTTGATGAGTGCTTTAAAATCAAATAAAGAGCTAATTAATATTGGCCATGCCGGAACAGCAATGCGTTTTTTAACTGCCTATTTTTCTGCAAAAGAAGGTAGGGAAACGGTGTTGACAGGTTCTGAGCGTATGCAAAATAGACCTGTTAAAATATTGGTAGAAGCTTTGCGTAAATTAGGTGCCGATATTCAATATGCTGATAAAGAAGGCTACCCACCTTTGCTGATTAAAGGTAAAAAACTGACCAAAGATACCGTTCAAATTAATGGAAATGTAAGTAGTCAATATATCTCAGCCTTATTGTTAATGGCACCATCTTTAGAAAACGGCTTAGAAATTGAGCTCTTAGGCAAAATAACTTCGCGCCCATATTTAGAAATGACATTGACTTTGTTGAAAAATCTGGATATTTCTTGCTCTTTTAACGGAAATATTATAAAGGTAGTGCCAAAGAAAAGGATTGAAGACACAACTATTGTTGTCGAATCTGACTGGAGTTCCGCATCTTATTTTTATAGTCTTCTTGCTTTAAGCAGAGAAGGTGCTACAGTCGAATTATCTTCGTACAAAAAAGAAAGTTTACAAGGAGATAGTTGTTTGGTAGCTATTTATAAATCTTTAGGGGTTGAAACTATTTTTGGAGAAAACTCTATTATATTAAAAAAAGTTGCTGTCATTTCAAGCGATAGTCAAGAACCTCTTGAATTAGACCTTAGGAATGCTCCTGATATTGCTCAAACCATAGCAGTTAGCTGTTTTGGTTTAGAAATTGCCTGCAATTTGAAAGGTTTGCACACCTTAAAAATTAAGGAAACAGATAGGCTTGTTGCCTTAGATAATGAATTGACAAAATTGGGCGCTGAGATTACTGTAACAGATGAGAGTTTACATTTAAAAGCGGCATCTATCATCCATAAAAATAAAAGTATCCCAACTTATCATGATCATCGAATGGCGATGGCATTTGCTCCGTTAGCATTAAAGGTTCCTATAACTATTGAGGAGGCAGATGTAGTTACAAAATCCTATACCAGTTTTTGGGGAGATTTTGAGAAGTGCTTTCTAAATATATAGAAGAAATAATCTTATAATTCTTGAGTCTTTAAGCATTTATTATTTTTTTAATTAAGTGCAGATGTGCATTCAAATGTTAAAGTTTGTAACACTTATTTATTTATTGCGTCTTTATTAAATAAGGATAGTACTTCCTTTATCAACCAAAAAATCGACAATTATGTTAGGATACATGTCAACTATCGCGAAAGATGCTTTGAACGATCATTACTCTAAACTTCGTTTTTTGCTAGGAGAATATGATGTTGTAGCGTATAATTCTGTAGATCATAGAGCTTGGGTTGTGTCTGGAAATGGAACAGCCAACTACACTTTAGAAGATAAATTTATAGTAGAAAAAGTAGAAATATTTAGACAAGATATTACGATATCTATGCACAATACAATAGGGAGAGATTCTAAAAAAGAATCATTTCATATGCAAACTTTAGATATAAGTTCTGGTATTATGGATATTTATCAAGGAGATATAAAAGGCAATGTGCTAACTTTTCATAATATTGAGTCTACTATAAACGCCAAGAATGAAGATTCGTTGAATTTTAAATTGATTTATAAACAACTCTCTAATACAGAGAATGAATTAATTGTTGGATGTTCTAGAGATAATGGCAAAACTTGGTTTCCATTTTTAAAGAATCATTATAAAAAGAAATTTTTATAAAATTGTAATAAAAGATAATTCTACCATTCTTGCTTGCAAATTTAAATTTTAACAGGAACTCTTCGAAAACAGTATTGTTAATTCCATCCTTTATAGCCTTTTGCAAAGTTTAATTCAAATTATCAATTACAATTAGGGTCAATTTTTCTATTTTCATCTTAGGATCCTGAAAATACTGGAAACCCTTCAATTCAAAGCCTTTAAATCAAAAACCTTGTTCTTATTAATTGTAAAAAGGATATAATTCAAAAAATAATTGTATTATGAGTAGTCAAAAGATATGGACTATTTACCATATGTTTATATTTTTAATTCAAAACAGAAATAAATGAAAAAAACAAGACTTTATTTAATGATACTGATGTTGTCATTAGGTGTATTTACTGCAATGAATGCTTCTGAAATAAACCCTGCTCCTGAGTCTACAGAAATACCTGCAGAAGTTAAAGTACTACTCGATCGTTTAGAAGAGATTAAAAACATGGATAGATCAGAATTAGAACGCGCAGAAAAAAAAGCTCTTCGTAAGGAAGTGCGTGCTATCAAATCTCAAATAAGATCTACCGGAAACGGCATCTATATTACATCAGGTGCACTTATTATTATTTTAATTTTGATAATTATTTTGTAATTATTTAATATAGTTAAAACTTATAAAACACTTTTAATCATTTCATTAAAGGTGTTTTTTTTGGAGTAGGGCATAAGGGATCGCGTAAGGTGCCTCGACTCATGATTAGAAACATGTTTTTCCCAAACAAAAAAAGTCAGAACGCAGGTTCTGACTTTTTTTCATTTGTACTCGAGATGGGACTTGAACCCATACGGCCATTACTGACCACTGGATTTTAAGTCCAGCGTGTCTACCAATTCCACCACTCGAGCCTGCGCGCCATTTGACGTACATATTGGTATATTCTCAGAGCGAAAGACGGGATTTGAACCCGCGACCCCCACCTTGGCAAGGTGATGCTCTACCCCTGAGCTACTTTCGCAGTATATTTTTTGTTAAAGAACTTAGATTCGTTTCAAATGCGAGGGCAAATTTAATACATTTCTATGAATCGCAAAGAGTTTTTTTAAGAATTTGTATATCTATTTTATAAAGGACTATTTTTAACATTGTTAATAGCTAATTTATAAATATATTTGCACCGATTTCAGTGAAATATATGCAAACTACGATCGATTCAACAACAAAAAAAATAAATCTCGCTTCAGTAATTGATGATTTAAAGCAGCTAACTAAAGTTGGCCTGTCATTAAGTGTTGTCTTTTCTTCTATAGCGGGTTATTTATTGGCTGTAGATGTCATTCATATTCCTACCCTAATTATGTTAGCTATTGGTGGCTATTTAATGGTAGGGGCTTCAAATGCATTCAATCAAATAATTGAGAAGGAGACAGACAAATTAATGTCTCGAACAAAAAACAGACCACTACCAACAGGAAGAATGTCGGTTAATACCGCAATGATAATTGCTGTTTTATTTACCATTTCAGGGATTACGATTCTATATAATATCAACCCGAAAACTGCAATGTTTGGTGCAATCTCTATTTTTCTCTATGCTAGTATTTATACGCCGTTAAAAGCTGTTACACCATTGTCAGTCTTTGTAGGAGCCATACCTGGAGCTATCCCTTTTATGCTAGGCTGGGTTGCCGCAACGGGAAGATTTGGTATTGAACCGGGAATGTTATTTATGATTCAATTTTTTTGGCAATTCCCTCATTTCTGGGCCATAGGATGGTTAGGTTATGACGAATATAAAAAAGCTGGGTTTAGCATGTTGCCAACGGGCGAAAAGAATAGTAAGGCAACGATCCAAATTTTATTATATACAGTTTGGATGATAGCTGTTTCTGTCTTACCGGTATTAAAAATAACAGGTAGTTTATATTTGTCACCGGTCGCTGCAATTTTGATATTTGCTTTGGGACTTTTTATGCTATATTTTGGTATTCAATTGCATAAAAAGCAGTCGGATACAATTGCGCGTAAACTCATGTTATCAAGCGTATTATATATAACTGCTATTCAAATAATTTACGTAATAGACAAATTTTTACATTAATATGGATGCACTATTAAAGAGTAAAACATCAAAGCAAATGCTTTATGTTTCTATGGTAAGTATGGTAATGATGTTTGCAGGTTTAACGAGTGCCTACATCATAAGCAGAAAACGTGATGATTGGGTTTCTTTTGACATGCCACAAGCCTTTTACATAAGTACAATCTTAATCATATTAAGTAGTATTACTTTTATTTTGGCTAAAAAAAGTATCCAAAAAGATGATAGACAACGAACAACCTTATTTTTATTTTTAACATTATTTCTAGGTATTGGTTTTATCTATTTTCAGATTGAAGGATTTTATCAACTAAGAGCTGCCGGATTTTATGCTGCCGGAAAAGATAGTATTGTATCTGGATCATTGCTAATAATTGTTTCCCTTTTGCATCTTTTTCATATCCTTGCTGGTAGTATAGCCCTTATGGTTGTAATTTATAATCATTTTAAACAACGCTATAATGCTAGTCAAAATTTAGGTTTAGAATTGGGCGCTATCTTTTGGCATTTCGTTGATATACTATGGGTTTTACTCTTTATATTCTTTTATTTTATTCGATAAAAAAGTATCAATAAAAGCATTAAAAAAACAAGTTTAAAGCATTGGTTTATGTCATTTAAGTTTTTTACTTTTGCTTCTATTAAAAGAAATGGTCTAATATGATCGTTAATACATAACCAAAAATAACTTTACAAACTATATGGAAGCAACAGTAGTTACTGAAAATTCGAACGAAGGTGTTTGGAGCGGTGGTGGTAAAAAACCTTTTGCTGCTAGTTATGGTAAAATGATGATGTGGTTTTTTATCATGTCTGATGCACTAACTTTTTCAGGATTTTTAGTTTCATATGGCTTAATGCGTTTCAAATTTATTGATAGCTGGCCAATTGCTGATGAAGTATTCACTCACGTACCTTTTGTTCATGGTCATTATCCAATGTACTATGTTGCATTTATGACATTCATCTTAATTTTTTCATCAGTAACTATGGTATTAGCAGTTGATGCTGGCCATCAAATGAAAAAAGGTAAGGTAACATTGTATATGTTATTAACCATTATTGGAGGTGCCATATTCTTAGGTTCTCAAGCATGGGAGTGGAAAAATTTTATTGGCGGTACCTACGGGGCTGTTGTATTACAGGACGGTAAAATTGTGCAATTTGTTGATAATGATGGACATCAAATTGCCTTAAGTGATTTTGTTGAAAAGCAAGAAGGCTCAAGAGTGGCACATACCAGAAGTAATGGTTTGTGGTTTGAAAAAGATGCAGGTTCTTTACCACCATATACGGTAAATGAAGTTGTTGCAAGTTTTAATGCAAACCCCGCAGTTAACTTAAGAACAGAAAAAATAGATTTAGGAGTAAAACGAAAAACAATAGTATCTAAGGAAGAAGCAAATAAATTTCTGGCAAAAGCAACAAATGTTGTGATGGGAGCTAACTTACAAGTGAATGAGTATGGTAAAACATTATTTGCAGATTTCTTCTTTTTTATTACTGGTTTTCATGGTTTTCACGTTTTTTCAGGTATTTTAATTAATATTATTATTTTCTTTAATGTAATTATTGGTACTTATGAAAAAAGAGGGCACTATGAAATGGTTGAGAAAGTTGGTTTATACTGGCACTTTGTAGATTTAGTTTGGGTATTTGTATTCACATTTTTCTACCTGGTTTAAAATATAATTAATAATGGCACACACAGAAGCACACGAAGCACACGAAGCACACGAATCACACACAGGTTTAATATGGAAAGTCTTTGGTTTTCTTTCTATTATAACCATTGTTGAAGTCATATTGGGTATAATTAAACCCGAATCATTACACTTAACACCTTTTTTAGGTACCAGTTTATTGAATTGGATCTTCTTAATTTTAACCTTGGTTAAGGCTTATGGTATTGCATGGTATTTTATGCATTTACGCGATGAAAAAACGAGTTTAAGAAGAGCTATTGTTTGGACCGTTGTTTTCTTAATATGTTATCTAACAGCACTAGTATTAATAGAAGGCGGTTATATGTACGATAAACTTGCTCCTTATATAAGTTGGAGTTAATTATATAAATATTAATAAGCGGTTTAAAAACCGCTTTTTTTAGCTTTTTTTATTATGAAATCTAAAAAGTTTTGGGTACTCTTTGGACTATTTATTCTACCGTTGGTTTTTTATATATTACTATTAACAGGAACCAATAATTTTGCCAAACTTCCAGTACTGACAGAAAAGGTAAGCGATATTGGTCATTTAACTACTGAGGATAATTCACAATTAACACTCAAGGGTAAAATTTCAATACTTTGTTTTTTAGGTGTTGATTTAGAAAAATCTCAAACCAATGCGCTAACACTTAACGAAAAAATTTATAAGCGTTTTCATCAGTTTAGAGATTTTCAATTTATTGTGGTACTACCTTATGGGATGGAAGAACAAGCTCAAGAACTTAAAAATAAAATTGCTTTTGCGACAGATATGAGCAAGTGGAAGTTTGTTTTTGGATCAGCAGAAGATATCAATTTTGTATTTGAGGGCTTAAAAACAAATTACTCTTTAAACTCTATAAGTTATTCACCTTATGCTTTTATTATTGATAAGGATATGCACCTGCGTGGAAGAAAAAATGACGAAGACGCTACTAATGGAATTTTATATGGATATAGTGCAGAAACAGTTGCTCCCATTCACAAAAAAATGGTTGATGATGTAAAAGTATTAATGGCTGAATATCGTTTAGCACTAAAAAAAAATAGGAGAGAAATTTAATTCTATAAAAAGAAAATGAAAAAAAATTATTCTTATATAGGTATTTCATTTATAATTTTAATATTTGGTATTTATGCAATTCCTAAAATTGTAGAAAGAATTAATAAACAAGATATTTTAGATGATACAAGACTCAATAAAGTAGTTTCTGGTAGCTTATCATATTTAAATATTGACGGTCAAAACAGAAAAATGCCTGATTTTGCTTTTAGAAACCAAGATAGCTTATTGATCAGTAATAGCGATTATATAAATAAAGTCTATGTAGTAGAATTTTTTTTTACAACCTGCCCATCAATTTGCCCTATTATGAACCGCAATATGTTGAAGTTGGAAAAAAAATTTGGAAATAATGATGATTTTGGTATTGCCTCATTTACGATAGATCCTGCGCATGATACACCGATGGTTCTTAAAGAATATGCCGAAGAGTATGGAGTTACTTCATTAAACTGGCATATGCTAACAGGTGACAAGGATGCTATTTATGAATTATCAAATAAAGGACTGAATATTTTTGCGGAAATTAATCCTGACGTTGAGGGCGGATTCGAACATCAAGGATACTTTGCATTGATCGATAAAAATGGATTTATTAGATGTAGGAGAGATGAACACGGAAATCCTATTGTTTATTATCAAGGAACCGAAAATGATCAAATAGACATCTTAAAAGAAGACATTGCAAAACTTTTAGAAGAATAATTTTTATGAGTCAAGAAATTGCTTCTGCAACTAAATATAATAAATGGATTGTAATACTATCAATAGCAATCCCATTGGTTGTTGCGGTTTTATTTGGTGTAAAGATTCCTAATGTAGAACCTCTAACTTTTTTGCCTCCTATTTATGCAAGTATTAATGCTATAACTGCAATTTTATTGGTTATGGCGGTTACTTCTATAAAAAAAGGTAACCAGAAAAGGCATAAGGTGTTAATGAAGACAGCCATAGGCTGCTCGATTGCATTTTTATTGATGTATATAGCATATCACATGACTTCTGACTCTACTAGTTTCGGTGGAGAAGGACTCATTAAATATGTATATTATTTTATTTTAATTACTCATATATTGCTATCAATTATTATTATTCCATTTGTTTTGATAACCTTTGTAAGAGCTATTACGAATGATTTTGAGCGTCATAAAAAAATTGCAAAAATTACATTTCCACTATGGTTATATGTAGCTGTAAGTGGCGTTATAGTATATTTAATGATAGCACCATATTATTAATAAGATGTAATTTTTAAAAGATAAAATGTACGTGTCAAAATAATTACGAAATTTACAAAAGTAATGTTTGGCCTCTTATATAGAGAAATTAAGAATGAGAATAATAACAATCATAGCATTTCTATTCGTTGCACAGATCACTTCTGCGCAATGTGCTATGTGCAAGGCAGTTGTTGAATCTGGTGATGCAGAAATTGCTGAATCAATAAATTCAGGAATTATATATTTAATGGCATTTCCTTATATTTTGGTTGCTGTTGGTGGTTATTTTTTATACCGTAACTGGAAAAAATTAAAACTTTAACAGTTCAATAAGAATAATAAAGTGTAACAAGTTTTAAATTTAGTCGTCATATAGAAAATCAAAGACCTATAAAACCAAGCCTTCTTTAAGTTTTACTATTGTAAGGACATTGGTTTTGCTTAATATAAATTACATATGAAAACGAAATTAAGTCTACTAATTGCCCTTTTAACAATTACTTTCTCATTCTCACAAGAAAAAAAATGGACATTAAAGCAATGTGTAGATTATGCTTTAGAGAATAACCTTTCTGTACAAAGAGCAAAGTTGACTACCGATTTAAGAAAAGAAGATATAGCTACAGCAAAGGGCGATAAGCTGCCTGGTGTTTCTGCTTCAACTTCTCAAAACTTTAGCTTTGGTTCGGGTTTTGATGCTGCAAGTAATTCTAGAGTTGCCGCTGATAGACGTTCGAACAATTTTAGCGTTAACACATCTATGACGGTTTTTGATGGTTTTAGAATTAAGAATGCTTATGAACAATCCAAAGTTGCATATGAAGCAAGTCAATTTGACTTGGAGAAAATGAAAAATGATATTTCATTAAATATTGTAAATTCATATCTAAATGTTTTATTCAATAAAGAGAATTTAAAGATTGCTCAGGCGCAATTAGAAATAAGTAAGCAGCAATACACAAGAACCCAAAGTTTAGTTGAAGAAGGAATGCAACCTAAAGGTAATTTATTAGAGGTTGAGTCTACAAAAATTAATGATGAAAATGCTATAGTTACTGCACAAAACAATGTTGATCTAGCTTTGTTAACTTTATCGCAAATTTTACAGATTCCATATTCAGGGTTTGATGTTCAAGATGTTCCAATAAATATTGATTCGGTTGCTTTGTTATATAATAATACTAGTGAAATATTTGAAAAGGCGGTTGTAGATCAACCAGAAATTAAAAGTGCTGAATTAGGAGTTAAAAATGCAGAAACCTCAATCAAAATAGCTAAAGCTGACTATTTACCTTCTTTATCTTTAAGTGCAGGTATGAACACTGTTTATAATCACTTACAGGGTAGTTCAGACGATTTTTTTATTAATGATCCAAATAACCCAGGTCAGCAATTATTAATAAAAAATGGATTCTTTGATCAGCTTGATAATAATTTCGGACAATTTGTAGGCTTGAATTTAAGTATTCCAATTTTTAATAGGGGTCAAGTAAAAGCTAATGTGAATAGAGCGGTAATCAATCAAAAAATTTCAGAAGTTACTTTATCTGATCAAAAACTAGCCCTTCGTGAGGCCATAGAGCGTGCTTATATCAATGCAAAAGCAACTTTAAAAGAATATGAGGCAGCTAAAAAATCTGTCGAGGCACAACAACTTTCATTTGAGTATGCACAACAACGCTATAATTTAGGTGTCACTAATTCATTTGATTTTGAGCAAGTAAAAAACAGACTGGTTAATGCGCAAGCTGCCTTGGCAAGTGCAAAATATAACTTTGTTTTTAGAACTAAACTATTAGAATTCTATTATGGTATTCCTATAGTAATTGAATAATTTACAGTTATTATCATATTGATTAAGCACTTATTATTTTGAGAATAATTGGTGCTTTTTTATCTTACTGCAGTATCTTTACCACCCAAAATCAATTAATTGATCTTTATTTTAAACATAGAAACAGCTACGAAAAACTGCTCTGTAAGTATCTCTAAAAATGGGGAACTAATTGCTTTTAGGGAATTAAATGACGGGAGTTATTCTCATGGTGAAAATCTGCATGTTTTTATTGAAGAACTTACTAAAGAAACAAACATATCATATCAAGATTTTGATGCAATTGCAGTGAGCAAAGGTCCTGGTTCATTTACAGGTCTTAGAATTGGAGTTTCTTCGGCGAAAGGCTTGTGTTTTAGTTTAGATAAACCTCTAATTTCTATATCAACATTAGCATCACTAGCAAATTCTCTGGTAGTTGATAAAGGTGCAGTTATTATTCCTTTACTGGATGCCAGACGTATGGAAGTGTATTCTTCGGTTTTTAATAATGACTATGAAAATATACGTAATACACAGGCACAAATTATAGTCGAAAATTCTTTCTTCTCATATTTAGAAAAAGGCAAGGTATATTTTTTAGGTGATGGAGCTGAAAAATGTAAAGAAATAATCACTCATAAAAATGCTATTTTCCTTGACGGATATTTTCCTTCAGCTAAACAAATGGCAGCCTTATCATATCAAAAATTTCAAAATAAAGATTTTGAAGATGTTGCTTATTTTGAACCTTTTTACTTAAAAGACTTTTTAATAACACCCGCGAAAAATAATTAGCCCTTTTTCCTAATTTCAACTGAATGTGGATAAGGTATTTCTATACCTGCTTTATCAAGTGCCTCTTTTACATTTTCGGTCGTTTCAAAATATACGTCCCAATAATTTTTTGGAGTACACCATGGACGAACAGCAAAATTAACGGAACTATCAGCCAATTCAGAAACAGTTACTACCGGGGCAGGATCTTTTAATACTTTATTGTTAGCTGTAAGAACTCTCATTAAAACTTCTTTTGTTTGCTTAATATCTGCATCATAAGAAACACCATATGTCAAATCAACACGCAATTTACCTTCTTCAGTGTAGTTTATAATATTTCCGTTAGAAAGTGTACCGTTTGGTATAATAGCTAATTTATTACCAGGAGTAATTAATTTTGTAACAAAAATTTGTATTTCTTTTACGGCACCTATTTCTCCCTGTGCTTCGATCAAATCCCCAACTTTGAAAGGTTTAAAAATCATGATCAATGCTCCGCCGGCAAAATTGGCTAATGAGCCTTGTAAGGCAAGACCAACAGCCAAACCAGCCGCACCTAAAATAGCAACAAATGAAGTTGCCGGAACCCCTAACTGAGATATGACTGTTACAAATAATAATGCTTTCAAGATCCAGCCAAATAGATTACTTAAAAATTTCATAAGTGTTTCATCTACACCTCTTTTCATCATCATTTTACGAGCATATTTGGTAATTATTTTTATCAGCCAAAGCCCGATTATTAAAATCAACAATGCTGTAATTATTTTAGGAGCGTATTCTAACATAAGTTGTAAGCCCTTATCTAGATATGGTTGTAATTTATCCATCTTTTAAATTTTTATTACTAAGTTCAAAAATTAATTGCTTAAAGAATCATAATATTTGAATAGTTTTATTAGGTCTTTTTCATCCTTCAGATTTATATTCTCAGCTTTCATGAATTTTTTTAAATCTTCTTTTTTGTCTGAAAAATGGAGAAATATTTCTTTCTTTTTAGTTGGGACTTGAAACAAAACCCTACCTTTTTTATAATAATATCTTTCAAAATTTCTGAATGCAGAAGGGATTGCTTTTCTAAAAGAATCTTTCGCAGGTTGTCCTACTTTAAATTTCTTGATTCTTTTTAGATATAATGTATTTTTAATATCATTAGATAATAAAATAAAATAGCCCTCATTTATATTTTTATCATTGTCTGAATAACTCATATAATGGTACTCTTTATTATCAATAACAGCAAAATGATTTAATGATTTAATAAGTGCTACAATTTTAGCATCATCTAAGTTGATCTTCATTTGAATTTCATCATTATACACATTATAGCGTAAATAATAGTTCATAGAATTATTAGTTAGCTTTTCGGCTGCTTTACCCAAAACAAAGCTTTCTTGTTCATATGGACTTCCTTCTACAGAAGATAAATCAATTTTAGCCTTAGCATTATTCTGAAGTATATGATAAAAATCATAAGGGTCTATAAGTGAAGTTGTATCAAAAAATTGACCATATGAACTGGAGATAGATAATGATAAAAAAAGTAATGTAGTAATACAAGTTTGTTTCATATGATAATTTTAAAAGCAATAAATAGTATCAACAAAAATTAGACCTAATTTATGAATAACAGTAATATAAAATAATTAATTCTTTAGTATTGAACCACTGTTATAATAAGAGCTATAATAGCGGGAACACTTTGAATATAAAAAAGTTTGATTTTTTTAGTAGAGTATGCCCCGTAAATACCAGCAATGATAACACAGCTCAAAAAGAATATCGCTATTTGATATCCATAGTGACCATCAATTAATGACCATATTAGACCTGCAGATAAAAATCCATTATACAAACCTTGATTGGCACCTAATACTTTCGATTCTTCGGCAAATTCTGGTGTTAATCCAAAAGCTTTTTGCCCTTTTGGTTTTGTCCAATAGAACATTTCTAAAATTAAAAAATAAAAGTGTAAAAAGGCCACGAGCGACACGAAAAATACCTGTAAAAATACCATTAGAGTGCAATTTTATTTATTCTATAACATTTCTATAATTATTCATGAAATCTTCGCCCACAAAAAGTGTTGCTTGTGAATAAGCATTAATACAAATTAACGCGAAGAAGACTATTATGGTAAATTGATTCATAATTAGAATTTATCAAGATATACCAAATATAATATATTTTGAGTTTTTAAAGATCAAATAAACCAATTATAAAAACACTTATAAATTGGCTAGAATTTAATTTTAATTTGCTGTATTGCTTGTTGAGTTTCAGTTACCGGTAACTGACACGCACCATCAATACATACATAAATAGTGGTTTGATTCTCACTAAATTTATACTCTAATAATGGTAAATTACTATCCTTTGTACTTCCTACAATTAATTTATTTGGTATGTATTTTTCGTTGAACTCTTTTAATCTGACTTTAGCATCCTTTCCCGATATGGCAACTTCATAAAAATCACCTATATAGTTAAGATATAACGATAACCAATTTGAAGCCACACCACCATATTGAAAAGCTTTTTCGGTTACGTTGTGTAACATTTGACTTGCGTTTTCAGCATACCTTTTATTGCTGTAGTAATGACCTAATTTAAATAAATTATTTGCCATAATTGAGTTTGATGAAGGAATTACATCATCATTGGTATCAATCTTACGGGCAATTAAATCGACATCAGAATCTGAAGTAAAATAAAACATTTTGCTCTTATCATCGTAAAAATGATCAAAACAATAATCGGTTAATTGCTTAGCATTTTTTAACCATTGTTCATCTAAGGTAACCTGATATAAATTGATAAAAGCATCTATTGTAGAAGCATAATCTTCTAAATACGCGTTAATAGTACTTTTACCTTCTTTAAAACTTCTGTGTAGGCCTCCATCTTCTTTAAATTGATATTGAACTAAAAAGTTTCCGTTCTTGATTGCCATTTCTAAAAAATGAGTATCATTAAAAACCCGATATGCATCTGTATAGCCTTTTAACATTAAGGCATTCCAGGAAGTCAAGGTTTTATCATCTAAGCGGGGGCGACTCTTTTTTTCGCGCTCAGACAGCAAATTTTTTCTCCAGTCATCAACTTTTTTCGCTAGATCTCCTTCTGAGATTTTGTGTTGTTTTGCAATTTCCGAATCGGATTTTGTTCGATGCAGATTATAATTTTCATGTTCCCATTTCCAATCTGATGAAATATTATAATAATCTTTAAACACATCAAAATCATCTTTAATTATTTCTTTTAAAGATTCTTCACTCCATACATAAAAAGCTCCTTCTTCTAATTCTCCTTTTTCGTTATTACTATCAGCGTCAAGCGAAGAATAAAAACCACCAACATTATTTAATAGTTCTCTTTCAATAAATTCTGTAGTCTGATATACAACTTGCTTATATAAAGGATTCTTAGTAGCCAAATAAGCATTGGCATATAAACTTACTAATTGACCATTATCGTAGAGCATTTTTTCAAAATGTGGTATATGCCATTTTGCATCTACAGAATAACGTGCAAAGCCACCACCTACTTGATCATAAATTCCGCCAAGTGCCATTTTTGTAAGTGAATTATTTACATAATCAAGTATTTTTGTATTTGATGTTTGTATGGCATAGCGCAATAAGAAATTATAATTATTAGGCATAGGAAATTTTGGTGCCCCTGCATTGCCACCAAGATCAAAATCCATATATTTTTCCCAGTTTGTAACAACCGTATCAATGGCTGTTTTTGTAAAATTTGAATTTGTAGTATTTAGAGTAACCAAATCAGAATTTTGAATTCCTTCAGTTAGTCTTGAAGCATATGCTTCCATTTTTTGAGGCTCGTCTTTATATACTCTTACTATTTGACTCAGAGCATCTACCCAATTTTCTTTAGGAAAGTAAGTTCCTCCCCAAACAGGTCTTCCATCCGGCAATGCTATACAATTCAATGGCCAGCCGCCACGCCCTTGATTCATTAATTGAACTGCATTCATATAAACCTGATCAACATCCGGACGCTCTTCTCTATCAACTTTTATATTTATAAAATTTTGATTCATTATCTTGGCAACGGCAGTATCTTCAAAACTCTCGTGTTCCATTACATGGCACCAATGGCACGCAGAATATCCAACAGAAATGAGTATCAATTTATTTTCTTTTTTAGCTAAGTCTAGCGTTTCTTGATTCCATGGATGCCAATCAACAGGATTGTGAGCATGTTGTAGTAAATATGGACTTGTTTCATTAATTAGACTGTTAGTATATTTGTGATTTGCCATTTGTTCTTCATTTTTATTAGTACAACTAATGATTAAAAGAATTAAAGAAAAGAAAAGAGAAATTCTAAAGGTCATTATCATTTTTTTTTCAAATATACATAATGAACTTATCTTGACTTTATCTTTTCCTTATGAAATTTACATTTTTGACTTCAAATTTTATCTTTTCATCAAATCGTAGCTTTTGCTACGTTTCTTATAAAAACTATTCAGTAGAGGCCAAAATCGAAAATTCTAAGTTATAAATTACATCAATATAAGTTCAATAAAAAAAGCGTTTTGAAAATTGTCAAAACGCTTTTTAAGATCTTTTTAAATGTATTTTATTTTACTTCAAAAGTAATTTTTACGTTCACACGGAATTCTTCTACATCATCACCATTAATAACCGCACTTTGCGACTGTACAAATGCCGATTTGATGTGCTTAACACTTTTCGAAGCATGTTTTACCGCTTTACGTGTAGCATCTTCCCAACTTGTGTCAGAATTAGCCATTACTTCAATAACTTTCATTACAGCCATAACTATATTGTTTTAAGATTAAATTTCAGTGAAATGTAAAGTTACGAAATTGTTTTAGACTTCATTAACCATTAATAGCAATGACTTCTTCAATTTTATTTGGTAAAAGTTGTTTTAACGTAGCTTCAATTCCATTTTTTAAGGTGATTGTCGACGAAGGACAACCACTACAAGCCCCTTGTAAGATAACATTTACTGTTTTATTAGTAGAATCGTAAGACTGAAACATAATATTTCCACCGTCTGAAGTAACAGCTGGTTTTATATATTCATCTAAAATAGCAACAATTTCCTGAGATATATCGTCTAAATTTTCTAGATCAATTGGTTCACTTTCTTCTATGCTATTAGTTATAGGAATATAATTTTCAGTAACAATAGGCTTTACTTCTTTAATGTAATTTTTTAAGAAATCGCGTAATTCTGTGGTTACTTCAAACCATTCAACAGTATTGTTTTTAGTAATAGAAATATAATTTTCAGAAATAAATATTTCTTTAATAAAAGGAAAATGAAATAAGGCTTTTGCTATCGGAACTTCGACCGCATTTTCAATAGTTTTAACTTCAATATTTTGTGATGTCAATAATTTATTAGTAACAAATTTCATCACTGCAGGATTTGGTGTGCTTTCACCATAAACTTCAATAATTTTTTGTTTATTTTCTTTTTGAACAAAAAGACCACCATTAGTATTTAAAAAGTTTTCAATAACAGTTTTAAGTTCATCCTGAACATCTTGCCATTCAACAATATTAAAACGCTCAATAGCAATAAAATTGGCAGTTACGAATACTTTCTTTGTAAAAGGTAAATGAAATAATTGCTCAATTAATGTAGAGTTTTTAACTTCTTCAACATTATTGTATTCAAAGCTTCCATCAGTTAAAATAGTATTAGCAACAAATTTTAAGATGGTCTCATCTGTCGTTTTTTCTATTAAAATTTTGAATGTTGACATGTATCTTTAATTTCTTGCAAAGTTAATGAACATTATATTAAAAAGAGCTGCCTTCATATGATTTTATGAGCCCATAATTATAAAGACAGTTCATTAATTTACCAAATGTAATTCTTAGCTTTTGCTTGTTTTTTTAAAGCACTGATCAATGCTCTATCTAAACTTTTTGAATTGCTTTCTGTTCTTTTATTTGCAACAAAGGCATTCCTTTTAGTATTTAACTCCTGAATTTTATGCTGAATTTCTTTACGTTTTTTACTTTGCTCAGCAACAAGTTTTTTTAACTCTTCAGATGACTTATTCTGTAATTGTTTTGGAAGATTTTTTTTATCTAATTTAGAATAGCTAAATCCTTTTTCTTTTTCGGCATCGACTAAATCCCAAGATGAATTCTTATAAACTCTTGAACTTTTACTTACAGCTCTTTTTACAACTACAACTTCATCTAAAGACTCAGCGTTACTATCTTGTTCAGACTGCAATCTCATTTTACTGGCGCCTTGGTTTCCATAATAAATATAAGTGTCATTTAATTTTTTATTAAGTTGAATGATCACATCATCATAAGGAGAAGCAATATGAACTATTTCAACATTGTGATCAATTACCATATAATCGCCATTTGTCAGTCTAGCGCCATCTTGCCATTTACCAGAAATACCATTTTGATAGTTGCCGCAAAAAATAGTGTTTACAATAACATCTTGTTCATTGGCTTGCGTAGTAGCATCTCTATAATTAATTTTTCCTTGAGTAAAAGGTTCGTTTCCAGCGATAAATATGAGCTTTAAATCTTTTTTATTATTTCCCCAATTTAATTCTTCTAAAGAGGTTTGAATTACTTCACCACAGAATTCATTTCCACCATTTGTCTTTAATGAGAATAACTTTTCTGAAATTTCATCAAGATCAGAACTAAAACCAATTACTTGACGAATATAACCCTCATCCGAAGGTAAATTACTGTTACCGTATTCATATAAAGAAATAAGTAGATCAGGATCTTGGCTTTCACATTTGGCATAAGAAAGCTCGTTTACAATTTCCCAAAGTTGGGTTTTAGCCTGGTTTATCAAACCATCCATTGAGTTGCTCGTATCTAATAATAAGGCAACTTTAATGGTTTGTTTTTTCTCAGGGTTTAATTCGTTCGCCGAAATATTTAAGGTGCATAAGGTTAGTAGTATAATAAATAGATTTTTACTCACCATATTTCTGTTGAGATTGCCATGTTCGTTATTTTTCTTTAAAAATTTCATAATATTTTGTTTTTAATTTTGAGTAAATGTAGGTTGAGAAAGGTGCCTAAAAAATTAAGAATGTGTGTATGAACCGTTTCAATGAGTGAATGTGCCTTTTTGTTTAGTAAGACGGTGTTTTAGCTTGTTTTCTAAGGATACAATAAGGGTTTTTAGCAGAAACCTATTTTATTAAACGAATTTAAGTGTGTAGATTTACCAAGATTAAAAACAGAAATGACAAGAAAATACGGCATATTATTTTTTCTCCTTTTATTATTGGTGAGTGGTTTAAATGCTCAAAATAGTGATAGGATAAATACCCCTGCTAAACTATATTCTGATAGAATTACGGATGAAAGTGGAAATCCGTTAGGTGGCCTTCAGGTTCGTGTGAAGGGTAAAGGAATTATTACCTACACTGATGTTAACGGTGAGTTCAAGATTGCCGCTAAAAGCGGAGATATCATTGTTTTGAGTAGAAATGGTAAAACCATAAATTCATATAGATTAGATGGTAGTGTATATTATGAACTACAAGACGAATCAGATCAAATTGAAACCACAGATAGAAAAAGGACTTATAAAACGTCTAAAAAATTAAGAGCTGATAATGCGACTTTATTTGAGAGATTAATTGATTCTGCAAATATTTACAAAAAGAGAGCTCCGACAAAAAGCATCGATTATATCGAAAATTCTCTAAAGATTGCCAATACTACGAATAACAAAAGTCAGTTAGGAACATCCTATGCTGTTTTAGGTGATGTGTATATGAACTTAAAACAATATGATTTAGCCGCAAGTAATTATAAGATTGCTGTTGATAATTCTCAAGATGTTACTTTTCAATTAAAACTAGCGAAGGCACTTTTGTTGAACGCTAATTATCAAAATAGTGAAGATCAGTATACCAATATATTACAGAAGAAAGGTGTCACAACTGCTCAAAAAATAGAAGTTTATGAAGGTTTGGGAGATATATATACTAAACAAAATGAGCAGACAAAAGCCTTTAATCAATATCAAACTGCATTAACACTGGCTAAGCGTTTATCAGATTCAGCAAAAATTACTGATTTAAATGCAAAAATTTCGAGTACCCTGGAAGCTCAAGGAGAAACTAGTAAAGCTGAAAGTTATTTATTACAATCAAATTCTCAAGTGGTTCAAAGTCCTCAAAAAGCAGTTGTTGAAAGTAAGCGGGCAGCAGATTTTTATAGTAGAAATAATAATGTTGACAAGGAAGTTATTCAGCGAGAGCAAACCTTGAAAAATTTGGAAGATGCCGATTTAGATGAAGTAATTATTGAAGATAAGGACGGGAAACTTACCAAACCAAAAGCAAAACTTGATTTAGGAAATGCTTATCTTAAACAGAATAAACGGGCAGAGGCAATACAAGTTTTGGAAGAAAGTGCGGCTGAAGCAGAAAGTAGTAATGATTTTGAAACTCAAAAAAATGCAATTCAAAAACTTTCTGAGGTTTATGTTTCTTTAGGCGATGATGATAAGGCTTTGAGCAATTATAAAAAGTACGTATCACTTGTCGATAGGTTATATAAGGAAAAAGAAGAGGAGATAAGTTCTGCTGTTAAGTTAAACAGAGATTTATCTGAAAAACAGAATAGAATTTCCAGTTTGGAAAAAGATAGAGAACTATCAGAAAGTAAAATACAATTATATCAAACAGAAAATAGATTAACTATTGAAAATGACAGGCGTCAAAAAGCTATTATTTATGGTTTGCTTGTCGGATTGGCATTATTGCTATTTTCATTGTTTTGGATACTTAGAAGTAATAGGCAACGAAAATTAGCAAATAATTTATTGGCACTTAAATCATTGCGAACACAAATGAATCCTCATTTTATTTTTAATGCCTTAAACTCTGTAAATAGTTTTATAGCTCAAAATGATGAACGTACAGCAAATCGTTATTTAACCGATTTTTCAACCTTGATGAGAAGTGTACTTGTCAATTCTGAAGAAGATTTTATTTCCCTTGATAAAGAGTTGGAATTACTAGAGTTATATTTGAAATTAGAACATTCGCGTTTTCAAGATAAGTTTGATTATGAATTAGATGTTGACGATGCCATTGATAAAGGTCAATTTCAAATTCCTCCTATGTTATTGCAGCCCTATATAGAGAATGCCGTTTGGCATGGATTACGGTACAAAAAAGAAAAAGGCTTTTTAAAAGTATCTCTAGCTAAAAAGGATGAAGAAACAATATTAATTGAAATTTCAGATAATGGTATTGGTAGAAAAAAATCAGCAGCATTAAAAACTGATTATCAGAAAAGTCAAAAATCAAAAGGAATGCAAAATATAAAACAGCGAATTGCAATTCTAAACAAAATGTATAAGGATAAAGTTGATGTGTTTATTGAAGATCTATATGATGATAAAACAGGTACTAAAGTAATTTTAACACTTAAGAAAGATTAATGATTTTAAAAACTATCATAGTAGAAGATGAACAAACCAGCAGAGAAATTCTAAAGAATTATCTTACTAAATATTGCCCTACAGTTGAAGTTTTAGGTGAAGCTACAAATATAGATGAGGCATTGGTTTTGATTCGAAATAATGAATTAGATCTTCTATTTCTGGATGTAGAGATGCCTTATGGTAGCGGATTTGACCTACTAGACAAATTTGATAAAACCAATTTTGAAGTGGTCTTTGTTACGGCCTATAATCAATATGCTATAGAAGCCTTAAATAATCATGCCTCATATTATTTGTTGAAGCCTATTTCAATAGATGAATTGATTAAAGCAGTTGACTATGTAACTCAGATTAAACTTAAGGAAAACGCCCTACAGCATGCCGTTTTAGTACCAAAAATAAAGGCCTCAAATAATAAGATTACAATTCCAACTCAAGATGGTTTCGAAGTTTTGGAAATAAAAGACATTATTTACTGTAAGGCAGATGATAATTATACAGAGTTATTTTTAGAAAATAATCAAAAGAAATTAGTTAGTAAAACCTTAAAATATTTTGAAGACATATTAAAGGATAGCGGTTTTGCAAGAATTCATAAATCTTTTTTAGTGAATGTATCATATATTGCATCGTATAAAAAAGGTAAGGGAGGCACTATTTCACTATCTAATGGAAAAGAACTAAGTGTTTCAGCATCGAAAAAAGCAGAATTTTTATCCTATTTTAAATGATCATTAAAAAACTAAACGGAAAAGAACCTCAATTTGGCAACAATTGCTTTATTGCTGAGAATGCAGTAATAGTTGGTGATGTAATTATGGGTGATGAATGTAGTATTTGGTATAATGCTGTGTTACGTGGGGATGTACATTTTATAAAAATGGGCAATAAGGTAAATGTACAAGATGGAGCAGTGGTTCATTGTACGTATCAAAAAAGCCCAACAACTATTGGTAACAATGTCTCCGTTGGTCACAACGCTATTGTGCACGGTTGTACCATTCATGATAATGTGTTAGTTGGTATGGGCAGTATTATTATGGATGATTGTATTGTTGAATCCAATTCCATTATTGCAGCAGGCGCTGTTGTAACTAAAGGAACAATAGTAGAATCTGGAACTGTTTATGCTGGAACTCCTGCAAAGAAAATTAAAGATATTTCACAAGAATTAATTTCGGGTGAGATCAATAGAATAGCAGACAATTATGTAAAATACTCAGGATGGTATAAAATATGAGATTGCTAAATTTTCTTTTTTTATTTTTTCTTCTTTGTGGATGTAATTCAGAAACAAAACAAATTGATAAAATTCAGCTTAAATTTTTAGATGAATATGTATTGCCTAATGATTTATATGTCGATTCAACTTTAGTTGGAGGCTTGTCTGGAATTGATTTTCATAGTGGGCAGTATTATATCGTGTGTGATGACTCTAAGAATCCAAGATTTTATAAGGCGAATATTTCGTTTTCGAATTATGGGTTTGATACGATACAATTAAATACAGTTATAACGCTTCGAAAGTTTGATACCTTTTTAGATTTAGAATCTCTTGTTGTTGATTCTGTTTCAAATGAAATTTTGCTAGTTAATGAAGGTAAAATTAAACAAGGAATTGACCCATCATTTTTTTCTGTAAATGAACAGGGTGAATTTATGAATGAGTTTAAAATCCCACAATACTTTCAAGCTTCGGGCAAGCAAAGACCAAGAGATAACGGTGTTTTTGAAGGTTTGTCTAGAGATTTTAACAATGATGGTTATTGGATCGCTACAGAATTACCACTTAAAGCGGATGGGCCCAAACCAAAATTCACGGAAACAAATTCGCCAGTTCGTTTCACTTATTTTAATAAAGAAAAGGAAACAACAAAACAGTTTGCTTATTTATTGGATAGAGTAGGAAAGAAGCCTTTGGGTGGATTTTCTGTAAATGGAGTTACAGACGTGTTGGCTTACGCTCCAAATAAATTATTAATTATAGAAAGAAGTTACTCTAGCGGTTATGAAAATCAGGCGAACGTTATAAAATTATATAGCGTGGATTACGGGAAGGCTGTAAATACAATTAATTATAACATATTAACAAGAGAAAACTATTATCCGGTAAAAAAAGAGTTGATTTTTGATTTTGAAACAGTTCTAGAACAACTTACAAATAAAAGCATCGATAATATTGAAGGGTTGTGTTTTGGACCTATCTTGCCAAATGGAAATAAATCAATTATTTTAATTTCAGACAATAACTTTAATAAAGATAAAAATCAAATAAATCAATTTATTCTGATGGAAGTTTTAGATTAAAAATCTAGATAATCAACTGTAACCTGATGTTCAACATCAATTAATATTTCTTGTAAGGTCTTAATATTAGTATTGCTGTATAAGAGATGTTGAGGTTTTTGATTCATCGTAGTTAATAAGTTGCTCTTTTCGAGAATTGCTTTGGTTTGTTTTGCGACTGCTTCACCTGAGTCTATTATAGTAATAGTGTTACCTACAATTTTTCTAATTTTTGGAATCAAGAATGGATAATGGCTACAGCCTAATACCAAATAATCAATATGTTGTTCAAGCATAGGATTGAGATATATTTTTAGTAGCGTATCCATTTCATCAGATTCAATCTGACCGTTTTCTATCAATGGAACCAAACCTTCACCAATTTGTTCAATAACACGAATACCTTCTGTAAAGTTTTGAGATGTTTTATAAAATAACTCGCTTGATAGTGTTCCTTGTGTGGCTAAAATACCAATAGCGTTAGTTTGGGTTCTTAATGCAGCTGGTTTAATAGCAGGTTCAATTCCGATAAAAGGAACATCATAATTTTCTCGTAAATAAGTAATTGCATTTGTTGTAGCCGTATTACATGCTACTACAATAATTTTACAGCCTTTAAGTAAAAGTAATTCGGTGTTTTTAACACTAAGTGCTAGTATTTTCTCTTTGGACTTTTGCCCATATGGAGCATTTTTACTATCAGCTAAGTAAATAGTATTTTCATTAGGTAAAAGATTTATTATTTCTTTCCATATAGAAATACCACCTACTCCAGAATCAAATACGCCAATTGCTTGTTTACTCATGATACAAAAATAAAAAATCCCACGAGAGTGGGATTTTATTATTAAG
>Ga0316189_10001480_pt1 | contig 23290 bp, 22 predicted proteins | sample LowCovwburrow_MG_FD_204930 | JGI IMG/M metagenome (GOLD analysis project Ga0316189, IMG submission 204930) | Coastal sediment microbial communities from Maine, United States - Lowes Cove worm burrow | ecosystem: Environmental > Aquatic > Marine > Coastal > Sediment | place: USA: Maine... | reverse complement strand
AGTTGGGACACACAGACATGGAGCTGCTGCGCCGCGGGAACAGCTTCCATGTTCAGATGGACGACTCGGACATCATTGGATACCCAGCCGCCGCGGCCTGGGCCCTCTGATTGGCTCCACCCGGCGGCTACGCCGCCTCCATGGGCTGATAGAGTCCCGGGGATCTCCGATGCGACGCCTGATCTGCCTCACCGCCCTGCTGTCGTTGTCTGCCTGCGCGGGCGACGACGACTCCACGTCTGCGGATGCCGCCGCGGCTACCGACGGCGACGATGATTTCGTCCAACCCGGCCTCGACGATCCGACCGCGCGTCAGTGGGAGAAGGCGGGTAGCTGGTACCCCGAAGACCGGCACGAACTCGACGAAGAGGTCGCCGCTCTGCTGGAAGCGGTCGAGAATCCGGGAGAGCCGCGCGCGGCCGCAGCGGTCTTGGTCCCGCACGCCAGTCTGAAGTTCTCGGGCCCCACGGCTGCCGAGCTGTTCGCGAGGGTTGCCCTCCCGGACACGCTCATCATCTTGGCGCCCGACCACTGGGGCGACGACACGCAGGCATCGATTTGGACGGAAGGTCCGTGGCTCGTGCCTGGCCACGCGATCGAGATCGACGATGCATTGGTCGCGCGGGTCCAAACGGCCCTACCCGACCTCGAATCAAGTCGGGCCGCGTTCAGCCATCACGAGACGGAGATGATGCTGCCGTGGATCCAGTATCTGCGACCCGACGCAAAGATCGTCCCGGTCGCGATCTACGATAACAGCAAGAACGACTTCCCGGATTTCGACGTGGAGCGCATCCACGAGTTCGGGCTCGCCCTCGCCGACGTCGTTCGTGCCGAAGAAGCCGCGGGCCGCAGCGTCCTGCTGCTCACCACGACAGACCTGGTCCATCACGAGACCCTTGCGGTCGCGGATGAACAAGACGCCCAAATGATGACCCACATCACGGAGCTCGATGTGCAGGGGCTGTACGACTACGTCAACGCGGAGAGCATCACGATCGGCGGCGAGATCGTCACTGCGATCATGATGAGCGCGCTGACCGAGCTGGGCTACGACAGCATGGACTTGGTCGCCCTCGGCGACAGTGTGCACGCCAACTCTGATGAGACCGATGTCATCGGCTACCCCGCAGCGGCCACCTGGAAGGACTAGATTGCCATGAAAACCACCCGACTCCATCGCGGACTTGCTGCGACAGTGCTCTGCCTCGCCTTCGGCGCGGGCGCGTGTAGTGAAGACGACGGCAACAACATGTCCGGCGAGGACAGCGACGACGGCGAGTGGGTCGTCGAGATGCCGGAACGCTTCGCGTACACGGACGACACGCTGCCGATCGGGGACTTGGGCGACGACCCTGAGATGGCGACCGTCCCGTTTGCGCTCACGGGTGCCGACACGGGCGAGGGCGGCATCGTGTATTCGGCCGCGCTCGCGGGCTACTACATCATGCGCACCCAGTGGGACGACGAGGGGTATCACTACCTCTACGACCCCACGACCGACACGTGGGAGGAAAAGGACAACATCCACCGCAAGTGTGGGGCGACGTTCACCCAGGTGTGGCTGTACCGCATCACGGGCCGCGATGATTTCAAGTGGTCGACCTACCGCGCGCTCGAGTACCTCCTGTCGCGGGGCAGCGAGCAAGACGACGGTTCGTTTAAGCTGCGCGACCTCGGCGCTACCGCGCTTGTCACCCTGAGCTTGACGACCTACTCCAAGCTCGCCGAGACGGACGAGTTCGACGCCGTGATCGACGGCACCGGCAAGTACATCCTCGACCGCATCACCGAAGAGGGCAGCTTCAGCGAAGGCTCGCCGCTCGTGTGGGCCCAATGTCACCAAGCGCTGTGGCGCTTGTACGACTACACAGGCGACTCCGCGTACATCGACGCACTCGAGCTCGTGGGTCGCTACTTCTACGACAACCGGGATGATCCCGAGGTCATCGACTTTCCGTACCTGTACGGGTTGTGGGCCAACGAGCCGCTCACCGATCTGTACCTCGAGCGGCCCGCGGACTGGATCTCGGAGCTTGTACTTACGGTCGGAGACGACGTCGCGAGCAAGCAGTACACCCCCGCGAACAACGACGACCCGGTTTGGATGGGCGGCTACTTCCCCAATAGCGGCTCGGGTTCGCCCAACTGGAACAGCACGCTCAAGCTCGAAGCTGTCATCGACGCCTGGCGCATGGCCGAGGCTGTGGGCGACACGGAGCGCATGGAGACCTTCGGCAAGAGCTCGATCATCGGCGCGGCGTTCCTCCAGGGCATGATGCATCGAACGGGTGAGACGGATGATTTCGTCGTCCCCGAGACGGCCATTGGTGGCATCCCGTTGTCGCCCTCAGATCCCAAAGTCCGGGTCGACGTCCCGCATCACGGCGCAAACGCGATGCTCAAGGTCGTGGAGTACATGGACCTCGAGGACTACCCGGGCGGCCCGTTGCCGTAGCGCATTCGGTCTCGGCTACACTTCGATCGACTTCAGGCTTAGCTTCAACATGACACGGACACGACTTCTCGCGGCGATTTTGACCACCGGCTTGGGCTTGGGTCTCGGCTGCAAAGACGACTCCGGTGGTGCATCCGATGACACGGGCACCGCCGGTACCTCGGGTACCGCAAGCAGCGGCGCCGCTTCCGTCACCGGCGGCGGCGGCGTTGGGGACGACAGCACCAACGAGCCGGACTCGACCGGCGGCGAGGCCGACGACGACTCGGATTCAGGCCCGGGCGTCACCGACACGGACGACTCAAACGACACATCGCTTCCCCAAGATTGCGAGTTCACCGAGGACTTCGAAGGCGTCGCCGACGGCGAGCCGTGGCCGTCGCCGTGGCTCGACGTGGGCGGAGTCGAAATCGCCGACGTCCAGGGCGGTCGTGGGCGCCTGCGCTCCACAACCTCGGAGTACGCGGTCTCCCGGATGTTCGCGCCCCTCAACTGCACGGACTTCGAGATGACGGGGACGTTCATGTTCACCGACGACTTCTCGCAGGGGGCCGGCTTTTACGGCCGTCAAAACGGCGGCTACCTCTATGCCACGGACCCCGCGGGAGAGGGCTACTCTCTGTTCGTCGAGGAGTTCCGCAAGCCTCGTGGCATTGGGGTGTGGCGCGAGGTCGGCGGCGACGAGGAGAACCTCGCGCCGGTGGAGCCCGGGCCAGTCGAGCCCGGCGTAACCTATGCGGTTCGCCTGCGTGTGACCCAAAGCGACGCCCAGACCACGCAGCTCGAAGCCAAGTACTGGCGCGCCGACAGCGCTGAGCCGCCCGAGTGGCAGGTGGAGCGCTTTGACAACTCGCCAAGCCTGCAAGGGGTCGCGGGAGGCATCGCGCTCGACGCCTACACCTCCTTACAAAACGGCGACGCCCCCGACGTGTTCTTCGACGACATCGTCGTCACCGCTGCAAACTGACGCCGTTCGCTCCCCAAGTCGGGCCCGACCGACTAGCTTTGTAATCGATGGGGCCAGCCTGACTCTAGTTGGGTACGGCAGTGGAACGTGCGAACGCCCAGCGACGACACGGACGTGCAGACGCACGTCCCACAGACAGGCTCCGAGCCCAGCGAGGTCGAGGATCAGCTGGTCGAACGCGCGCGTGCGGGCGACCGGGGGGCTTGGGCGCGGCTGTACCAGCAGCACTTCGACGCGATCTTGCGCCACTTGTCGTACCTGGTCGGCGATCTACAGCTGGCCGAGGACCTCACACAAGAGGCGTTCTTGCGCGGCTTCAAAGCCGCGGGCTCCTTCAGGCGCGAGGCCCGATTCCACACGTGGATGAGTCGGATCGCCACCAACGTCGCCCGCCGTCACCTCAAGCGCGCACAGGTTCGCCAACGCACGCGCCTGGGATTTGCCTCGTTGCTTCGGCAGCAACCACAGCAACTCGACGTGGAGCAGACGTACGAAGACGAGGTTCGCACCAAGGTGCTGTACAGCGCCCTCGACACACTTGCCGTGCCTCTGCGGGAGGCATTTGTCCTGCGAGACCTGATGGGGATGAGCCCGCAGGAGGCTGCGGAGAACCTGGGTATCACCAAGGGCAACCTCGCAGTCCGGGCACACCGGGCGCGGACACAGCTGAGCATCGAGCTCGCCGAGCGGGGATGGGGTGCGCATGAGTGACGAGCGCCTACGACTCGTGGGGGGCGAGGACGAGGTCGAAGAAGAGCTCGTCCGTGCTCGGCTCGCGCCGTTTGCTGTGGCGGCACAGCGGTACGTCGATGGCGCCCTTGCTGTTCGCGGTACGCGCCCCGTCCCGCCGCTACGGCTGGACCATGGACGCCGACAGGTCGTTTGGTTTGCGGCGGCGGTTGTCGCAGTGGCCGCGGTGGCCTTGCTCGTCATCGCTCCACGAATCTCCAGCGAGACCGCCGCGGACCCAGCCCCGAACGCCGCCTCCCACAGCGAACAGCCCCGCGACGCAGGTTCGACCGCGGTCTCCGTCGCCCCTGCGAACACAAACGGGCCCGCGGACAGCGAGCCCGCGACCGTTCTGGACGAGCCAACGCTGCGGAGCCTGGATGCTACGGCACAGCGCCAGTGGAAGATGGGCGATCTAGGCGGGGCCACCCGCACTTTTCAGCGCATGACGCAGCATGGCGGCGACCATCGGTACGTCGAACTGGCGTATGGGGACCTCGTCAGCCTTGCGCGACAGCGAGGACACGCAGAACAAATCCACGGGCTGTGGCGCGAGTACCTGCAGCGGTTTCCCCGCGGCCGCTTCTCGACCGACGCGCGCGCAAGTGTTTGTGGACTGCCTCAGGCGCCGTCCGCGTGCACCGACGGGTCGGGCGGGCGTTGAGTCTGCGCATAGGGCAGGATTTCTTCGTGGGCCAGAGCCCAACCCCCGAGTGACCGCGGCGCGATACACGACGACACGCACTCTGCGTGTGGCAGCCGTCGCATTGGCCGCGACGGTTGGCGGAATCTCCATGCCTGCGCAGGGAGCTCCCCAAGCCACGAACGCACAGGACGCACCGCCACAGCTCGAACGCGTGGTTGTGCGTGGCAACGCCGTCGACAATCAGCAACTCGCACAGAAGCTGGGCCTGCGCCGCCCGGACCTGGAGTTTGAGACGCTGACGGGGCCGAGGCCGCGCGAGGCATCCGAACTCGTCGTCACCCACGACGGCGAACGACTGCAGCTCGAGCTGACCGCTGCCGACGGCCGCCGCTACACTCGCGAGGCGCCCGCGGACTCCGACATTGGCACGCGTGCCGTGGCCAGCGATGCGGCGGCGTTCTTGGACGCGGTCGAGCGCGGCACCGTGACGCCCGAGCCGCGTGCCCGCGCGCGCAGGAAGCGAAAGCAGAGCAGCAAACCACAGCTCGGAGAACGGATGCTCGAGGCGCTCGAGCTTGGTGCGGCGCTCGGCCCCAGTCTGACGATCCCCATTGCGCGGCGTGCCGATGCGCGGGCGGGTCGGTTCATGTCGGGGGAGCTCAATCTGCGCGTTCAGAGCGTGGAGCACATTGTGGTCGACCTCGGGGTTCGCGTCGGGGGAAAGCGGTCCGCGAGCAACGGCCTGCGTCGCACCCGTCTCGCATTCTCGGGCGGCTATCGGCTCACGCGGGGCGCCTTTGACATGCCTTTGGTCGGCGGCCTCACCGTCGAGCCATGGTCCATCGCCGCACAGAGCGACGACGCCCCTCGCCTTTCGGCCGACGGTGTGCGGTTGGCATTTCCGCCGTCGATGATCGGGTTCGCCGCCCGGGCCTCGCCCGCCTACCTGTTCACGCTCGACAACGGGATCGCGGTGCGGGTGGGCGGAGGCCTCGAGTTCGCGGCGAGCTCGGTGCCTGGGGCCGGTGTGGGTGCAGTCGAGGCGACCCGCGAGGGTGCAGACACCCCAGATCTACGCGTAGGCGGCCTAGAAACGTCGATCCTGCTCGAAGTCGGGGTGTGGGCGCCCTGGAGCGTGATCCGGAAGAAATGACATCGGCCTTGTAATCGAACCCCAATAGGTGAGTCTATCGTGGCGTGAACGCCAGCTCCGCTTCGGCCGCTAGCCCCGCGCCCTCACCCACCCGAGCTCCGAAACTGCGCTCTTCCCGCTCGAAGCGGGTCGCAACAAAACTGGCGTCGTGGGCGGCGCCGGCCACCGCGTTGCTCACCGTTGCCACGCTGGCCATGCCGGCCCAGGCCGCGCCCACCCCCAGCGGCAATCTCAAGGGCAAAGGCGGCAAGCTCGGCGTTGGCCTGAGCTTGGGCGACCCGATGGGGGCGACACTCAAGTATTTCTTGCACCCCAACCACGCGATCCAAGCGGATTTCGGCTGGGCACCCATGCATCACGGCAACGGCCGGATCGGGGCCGACTACTTGTGGCACCCCGGCACGTTTGTCTCGAACTCGACGATGGACTTCTTGCCGTATCTCGGCATCGGGATCGGGATGGCTTTTTGGGCGCGACGCTACTGCGGACGCTACTACTATCACGGCAACGACTACCGCTACGACAACAACTGCGGCAGCGGCGGTGCCGGTATGTTCATCCGTGCGCCGATTCTTGGGCTCGGTTTTCACTGGAAGGGCGCGCCCATCGACACGATGCTCGAGGGGTCGTGGTCACCGTATCTGGTGCTGCCCGACCTCGCCCACGGCGACGTGTCGTTCAAGATCCGCTACTACTTTTAGTGCCGCGAGGCTTCGGCCGCGAGCCTAGCCAAGCGCCCCGAGGACATCGAGAACGATGGGCCCGAGGGCCGCTGCGGCCAACCCGACGCCACCCGCGATACCAGCCTGCACCGCGGGGCTGAGATCGAGCCCCGATACGGCCAACAGAACGTACGCGATGCCGCCGCCTAGGACGCCCCAGAGCACTCGAAAGAAGGGGCTGGTGGGATCGCCCTTGGCCATGGCGACAGCATAGCGCGGTCAAGCCTCGGCCGCCGCCTTCGACCTTGCTATCGCCAGCGAGATCGCTCGGTCCTGCGCGCCAGTGGGGGCTGAGAGGACTTCGGCCGCCGTCTCGGAGACCATGCTGAGTGTCTGCGCCTCGTCCAAGCCATGCATGGATACGGCGAGTGCGAGCAGGTCGGCCCCGGCCGCCAAGACCTCTGGGACCACCCGACGCCCACGCCCTTCGAGGGTCGCCCTCGCTGCGCCACCGCTACACACCCGCGGCGCGAGGCCACAGACAATCTTGGCTTCGACACGCTCGGCAACATGCTCATCGATCAGCGTCGAGCCGCCGCACGGAACGACAATGTCCGCCGCGACGCCGGGCCACGGCCCCGTGACGACAGCGGCGCCGAGCTCGGAGCCAAGGGTTTCGGCGCGCGCATCGTCCTCATCCCAGACGCGCACGTCGGCACCGCGTTCAATGAGTGCGGTCGCGGCGTCTCGGCCCATCGAGCCACAGCCGAGCACGAGCGCGCTCGAATCGGTGATCGTGCACAGCGGCTGCAGACAACGCGAGAGCACCTCACCGCGAATCCGGGCCAGCTCGGCGACGTCCTGCAACACGTCTTCCCCGAGCGCCGACACGTCGACAAACCCCTTCCCCGCGACCGCGCGGATCGAGAACTCCTCGAACCGACGACGGACCAACGCGTGCACAACATCCATATCCAACCCGGGGTCGGGAACGACGACAACGCCTGCCCCCGCGTTGGCAAGCCCGAGCAGAGCGCACCGAATCCGAGCGCTGCGGGCGGCGCGACAGGCGTCGGCGATAGCCAACGTCGAATCTTCCGACTCGGCCATCCACAGATGCCCCAGTGCTGGCTTGCTCCCGTGGTCGAGCACAGCAAACGCTTCGAGCTTCCCGTCAGGCTCGACCCACCGCATCGCCGATGCAGGCTTGTGCTCGACCAACACTTCGATTTGTTCTGGCGAGAACTCCATCATCTCTTCGGCAAGCGCCCACTCGACTCCGCCCGCGCCCCCTATGGGTCTGCTTACCAGACCGCGCCGCCTCCGGCTTCGACGGTTTGGATACCCGCCGGATTCCGCCGCCTTGAGGTCGCATGGGGATCTAGCCGAGCGGGTTCGTCGGCCTAGGCAGCTCAGCAACCGTCACTTGCAGTTGCGCTGCTCGGCGGCGGTGGGCTTGACCGAGAAGTTGTAGCTGATCTTCACCACGGGAGCTCCACCATCGACGACATGCCACGCCATGGTGTCAGCGTTTTCACTGACCTCGAACTCGAAGCGAAACTCATGGTCGCTCTGACTGGGAATCTCCTCGCTTGTGGTGGTGCACGCTTTGTCGTTCCACTCCACATGGGTCAAGACTGTGATGGGAGCCGTATCATCATTGACGACGTTGATCGCGGTCATGACACGTCCCCTCGTCGGCGTCCGTGTCCCCAACGTCGGTCGGCGGGGTGGTGACCGCGGTGCCCGGCTCTGGATTGCACGCGGGCGCGACGCAGAGCATTCCGAGCGCGAGCACACCAGCGCAGATCCGGGCACGAGGGGATGGTGTGATGGTCGAGTCGGAGAGGTGGGCGGTTTGGGGCGGGATTGTGGGTCTGGACATGGCAGGTCTCTTCCGTCAACGCGAGCGTGGTTGGTGAACGTCGAAAAAAGGGCGGCAGCTCCTCGAGGCTCTTCGTCGGATCCCCCTAGAGCTGCAGACGGTGCTCGAGATGCGGTACTGGGAGAACATGTCCTCGACTGAGATCGGGGAGGTCCTCGGGATTTCAGCGGCGACGGCCCGAACACGGATGTTTCGCGGGCGGGCCAAGCTGATCGAGCTGCTGGCCGCAGCGCCAACCCCAGCCCCAGAACGGGCCGGCAACGAGCAAGACCTCGATGCATGGGCGGACCAAATCCGTGCCCAGATGAGCTGACCGCGGAGACCCGCAGACGGGTTGTTTCGAGTTCTCGTCCCAGCCTATGGTCGCGGCGATGCGTACGCGCGCGGCCCCCTCCGTACTCTCCGCACTCGTGGCCAGCGCCCTGGCGCTCACCGGATGCAAGACCAACGATCCACCGACGGCAAGTGGTGGCAGTCAAGGCGAAGTGCCGACCAAGCCTGCGCCATCGGACGCGTCCCCGCCAGCCGACGCGCCACCGCCACCCGACGCGCCACCCCGCCCGGACAAAATGCCGACCCAGGCTACGGCGGGCGTGCCGCTAGACACCCTGCTGGACTTCGTACCGGCCGGCTCACCCGGCTTCGCGGTCGTACGCGACCCCGCAGCGATCTTCTCACTGCTGCACCCGTTTGTGCACGCGACGTTGGGCACCCTGCCGGGCTACATGACCAAGGCGGACGACAAGGCCGGGGTTGAGAAGGCTGCCGCGAAGTACGACAAGCTGCGCGCCGCACTTGCGGATCCGGACGTGCACCTGGACAAGGGCATGGCCATCGTTTCGCACAATGGCGAGACGGTCCTCATTTACGGCGCGACTAAACCGACCGCACTGTTCGACGCGGTCGCGAAGGTCGGGGACCTTCCGATCGCCGCCGAGTGCGTAGTGCTCGACGCCGCACCAGGCTATGTCGCGTGCGCCAAAGACAAATCTGTGGCCGCGGCCTACGCTCCCGGCAAGGCCGCCAAGGACTTCCGAGTCACGGTGACGGAAGGGCTCCCGGGTGTCGACCTGGCGCACGCCAATATCGTCGGATTCATCGAGCCCCTCGGCTCTCCGTTTGTCGTACAGACGCCGCCGGGCTTGCTTCAGATCTCCTTTGGCGCCCAGCTTCCGCCCGAGGCACTGAAGTTCGCGAGCCCAGGGCCTGCGACCGCGCTGGGTCTTGTCGATGTGGGCGCGGCCTTCGTGTGGGGGCGCATGGGGGTCGAGCCCCTGACGACCATGGTCCCTGCCGATGCCCCACCGTTCGCCGCGGGCGCGCTGGCGGCACTCACCGGGGAGGTGTTGCTTGCCAACCTGGCAGACGCAACTGGAGCGGCCGTGCTGTTCGGGGTCAAGGACCAAGCTCCGATCAACGTCCTCATCGCGGTGGCATCCACCCAACTGTCCAAGCTCCCCAAGGTCCTGCCTGACGGATCGGGACTCACGGCCGCTATCGAATCGGTGGAACTGGCGGGCGCGAAGACCCAGGTCCTGCACGCTCACCTGACCCCGTCGGCCGCGAGCGCGGCGAGCTACGCCGCGCTGAATCTCAAGCCCGAGGGCTGGGCGTTCGGCGCGGGGGCGTACGCTGGCTTGTCATTCGGCGCCGACCTCAAGGGTCTCGATAGCATCGCGCGCGCGAAGCCAGCGGGTCCAACCGCCGCGCTCACCGCAAGCTTGCCGCGGGCGCTTGGCTCTGCACTCGACGGCGACACAGTCGTGCTTGCCGTCCACCTGCCATTCGACGGCCTTGGCGTAGTGCTCGGAAAGAGTCTCAACGAGATCGCCGCAGACCAGCTTCCTCCCGACCTCGCCGAATCTGGCGTCGACATCCTCGGGGTCATGCGCAACATCGGAACCACGCTGGCGCCGCTGTCCTCGGTATCCCAGTGGACCCAGATGCTCGACGGGCACGCCGTGTCCCATGTTGCGATCGGCGTCTTTGGCGACGCCCGCGATGAGGAGGGCAAGGCCGCCCTGGCCGTCATCGACAAGTTGCTCGACGGCGAGGACGCGGAGGCGTTGTACGGAGGACTCGCCGATGCGCACTCCACGTCTCCCCGTGCACACGCCTACAAGGTGCGAGCGGGCCGGGCCACCGACGGCGCGCTCATCTCGACCGGGATGCTCGGTCTCTTCGCCGCGATCGCAGTGCCAGCGTTCGTGAAGTACAAGAAACTCGCCGAAGCCGGTGGCCGAGCCACCCCGGGCTCCGAAGGAACGGGTCGGTAGCCGCCTGCCTAAGGCCGCGCACATTGTTGATGCGGTTATCGCCCGTCGGCCGCGGGCCCAAGTCGAGTCACATGAAACTCGATCCGACGGTTGTGCTCGCGCCCTTCGTCGGTCTCGTTGCTATCGAGGGGCTTGTCGCTGCCGTACCCCACGGCCTTGATACGGGCAGGCTCAACCCCCTGCGACAGGATCCGGTCTCTGACTGACCGCGCCCGGCGGTCCGAGATCTTCAGTCAGTAGTGGTCGCTCGCTTTGGAGTCCGTGTGCGCGTGGATCTCGAGCAGCTCAAACTCTGGGTGCGCCATCAGAAGCGCGGCCACACCATCGACAACCTCTACGCTGGCATCGTTCAGCTTGCTCTTGGCGACCTCGAACCGAATCCGCGGCACCTCGATACGCGCACGCCATGGCTCCTCCGGTTTGTCGAGCTCCGCGATGCAGGGCGCGGCTGGACGTTCCCACGGGCCGAGAGCGGGACAACGCTCGCCCGCCGCGATTGTGGGACGTGGCCCGACTTTAGTTGCAGGGGGCGTGGCCACCAACTCCGGCTCGACCACGGGGGCTGCGCTTGGGGGAGCTATGGGCGGGGCCGCGGCCTGCCCCGCACACGCCGCAAGCAGGAACATTGGCCAGCACCATCGCACCCGGCCATCATACCCGGCCTGGGTGCTTCGCTTCGCCGTCATGGACGCGCGATGTCCAGCGTCAGTGCTCCGTCTCCGCTTCGGAGGTGCACGCCATGAGCGCAGCGCCTGCAGCCGTCGCGGCCAGAGCGTCGAAGTCGGAGTCCCGGCAAGCGCGGTCGCCCTTGGTGATGTCGAGATCGATGGCCTTTTTGAGACTGGCGTGTGCAGCGTCGGGGTCGCCGCTCCGACTCTCCAACGCGGCCCGATTGAACCAGCCCCAGGCGTACGCTGGGTCCTCAGCGGTTGCTGCGACGAAGGCGTCGCGGGCACGGTCCAGCTCGCCCTCGCGATAGGCATCCAAGCCCACAGCGTTGTGCAGCTGCGCGCGCACCGAACCGCGACTGGCAGCGACCGCCTCGATGCTCTCGCCGGTCCAGCACATGAAGCTCGACTCGTACTCGACGATGATCGCGATGTCACTGCCGTCGGGGCTCACATGCGCCTGCCACTGTCGCGTAGTCACATCGCTCGCTTCCCCAGGGAGGTCGGCCAGCTTCACGAACGCGCCGCCGGGCCCGTGGACCCCGAGCGACAGTCTGAAGATCATGTCGTCCGACGTCGGGTTCATTGCGATCGCGAGCTTCGTCGGAACGCCATCGATCGCCCCAAACACGGACCTCGGCGGAGTCGCCGCAGTGCCCGGAGTCAGCGGGGGCAGGCCAGCGAGCACGGTCGCCTCGCGGCGGATAAAACCCGTTGCCTCTGCGGTCGAGATCGGACCCTTGGGGTTGTCGGCGTCCGCGCGCTCGTAGAGTTCGCCCAGGTTGCGATACAGAATCGAGGTCCGCGGCGGCTTCCCAACCCCGAGTTCGTCGATCGTGACGGTGCACGACAGCTCTCCATCTTCGCTGCAAACGCGCCGACGAACGACCGCGTCTGCGCCTGGGCTCCAACCCAAGAACTCGTGCTCAGAGACTGTGCGCCCGTGGCGAAGGTCGACGATGTCGTGTCGGGCATCGGCGGTTGCGACGGCCGGCACCAAGGCCAAAGCGAGAGCGAAAGCAGCGCGCATGCCGGTCTGTACTGCAAACGAGCTTCCACCTGCAGTTTTAGCTACTTACAACGAGACTTCCGACACGACGACACGATTTGCAGCCTGTTGAACTCCGAATTGACATCCGATCGGGTATCGAGCCAGCCACCGTAGAGCCTGACAGGCCCAGCGCCCAACGGAGCCAGATTCCGCCAGCGCTGGCCGAGTTCGCAAAGTGCCAGAGGTTGTCGCGTCGGAGCAGAGGCGCCAAACTAAGGCGGCCGCACCAAGGTGCCCGACTCGCCCCAAGATCCTCCGCGTTCCAGTGGCCTCGCAGAGACTCGCGTTAGACTGCCCGACGTCGCAGCCGCAGCCGAGGGAGGTAACGCCGAAACACTCGTGGGCGAGGATCGGCCACACTCGGGCGGCGCGAGCTCGCGAGAGACCGCACTGGTGCGTGGCGACGTCGTCGACCGCTACGTGGTCCTCGGCACGCTAGGCGCAGGCGGGATGGGGGTCGTGTACGCGGCGTACGACCCAGAGCTGGACCGAAAGGTTGCGCTGAAGTTCTTACGCCCCGGTCGCAGCGCGGGCCGGCAGCGCGCGCAGGCGCGGCTACGGCGTGAGGCGCAGGCAATGGCCAAGCTTGCCAACCCGCACGTCGTGGCGGTCCACGATGTGTCGGTCTACGAAGACCAAGTGTACGTGGCGATGGAGCACGTCGAGGGCCAGACGCTGACGCAGTGGCTGGGGCAGTCCAAGCGTTCGTGGCAGGAGGTGCTCGAGGTGTTCTTGGAAGTCGGGCGAGGGCTGGCGGCGGCCCACGCCGAAGGCCTGCTGCACCGTGACATCAAGCCGGACAACCTCATGCTGGACGACCACGGCCGCGCTCGCGTCATGGACTTCGGGCTAGCCCTGGGCACCGACACAGCGCAGGCTTCGATCAAGAGAGACGACCTGATCGAGCACAACTTGGGATCGCAGAAGGTCACGCAGACGGGTGCTCTGCTGGGGACGCCAGCCTACATGGCACCGGAGCAGTATGGCGGGGCTGGGGTCGACGCCCGGACCGACCAGTTCAGCTACTGCGTTGCGTTCTGGGAGGCGCTGTACGGTGAGCGCCCGTTCGCTGGGCACAGCGTTACCGCGCTCTACGAAGCGGTGACCAAGGGCGAGCGGCGCGCCGTCCCGAGCGACCGGGCCGCCGCGGTGCCCGCATGGCTACGGCAGACATTGGATCGGGGGCTCCGGGCCGATCCCGATGCACGCTGGCCGACGCTCGATGCATTGCTCGTAGCGCTGTCGTACGACCCTGCCCGGCGCCGCAACCGTTGGCTCTGGGCGGGCGGAGGCCTGGCGGTCATCGGGCTGGCGAGCCTCAGCGTGCAGCAGTGGGTCGCCGCCCGCTCGCAACGATGCAGCGGCGCGCAAGCTCAACTCGCTGGCGTGTGGGACGACGCGCGCCGCGAGGAGGTTCGGGCCGCGGTCCTGGGGGTCGGGGCGTCGTACGCCAAGGCGGCGTGGCTCCGCAGTGCATCCACGCTCGACGCTTACGCCGAGGCATGGACCGTGATGCACGCCGAGACATGCGAGGCGACGACCGTGCGCGGTGAGCAGTCGAGCGAAGTGATGGACCTGCGGATGGCGTGCCTGCACCGCGCGAAGATGGAGTTGTCGGCCGCGACGGGTGTGCTGGGATCGGCAGACGCGGCCGTCGTACAAAACGCCCACGAGGTGGTGGGCGAGCTGCGACCGCTTTCGCAATGCGAGGACGTCGCCGCGTTGGAGGCCGAGGTCGAGCCTCCGCGACCCGAGGAGGCCCAGGCCGTGGAAGCGGTGCGGGATCAGCTCATGGAGGCGCGGGCGGAGCGAAACGCGGGTCGTTATGAGGCGGCGGAGGCCAAGGTGGAGGCGGCCAAGCAACGGCTGACCGATGAAGCCGTCGGGTACGGGCCCGTGCATACAGAGGCGGCGCTGGAAGCCGGCCGCGTCCATCGGCTGCGGGGACAGTACGAGGCGTCGGAGGCCGCGCTCCGACAGGCGCTGTACGGTGCCGCGCGCTGGGATCAGCGCGACGCGATGCGGGACGCAGCCACAGAGCTTCTGTTCGTGGTGGGCTACTTGCAGCGACGTTTTGACGAGGGACTGCTGCATCGAGAGCTCGCTGAGGGCTTGGCACAAGGCACGCCGGCCGCCGAGGCATCGGTCCTGAACAACCTCGGCAACGTGCACCAGGCCAAGGGCGAGTACGACGACGCGGTAACCCTGCACCGCCGTGCGTTGTCCATCCGCACGCGGACCTACGGGAGCGAACATCTGGCCGTGGCCACCAGCCTCAGCAATCTCGCCGTCGTGCATCAAGCCAAGGGCGAGCACGACGAGGCGGCGACGCTGCACAAGCGGGCGCTGGCCCTTCGGCAAAAGGCGCTGGGGGCGGAACACCCGGAGGTGGCCGTCAGCCTGAACAATCTCGCGAATGTGCACCAAGCCAGGGGTGAGTACGACGAGGCAGAAACGTTGCACCGCCGCGCGCTGGCCATCCGGCAGGACGCGCTGGGAGCCGAGCACCCGCGCGTAGCGGTCAGCCTCAGCAACCTCGCCGTCCTGCATCACGCCAAGGGCGAGTACGACAAGACCGTGGTGCTGTACGAGCGTGCGCTTGCCATCTGGGAGACTACGCTTGGAGCCGAGCACCCCAAGGTTGCCGCGACCCTGAACAACCTCGCGAACTTGCACCACACAAGGGGCGAGTACATGCAGGCCGCTGCGCTGCACGAGCGCGCGCTGGCCATTCGGGAAGAGACCCTCGGCGCTGGGCATCCGGATGTGGGACAGAGCCTGTACCACCTCGGCGCCGTGCATCATGCCAACGGCGAGCACGAGGAGGCCGCGACCTTGTTTGAGCGTGCATTGGCGATTCGCGAAAAGGCGCTGGACGCTGAGCACCCCCACATCGCCGATACGCTCGTCGCCCTGGCCGAGGTGGCGCTGGCGCTGGACCGTCCTGACGGCGCCTTGGCAAGGGCCGAGCGCGCCGTAAAGATCCGCGAGGCCATCACCGTCCCGCCTGCCTATTTGGCCCGGGCGCGCTTTCTTCTCGCGCGAGTTCTCGCCGAGACCGGAGCCCCTCAGGGCCGAGCTGTCGGGTTGGCGCAGCAGGCGGCCGACACCTATCGCGAGGCCGGCCACGGATCCGCTGAGCGGCTCGCGGAGGTCCAGACATGGCTCGATGAGCACGAGCCACCAAGCTGACGTGGGCGACCGCGCCGCAACCCAAGGCGCGGCGGCCCGTCTGTACCTACCCATGAAGTTGTATCCGCTCTTGGTCGCGCTCGGGCTGGCGTCCGCCGCCTGCTCGCGCCCCTCGGCAAACCCAGTGCCACCGCCGCGGTCGTCGGCGCGGGGCGAGAGCGCCGACGAGCAGCCCGGGTCGCGGTCCGCTCCGCAGCGTGACGGTGGTTGCCAACCTTCCTCGTTCGAACGCACGTCGACCGGGGTCGCGTGGCGAGTCGGCGATGCTGTCGTCGAGTTTGCCGAGACGCTCGAGTGGTTGGAAACCGAGTCGGCATACAACTATCGGCGCAGAACCGTACAGCTGTCGCATGGGGAGGTAGCCCTCGCGTCCAGCTGCTACACCGAGACGGACTGCGATGTGCCCGACGATCCCGATGGGGGCAAGCGTTGGTGCCTCGTCTCGCACGGCCTCGATGGCTCCGCGACGCTGCGTGCACTGGAGCAGACGCGCCACGCCTGCGAATCACCGCTCGAGATCCTCGAGGGCCTGACGCAGCACTCCGCGGCCCCGACCTGCTTTCGCGTCGCGCTCGGAACCTACCCCGGAGCGGCCTGGGAAGAGCTTGGAGTCCTGGCCAGCGAGCTGCAGGCGCAGGGGGTCTCGGCCGAAACACTGGCGGAGATCGAGCGCCTCGCGAAGGCCGCACAAGACGCGGACCGCGGCTACAACGACCCAGCCGACAACGCGAAGGCAGCGGCGGCGTTGGAGGCACTGCAGACGGTCCTCGCCCAGCACATGGATCTCGAACCGGCGTGGCAGCTGGGGTTGCTCATCTCCCGCTCGCTGGCGCGTTTGCAAGACCGCTACCCCGCCACGCTGGTCGGACCCAACGACAAGCTGTACGACGCGTGGTTTCCCCCGGAAGGTGGGGCACCGAAGATCACGCCCATCCAAGGCGCTTGGGCAACGCGATAGTGCCCCGCTCACGGGCCGAGACGCGTACCACCCTCAGAAGCGACAACGCGGGCGCGGATCAGTTGCGGAGGTCTTCCGCTGCAACGGCTTGCGCCGTCGGGTCTTGTGCAGCCGCGACCAACGCAAGCGCGCCGAGGCTCCGCATGCGGAACGTGGCGGTGTCCGCATCCGTGTGGGACTTCTTCGCGACCTCCCATGCGTCGCCGCGGCGCACCACGACCCAAAGCGGCATATGCCGCTCGGCGAGTTCATCGTCGAGCAGGTTGGTGATGTCGAGCGTCACGATCGCATCCACATCGAGAATCAGCCCTCCGGGTTCAATCTCGTAGCACACGACCTCGTCCGCGAAGCAGTCGTCCAGCAACCCGACGGTAAGCTCAACTTCGCGGGGGAGAGCCTCGCGTTCGATTTCGACGTTGATGTTTCCGTCGGGCGTGTAGATCTCGCCTCCGCGGCTCCCAAAGCTGTCGTACCCCTCCAGCGCGTGACCGGACAGATCAAGTCCGTCTTGGCAGCCCGCCAGGATTAGGCAACCCAGGACGACGGTCGTTGCGATCCTGCTCTCCACGCACTGAGCCTACCTGCGCTGTTTTTTCGAACAGCGGCAGTGTTTGCGGGCGCACGGGTCGTGGGTTGTTCGGGTTTGCGTTGAGATTCACACACGAGTCCGGCAAGCACTGCCACCGACATCGGGAAGACCACCCCAAACCCTGATGGGCGGCGATCTAGCTCCACTGAATGTCGAAACTGAGCGTCACCAGCGGCACATCGCTCTGTGCCACGCCGGCTGCGATCTCTTCCACAACGATTCGGGGCTCCTTGGCGCCCGAAACCCGCAGCGCTTCTTCACCGTAGGCCGTCCCGACCGTGGCAAACCATCGCCCGAGCTGCTGCGGCATGCCGTGGAGCGACCCCCGCATGTGCTTGGTCCGGTCTTGGGTCACCTCGGTCGTGGTGAAGGCCAGCACCTGACTGACCAGCCGCGGGATCCGTCGAGCCACGCTGTTGGTCGGGATCATGCGCAGCATGAAGTTGTAGACGCCGTGCAGGTCGCGCGGGGCCTGGTGTCGCGACCGCCGTTCGACAAACTCCAGGAAACCAAGGCCGCTCAACCCAGCGCAGATCACCCCAGCATGGGCCAGAGGGTAGATGTCGTAGAGCCCTCCGGCGAGGAATGGACCCTTCCAGAACTCGCGATACGCCTCGTTGGGCAGGGCGTCCATCATGGCTTGTAGCCCGCCCGGCAGCTCCTCCTCCACGTACTTGAGATGCCCTCGGTACGCGGTGCCCTTGATCTGAAAGGGGCTTTGGCCAGGCGCAAAGGGCCAGCGGTCGAGGTCGAGGTCAGTCACGCTGCCGCACCTCGATGTGACGTGATCCGGCACCGTCACAGACAACCGAGACCAACCCGCTGGTGGGGTCACGATCCCCTGCATCGGCCACGATCACGCCGTCGCACGACACATCAAATGCGGCGGGATAGTCCGGCGGCGATGGCACGTACAGCAACGAGGCTACGCCGTCGTCTCGGCCCGCATAACGCAAATCGAACGTCTTGTCGTCCGCGTCATATCGCATCGACTCGGGCTCCCCCGCGATGGCGGTCGCATACACCCGGGCATGGGCCGCGACGACACTGGGCCGCTCCTGCCAGGCCCCCGTGGCTTCATCGTGGTCGAAGAAACCCCAGTTGCCCTGCGAGTTCTCCTTCCACAGCCACACCGTACTGTGTGCGAACTGGCCGTCAAAGAGATCGTACATGTACTGCACGTACAGGTCGGCATTGGGCATGTGCGGGGATACGCCCCACTCGCCGACAAACAACGGCGTTTGCCACGAAGCCGCCTCGTCGACGGCCGCTGCCATGTTTGGTGCCAGCTCGTCGGGTGTGAGCTGCTCCAGGTCTGACACGCTCCCCGTGAACGACAAAGTGTACAGGTGAGGTGCGTAGACACCTTGGCTGTCGACAAACGCGGCCCCGGAGACAGGGGCCGTCTCGACGAAGTTTCGAGCGGCGTTCGGCTCGAACAAGATCAGGTGCTGCGTGTCGGCCTCGCGGATGAGGGGGACGACGCGTTCGTTGAACGACCACACGTACGCATCGTTGGCGACCGGTTCGTTGTACAGCTCATACCCGAGCACCCACGGTTCGTCCGCAAAGCGCTCTGCGACGTGCCGGGCCATCTCCGCAAACGCCATCTGCAGCCACTGGTCACTGGTGTCCTCGTCGTCGTCGATGAAGAACCCATCGAATGCCGCCAGGACTTGTGCAGAGAACCTTCGCTCGCTGAGGCTATCGCCCAAGGGCCCTTCCAGTAGCTCCGTTGGCGCTGGATGAATCGCCCACAGGGGTGCTCCATCCTCGCCGATCTCCTTGGAGTAGGCGTCCTGGTGAAAGTCCAAGATGACGTGAACGCTCGCGTCTGCGCAGTGTTCGACGACCGTCTGCACCGCGTCGAGGTACGCCTCGTCAAAGACACCTTGCTCGGGCTCGATTGCCGACCAGTTGATCGGCAAGCGCAGCACATTAAACCCCAGCGTGTGCATCCGTGCGGCGTCGTCCGCAGAAAACGCAGGCACCTCCTCGAGCGCGATTCGCCCGTCATCAAACGTCACATCAAAGATGCCCTCAATGCGGGCATTGACACCACGAAGGACAACCACGCGGTCGAGCGAGTCCCGAATGTACGTTCGGTCGGAATGCAACCACGCGGTTTCGAGCTCCGCTCCGCCGTCGCTCGAATCATCCGACGGCATCACACTCGTCGTTCCGCTGTCTGAGCCGGAGGACGAGGTGGTGCCACTTGCGGCTGTGTTCGGCTCCGACGAACATGCGGCCAGCCCGATTGCCCACAGCATTCTTCGAGAACGCACGGGCCAAGAGTGACCAACTGCCGCGCGGTTTGCAATACGCCTACCGCACGGCCTCGGCTCTGCTCGTGGCTGGTGCGCGACCCTTGATACGGCGACCGCCTCAGCCGTCGTCGCCACACAAGCCGGACGGTGCGGCTTCGCAGCGTTCCGTAACGCCGGTCCGCATGTCGACCCATACAAAGTTCTGGGTCTGCGCACAGTCCCCTCCGCAGTCCTGAAACCACGTGCTCCCCGCGATGAACTCCGAGGAGTTGCTTGTGCACGGATCGTAGGGGACGGCTTCGGTGGCGCAGGAGGACGCTGCAAGCTCGGCATCACAGTCGGCGAACGCGGCCATGAGCTGATCGGCGTCGATAAGCTGAAGCTCGGGATCGAGCCAATCGGCCGACCAGCCACCGATGGTCTCCTCAATCTTCTCGGTGATGACAGCCGGGTCATCTGCGGCGGTGAGGAGAAACAACGAGCTCGAAGCGCCCTCACGCTGCAGGCCGAAGGTGATGTTCACGAGGTCGTTTTCGACGCTCGCATCGACCACAACGAGGACTTCGCCGAACCCCGCCGCATCGGCCGCACCCTGGAATTCGTCGAGGTACGCCTGCGCAGCCTCGCCGTTGGCGCACGTGTCCCCGCAGGGCTGAAGGGTCTGACACACCAGCGTCTGGTCCTGCATCCCACCATCACCGCGACTCTCCGACCCCTCGCCCCCAGCTGAGGCTCCGCCCCCCGTTGAGGCTCCGCATCCCGCGAGCAAGCACACCAAAGCCCACCGAAATCCCATCCAAACGGTCATTTCCCGGACGACCTGAAATGGTTCCCCGGGAGTGCGTACGGACCTACGGCAGCCCCCGTCGGCCGAGAAGCTGTCGCGTCGGCCCCCGTGGGCGTAGGCTTGTGCCATGTCCGACTCCGCAGGCGACAGCGCCGTGGTCGATTTTTCGGGGCACGAGGAGACCGACGTCGCGGCCGCCGTCGAGGGGGTCTTGGTCGGGTTGCGCACGCCATGGCTTCGCGAAGGCGCCGAGCAAACCGCCGCGGCGACCGACGCCGATGCCCCCCTGCCCTCCGCCGCCCAACGCTTCGTCACCGTACTGGAGCTCGCCTACTTGATAGCCTCAGCAGACGGCTTCGCACGGGCCGAGCGGCAATCGCTGTCGTACCTTCTGCAGAGCGTAACCGGGTCGGCGGTCAAGCAAGCCGACCTCGAGCGACACTTCTCCGATCTCGATCATGCCGTCGCAGCCATGGGTCGTCGCGAGCGCATGGCTGCGAGCGCCGCGAGCATCGACGACGACGACGGGCGCCAGGAGACGATCATGCTCACCGCCCTCATCGCGATGGCGGACGGAACACTCAGCCGCACCGAGATGGATGCGCTGACGGAGCTTGCGACCCACATGGAAATGCCACTCGATCGCACCGAGGCCTTGGTCCACAAGGTCGCAGCCTACGTACGGGAGGCGTTGGCATGACCTACATCAACCACCTCACCAAAGAGATCAACTGCAAGATCGTCTACTACGGCCCAGGACTCTGCGGCAAGACGACCAACCTCGAGTACATCTTTTCCGCCTCGGCTCCCGACCGCAAAGGCAAGCTTATCTCGCTAGCGACCGAGACCGACCGCACGCTGTTCTTCGACTTCATGCCGCTCGAGCTGGGCTCGGTCGGTGGCTTCAAGGTCCGCTTCCATCTGTACACCGTGCCCGGCCAGGTTTTCTACGACGCCAGTCGTAAGCTGGTCCTGCGGGGTGCGGATGGGGTGGTGTTCGTGGCCGACAGCCAGCCCAGTCGCGCAGAGGCCAACATCGAGAGTTTCGAGAATCTCCAGACGAACCTGCAGGACAGCGGCGGCGAGCTGGCCGACATCCCGCACATCATTCAGTACAACAAGCGCGACTTGGCCGACATCATGACCACCGAGGAGATGCGGGCCGACCTCAACCCGTTTGACGCGCCCGAGTTCGAGGCGGCCGCGGTTAGTGGAGACGGTGTGCTCCCGACCCTCAAGGGCCTGTCCAAGCTCGTGCTCACCAAGGTCACGCAAGGGGCGTAGGCTAATCGCAGGCCCCGCCCCCACGCGGACGGATGGCGTGCTCTATCAGTCGCGCGCCAGCTGCATCGCCAAGCGCAGCACGTACCAAAACAGAAGTGCGACCGCAGAGAACAGAGCCAGCGCGGCCGCGACGTGCTGGGTCGTCCGGTAGTGCTTGAGCACGTTCGACGTGTAGTAAAGGATGTAGCCGCCAGCGAACACGATCATCCCGACGCTGAATCCGACCCCTAGATTAAATCCGAAGAAGATCCCGCCGAAGATGAGCGCAACAACGCCCATCCCGATGATGGGCAGGATGCCGCCGAGGAAGCTGAAGTCCTTCTTGCTGATGAAGACGTATGCCGTCAGGCCGGAGAAGATCGCCAGCGTCGCACCACCCGCCATCATGATCGCTTCCACGCCAATGAACTGCTTGGCGATGAAGATCATCGGGATGAAGATGACAACTTCAGCGATCGTGTACAGCGCGAGGCCTGCGTATTGCATTCCGAGCGACGCCGAGTTGGACGCCCAGCGATCGGCGATCCAGCTCACCGCCATAAAGGCGAGCAGCACGATGCCCCACGACGCGTAGCCGGCCCCGCCAAGCATCTTCGCGGTGATGGTCTCGGTGATCGGCAGCATCTGAACGATCGTCTCGAGGACCACGAACGCCGCGATCGCCAGCGCGAGGTGCATGTACGTGCGCTCGATGAACTTCGCGCGCGCCTGCGGAGAGGCTTCGGCGGCAACGACGTCGTCGTCGTCTCCGTACGACTGGCCCCCCCCGTGCTCGGGCTGCTGCTGTTGGTCCCACTGCTGCTGCTGCTGCTGCTGCTGTGGTGGGTAGCCCTGCTGCTGCTGCTGCGGGTAGCCCTGCTGCTGCTGTGGTGGGTAGCCCTGTTGCTGCTGCTGCGGGTAGCCCTGTTGCTGCTGCGGTTGCTGACCCTGGCCCCACTGCGGCTGCTGCTGCTGCTGCGGGTAGCCCTGTTGCTGCTGCGGTTGTTGAGGCTGCCCCCATTGCGGCTGCTGCTGCTGCTGCTGCGGCTGCTGCGGCTGGCCCCATTGCTGCGGCTGCTGCGGCGGATAGCCTTGCTGCGGATTCTGATTGCCGTGGGGATTGTGGGGCTGGTTCATGGTGTCTTCCTGGGGGCGGCCCGCTGGAACTCGCGGTGCGGACTGCGAGGATAACCCGGGGACCGTCCTAGAATGGAAACGCGGGACCAATCAAGTCAGATCATGGGCCGCCCGAACGCATTTGATCTTCTTGTGATCCACGGAGGGGCCTGGAGCGTCTTTAACAATGGGGCTCTCCGTCCAGGACAAACGAAGACTTCCGAACCTACACCCACAACCGCGTCACCGACGGCGGGCCAGCACGAACCAAGCTATCCCCAACGCGCCCACAGCGTGCACCAGGAGCATCCCCCAGCCCATCAGCAGGTTCTCCACGCTCGCGGCATAACGCGGCACCGAGGACAACGGATAGACACTCGGTAGCGAAGTCACGTCGACGATCACGCTCATGGCGTCCATGGACCACCGACTGGCGGTGAACCACGACAGCATGTTGGTGGCGCCGCGCAAATTGAACATCAGCCCTGCGAACAGGATCTGAGGGACCACCACGAGCGGCACCAGGCTGGACGCCTTGTCGGGTGTGTTGGCAATGACCGAGACGCACAACCCCAGGGCGATCCCCGCAAGCCCCGAGAGCACGAGCGTGATGAACAGCTCGA
>Ga0316189_10001479_pt1 | contig 23309 bp, 24 predicted proteins | sample LowCovwburrow_MG_FD_204930 | JGI IMG/M metagenome (GOLD analysis project Ga0316189, IMG submission 204930) | Coastal sediment microbial communities from Maine, United States - Lowes Cove worm burrow | ecosystem: Environmental > Aquatic > Marine > Coastal > Sediment | place: USA: Maine... | reverse complement strand
GACTTTCTCGAATTATTTCGCTCACCATAGAGTGACTATGGCATCGCCAAATAATCCTTCGAAAGCCCTTGTTTTCTTTGCTCTTTTCCTTCTCGCAACGATCCCTAATGCATAATCCGGGTTTAAGCGTAGTTACAGGGCCGTAGCGGCCAAGCACATTATGATTCAATACATTGAGTTTCCACCATTAGAAAGCGCTACCGACGATGGAATGCTGGCCATGGGTGGCGATTTGAGCCTAAACACATTGGTTTCGGCTTATGCACAAGGCATCTTCCCTTGGTTTAATGAAGAACAACCAATACTATGGTGGTCTCCTGACCCTCGATTAGTGCTCTACCCCGACGAATTAAAAATATCCAGGAGCCTTAAAAAAACCATAAAACGAAACAACTTTACGATTAGCTGTGATACCGCATTCTCAAAGTTGTTGCAATGTTGTGCCTTAAGAGGAGCCACAGCTAAGAGACCTTTCTCAGCGACACCAGAAACTTGGATCACCAAAGACATGGCGAACGCCTACAATGCACTATTTGATGCCGGTTACGCGCACTCGGTTGAAGTTTGGCAAGAAGGTGAATTAGTAGGCGGTTTGTACGGTTTAATATTAGGCCGAGTTTTTTTCGGCGAGAGCATGTTCAGTAACGTATCAGACGCATCTAAGGTAGCCTTGGTGGCATTGTGCAAAACACTGAGCAAGCTCGGCTTTCAAGTCATTGATTGCCAGGTTAGCAGTGATCATTTATTGAGCTTGGGCGCACGGGAGATTAGCCGTTCAAACTTTAGTTCTTATCTAGAAAATATCGATCTAGACCAACCATTCAAAGAACTTCGAAATCATTTCATAACAACAGATTTCCTTAAGGATTAAAACTTGCGGTGTTCTGATTCGCCAATCTTTGCTATAAAGGCATCATGAGCACAGCCCACAACCCAATCAAACTGTATGAAACCGTGGTGGATGATTGTCCATACCTGGAAGACCGACAAAGCGCGTCGATCTTAGTTGATCCTGAACACAAAATAGATCAGGCTCTGTTCGGCCTTCTGTCTCGATCAGGCTTTAGACGCAGTGGCGATATGCTGTATTCGCCCAAATGTCCGAATTGCCAAGCATGCGTTTCCGTAAGAATACCGGTGACTGAGTTCAAAGCCTCGCGAGGGCAGAAAAGAGTATGGCGAAAAAACCTCGACTTGAAAGTTACCATTGAAGAAGTATCATTCAAACAGGAACACTTCGAGCTATATTTAAAATACCAAAAAGCGCGCCACCCTAATAGCAGCATGTGTGACGACGATCCGCATAAGTATATTAGCTTTATCAATTCTAAATTTTCACGATCTAAATTCCTCTGCCTCTATAGCAATGAAGAGCTGATAGCCATCAGCGTTGTCGATCAGTTTGATGGTGGCGTCTCGGCGGTTTATACATTTTTTGAACCAGAACAAAGCGCACGCAGTATCGGCACATTTGTAATCCTTTACCTGGTGAAACTTTCCCGCACGCGAAAAATACCTTACGTCTACCTCGGTTATTGGATCGAGCAATCCAGTAAAATGAGCTACAAAAGCAACTTCCAACCATTAGAAGGCTATATTGACCGTAATTGGATAACATTGGATTAACCATAGCCCAGCCTCAAACAGAGTCAGCTAAAGTTCAAATTTTGACCACAGCTCTGCCTTTTTTATGATTAATCTTTCTTATTTACATCCCTTGATATCTCCGCTAAAGGCTTTATTTTATAGGCCAGTTGGGGCATCATAGCCTCGCTTTTGTAGCAAGCGTTCCTAATTGTGGGAAAGCGTTGAATTGAATTAATATTAGAAGGTTATTAGTGGCCAAAGAAGATCAAATTGAAATGGAAGGTACGGTAATTGACGCCCTTCCAAATACCGAGTTCAAAGTTGAACTTGAAAACGGACATGTTGTCCATGCACACATTTCTGGCAAAATGCGTAAAAATTATATTCGTATCTTGCGCGGAGATCGTGTAACAGTTGAATTAACTCCTTATGACCTAACAAAAGGACGCATTACCTACAGAAACCGTACTTAGTTATAAACCGTACTTAGTTATAAACCGTACTTAGTTATAAACCGTACTTAGTTATAAACCGTACTTAGTTACAAAGCTATGTAGCTAACCATCGGTTTAGTTAACTTCTTGAACTCCGCCTAGAGTTCAAGTCCATGCTTAAGGATTGGGCAGAGAAAAGCATTCCTTAAATACATACTGGATATACTGACAGTATTTTGTTAGACTGGTTTTATGAACAGCATAGAACTAAAGCCACTAACTAAGCGGCAACAAGAGATCTTCGATTTTATTCTTGAAAGTATGGCAAGTAATGGGGCGCCACCGACTCGAGTTGAAATCGCCGATCATTTTGGCTTCCGATCACCCAATGCGGCTGAAGATCATTTAAAAGCACTCGATAAGAAAGGCCATATTGAACTTAAATCTGGCACTTCTAGGGGTATTTTCATCACTGAAGAAGCGCGACTAAGTTCTCAAATAACATCAGACACGCTCGCGTCCGCAGGACTCTCACATAAAGATGACGGCGCGGAAACTCCAAATATCCAAGGGCTCGCTGTTATTGGCGATGTGGCAGCAGGTGCACCAATCTTTGCTGACCAAAATGTGCAACAGTATTTAAGTGTCGATCAAACACTATTTGCCGACCGAGCTGACTTTCTTTTGAAAGTTAAAGGCGACAGCATGATCAATATCGGTATTTTTGAACGCGACCTACTTGCCATTAAGAAATCGCAAACGGCACGAGACAATGAAATTGTGGTGGCCAGAATCGGTGATGATGTTACCGTAAAGCGCTACCAACGACACGGAGCCTCGGTATCGTTGATTGCTGAAAACGATGATTACCTGCCTATTGAAGTCGATTTACAGACTGAAACCTTCGCCATTGAGGGCGTAGTTGTTGGTTTAATTCGGCAGGGCTTTTAATCTTACGTTTCTGGAGTCAGGTTCTAATCTTACGTTTCTAAAATAGGGTTTCTAAAGCCGATATTTTAGTTGATCTTTTTCCTATCTATTGGCTTTGGTGGTAATGGAACAGCTTCCACGCCTTGTTCTGCCATGTCCTTTATTTGTTCTGCAGTAGCAGTGCCACGAATGTTGCTGGCTTCCTTATCTCCGTGATGAATACTTATCGCTTCGTCCGCAAAACGATTTCCCACATCTTCAAAATTATTCTCAATGTAGTTATGAACCTCTCCTAGCATTTTCTGTAAGCGTTCAAATTTTTGCGCAGATTGCCCATCACCGTTACCACCGCCAATGGCAACTTCCTGCTTACTACTTGCCTGTCCAGAGATACTTTTCCTTGGGTTGCTATTCCCAGAGTTACTTTTTCTAGTTAGTTTTGGTGCCGCCAACTTTTTACTAATATCACCTGAATCGCAATACGGGCAGGTTAATAAGCCATTCTCGCGCTGTGAATCCAAATCTTCAGCGTTCTTGAACCATCCTTCAAACTCATGAAGGGAATCGCAGATTAAATCGTATATGACCATTTTTACAAGATACTCACGTTAGTCGGCTTACTAAACAGTACCACGACTTGCTCGTTTGCGCTCATGTTCGAGTAAAAATCGCTTTCGCACGCGAATACTCTCAGGTGTGATTTCGACCAACTCGTCGTCGTCAATGAACTCCAGCGCTGATTCCAAGGTATGCTTTATCGGCGGCACCAATGCAATTGCATCATCTTTACCTGAAGCACGAACATTGGTTAATTGTTTGCCTTTGAGCGGATTAACCGTTAAATCATTCTCTCGAGAATGAATACCTACAACCTGACCCTCATAAACCATCTGCGTTGGGCTGATCATCATTTTTCCACGATCTTGCAGATTAAAGATTGCAAACCCCAGAGCCTTGCCGGTTCCGTTGGAGATCAGAACTCCGTTTTTGCGCTGGCCAAAGGACTTATTCTTTCTCGGCGCGTACTTGTCGAACACGTGGTAAATCAAGCCCGAGCCAGATGTCATAGTCATAAAATCTGTCTGAAAACCGATCATGCCGCGTGACGGTATGCTGAAATCCAAACGCACTCTACCTTTGCCATCAGGATTCATATTTTGCAGATCGCCACCACGTTCTTGTAGGGCCTGCATGATAGTGCCTTGATGTTCATCAGAGATATCAACCGTTAGATTTTCAAACGGTTCATGAATCTCTCCATCTATCTCTTTATAGATTACTTCAGGCCTTGAAACGGCTAACTCAAAGCCCTCACGGCGCATATTTTCAATCAACACTGAAAGATGCAATTCGCCGCGGCCCGACACCTTAAACTTTTCAGGGTCTTCGGTATCTTCAACTCTCAACGCGACGTTGTGAAGAAGTTCTTTTTGTAGCCGATCTCGAATCTGACGCGAGGTCAAATATTTGCCTTCCTGTCCTGCATAAGGAGAGGTATTTACCTGGAAGGTCATAGTAACCGTAGGTTCATCCACGCTTAGTGGGGGCAAAGCTGCCACTGCCTCTCGATCACAAATAGTATCTGAAATGAATAGTTCATCTATGCCGGTAATGGCAACAATGTCGCCGGCCCGTGCTTCAGGAACCTCTACTCGCTCAATTCCTTTAAAACCAAAGACCTTACCAATTCGGCCATTCCTAGTTTTGCCATCTACATCAATAACGGTAATGGGAGAATTTGTACTAGCCGAACCTTGTTGAATTCGCCCGATGCCAATAACACCCAAATAGCTTGAGTAATCCAATTGCGATACTTGCATTTGAAATGGCTTGTCTACTTCTACCGGTGGCGGAGGCACATGATCGATAATGGTTTGAAATAACTCATCCATATTGTCAGTCAATACATCAGCGTCTTTGCTTGCATAGCCATTGATTGCGGAGGCATAAATAACGGGGAAATCGAGTTGCTGATCGTTGGCCCCAAGCATATCAAATAGATCAAAAGTTTGATCTAGCACCCAGTCTGGACGTGCGCCATCGCGGTCTATCTTATTAATAACTACCATTGGGTTCAGGTCATGTTCAAACGCTTTCTGCGTAACAAACCGAGTTTGTGGCATTGGGCCATCAACTGCATCAACTAATAGAATTACTGAATCGACCATCGACAATATTCGTTCTACCTCACCACCAAAATCAGCATGCCCTGGTGTATCAACGATATTAATATGATAATCCTTCCACGTAAGCGCAGTAGGCTTGGCTAGGATAGTGATACCACGTTCTTTCTCAATATCGTTGCTGTCCATCACACGTTCGACAATTTCTGCACGTTCGTCAAAGGTGCCAGATTGTTGCAGTAGCTTGTCTACCAGGGTTGTTTTTCCGTGGTCAACGTGCGCGATAATTGCAATATTACGTAACTTCATTATATTTCGGATGAATGGTGACTTGAATCAGTGCGCGATTATAGGGAAATACGGCTTAATTACTAGCTTAATAAGGCAGGTAAAATGTATATTTCCTTGCCTATAATCACTAAAAACTTAAGATAAAATAGTGCGTTCGGCCCTCAAAAGCATAATTACTTGAACTAAATGCTCACCGATATCCGCAGAGATTTCCAATACCAGACTGCAAACTGGTATATTCCCTGCATGGGAGCCTTTGATCAAATATAAATGGCCTCTGCAAGACTTTGAGCGTTCGGCTACTAGGCGCTGTTTGAAATTAATGAGCGCTTCGTGGTGACCATAGCCTTTGATATAGTCCTTGATGAAGATAGTAACAAGGTAAATGGATACTTAAAGCCCTGCCCTCGCGGGCTATCAAGCTGACCTACCGTTTTTGTTGCCTATTTTGTTGCCTATTTTGTTGCCTATAGAGACCCAGCCAAGGGGCGTGAGCTGGGAGCGTTAAATTTTATGGTGTTTTGACGTGACTAGCCATGTCTACAGAACCATGCCTCGACCGTTGATCAGCTGGATAACCAGAGATCATTTACACTTGACCAGAGACTCCCTTGGGGACATCGTAGAAATTTCATCCAACGCCAAGAACCTACGCTTCCAATTGATATACTTCATTGAAAATATGGGGATATCAGGAAATGATGCTAATCATATAGCAAATCTGCACTATTCCTGCTCTCATAGACATAGTATGGTGTTGCGCAGAATTTTGTATTTGAAAAAATTTTTGCGATAATTAGAGAAACTCATTCCAAGCTCGACTGGAGAACCAATTGATGTTTAGATATTTAGCCGTTGGCATTATTGCCTTCCTTATGTTGCCAACGAACAGCCTCGCGCAGACTGTGCCAGACCCACACTTATGGCTAGAAGATATACATGGGCCCAACGCTCTTGCTTGGGTTCGGGCAACCAATCAAAAAACCTATAGATCACTTGCCTCGCAGAGCCTTTATCAAGAGATACATGACGATGCATTAATGGCTCTCGATAGCAAAGACAAGCTGCCTGAAATCACTCTAAGAGGCAACTATGTGTATTCATTGTACAAAGATAACGAGCACCCAAGAGGTGTCTATCGACGTGCCCCTCTAACTGGATTCAATGCCGGCAAACCAGTTTGGGAGTCGGTTATTGATATAGATGCCCTCTCCAAAAAAGATGATGTTAAATGGGTATTTCAGGGCATGGACTGTTACGAACCTAAAAACGAAAGATGCTTGGTAAGCCTTTCTCCAGGTGGCGGCGACGCGCATGAACTCAAAGAATTCGATTTAGTCACACGAAGTTTCGTAGAAGCTGGTTTTACCTTACCTAAATCAAAAATGACTGTCACTTGGATGGGTGAAAATCATTTGTTTGTCGCCACAGATTTTGGCAGAGGAACAATGACTGAATCTGGCTATCCAAGAATCGTAAAGGTTTGGAAGCGCGGAACACCGCTTGATGAAGCACCCACGCTCAAACAAACTGACCGAAAATCAGTATCAATTTACGCCAATCGATATAAAGGCGAAAACAGCCAGCTTGACCTAATCATCGAGCGAGTCAGCTATTGGAGTTATCGCTATTATCAACGTGTCGCCAATAAAATAGTTCGTCTAAACATTCCTGCATCCGTAGTGCTAGAGGATGTAATCAACGGACAACTGGTTTTATCACTTCAGCGTGATTGGAACCTCAACGGCAAACAATATAAACATGGCACGATCCTGTTAATTGACCCCATGAGTGTCAGCATGGATCCAGAAGCTGTTGATCCAGAAGCTAAGGAAGGCGAGACTCATCCCAATACGCCCCCGACAGTACTGATCGAATCATCACCCTCAGCTATCGTTGAGAGTGTAACGGTTAACAAAGAGAACATTCTAGTAGTGGTATTGGAAGATGTTAAATCAAAAGTTTATCGATTTAGCAAAGGCCAACAGGGCTGGATGAAAGAAGCAGTCAAACTACCAAGTTCAGGTCAAATTGTAATTGAAACCAGCAATGATGACAGTGGCGAGTTTTATGCTCGATATGAAGACTTTCTTACACCCCCAACTCTTTACGCAGTTGACAAGACCCTCAAGGTATCAGTGGCATTGCAACAATCCCCAACCTTCGATAGCAGCAAAATGAAGGTCGAGCAATATTTCACTAAATCAAGCGACGGCACTCGCGTACCATATTTCGCGATTATGCAAAATGACACAGTCTATGATGGTAGCAACCCAACTCATATGTTTGCCTATGGCGGGTTTCGCGCATCGTTAACACCATCTTATTCAGGTTCGTACGAGAAACATAATGGAGCCTACGGTAAAGCTTGGCTAGAACGAGGCGGAGTTTACGTTGTTGCCAATATCCGCGGCGGTGGCGAATATGGTCCCGCCTGGCATGCAGCGGCTCTACTAGAAAACCGATACAAAGCGTTTGAGGACTTCGAAGCAGTGGCTGAAGATTTGATCACCCGCAAAATCACCTCACCACAACATTTGGGAATCGAAGGACGGTCTAATGGTGGTCTATTGGTCGGTGCCTCGATGATCCGACGACCTGACCTGTATGGCGCAATCGTCTGTGGTGTACCGCTTTTGGATATGCAACGCTATGACCGGCTTCTCGCAGGCTCTAGCTGGATGGCCGAATATGGTGACCCAAGCACAGATGACTGGAACTTCATCAGCAAGTACAGCCCCTATCAACTGCTTGATAAAAACAAAAGCTATCCACCTGTATTCTTCTTTACATCGACAGGTGATGATCGCGTCCACCCCGGCCATGCTAGAAAAATGGCTGCCAAAATGATGGCCCAAGGCCACAAAATTGAATATTTTGAAAATACCGAAGGTGGCCACAAAGGTAGTGTTACTAACGAGCAATTAGCTAGACGAATTGCCCTGAGCTTCACTCACCTCTGGACTCATTTGAAATAGAGGTAAAGGCTTTGGTCGAGATTCTATTTTTGAGGATTAGTGTCTCGACTGCATATTGATTGTGCGTTTGATTCGGCTGAGACCGAATACAAGGTGATAGCAATACTAGCTTAGACAAAACATTGACATCATGAGCTGCGGGTAGGCAGATTTGAAATCCATGCTAACTAAATGTGGAGCCAGCATTACCAATATGCCGCCCTGTATAAAAAACAGGCCGCCCACCACCCTAACGGCCGCTTTATTGAAAAAACTTCTGAGCTGCATATAAAGGCCGCCACTCAGAATTAGAGATGGCAAAGTACCAATACCAAAGCCAAGCATAACCAAACCACCGCTCAAGCCTGTGTCGGCGAAGACGCTGGTCATCAATACACCATATATTAGCCCACATGGCAAAAACCCCCAAGCCATTCCCAGAGACAATGACACGCTGGCTCGATTATTAGACTGATTCGGCATCAATGTGCTAATTTTTTTCCAAAGAGGCGCACCAAGTTTTTCAAAGCTAAGAAACGGTTTCTCGCTTTTAATTAACAACTGCAATCCAATAAGAAGCAGCACCGCACCGGTGAAATAGCGCGCCGCTCGCGTGACGTATGGCACGTCAATTATGCTAACAATAGTTGAACCGAAGGTAGCAAACACAAAACCTGCTGCGGTGTACACCATCAGTCTCCCAGTGTTCAATAAAAGCAAATGTCGAATTGCTTGATTGTTTGACCGGATAACCATTGGCTGCTGTAACACCGATTGCAATGGCCCACACATTCCTGCGCAATGAGCGCTGGCTAGCAAGCCCAAGATCAACGCTGAAAAAAAGGTCATTTACGCTGATCCAAGTTTGTTTTGTCGCACTCTTTTTGGTTAGAGCTAGGTCGATCAACCATTGAATCATCATCAAGCATGTCGATTGCGGGAGATTCGAGATCGTCAAATTGGCCGCTTCTGACAGCCCAAAAAAAACCGCCTAATGCAACGCCCACTAAAACTAGGCTCAGAGGGATCAATACAAATATTATTTCCATTAGACTTTAAATACACTCATTTGATTCGACTGGCGTTCAAAACAACAATTAGCGAACTCAAGGTCATACCCAATGCTGCCAACCAAGGTGTCAATATGCCCGCCGCTGCCAGGGGCAGAGCCACACCGTTATAGGCTAATGCCCAATAATAATTCTGTTGAGTTATTGCATTAGTCTTACGCGCAACTTTGAGCAGGTATGAAAGAGTGTTTAGATTCTCATTCAGAATAATGATATCAGCATTGGCATTTGCCAGTTCCGCGCCACTCGACATAGCTACACTAATATCTGCCTGGCCAAATACCGGAGTATCATTGATACCATCCCCCACCATAGCCACCACATCACCATTAACTTGGTAAGATTCTACTTGACGTTGTTTTTGTTCGGGCAGGAGATCACCTTGGTACTGCGCTATTGAAAGCGCTTGAGCCACGCTTTTAACCGCACTATGGCGATCACCACTTAATATCGATATATCAGCACATTCATCGCGCAACAAATGAATTGCATCTGACGCCTGTGGACGCAGCACGTCAGAGATATAAAAATAGGCCAGACTGCTATTGTCATCGCCTAGTACAACTAAAGTATTGGAATCATTCACGGCTCTTGGGTCAACTTCGGTCTCTTTAGCAGTAGTATCAAATTTCCTACTTTGTTCTTCTACCCAAGATTTTTTGCCTAAATAGAAGCGCTTACTATCAATTTCAGCGGATACTCCGTGGGCGACTACCTTCTCGACGTTCTGCGCTCGATAGTCGGTATCTATTCGGCAAAACGCAGATGCAAGAACGTGTTCATCTGCGCAAGCAATAGCAGCCGCAAGACGCAGGCATTGCGCCTCTTGCACGCCCGACATTAATACCACCTCACTGATTGTCGGAGTACCTCTGGTAATGGTTCCAGTTTTATCGAAGCACCAACGGGTGACCTTCGGAACAACTCTTAATGCATCAAAATTTGTAAGCAATATACCGTTAACTCGCAATGCCTTACTTGCGGCAGTCGCACCGATCGGCCCAGCAAGAGAAAAGGCACAAGGGCACGAGGCAACCAGCATGGCCAATACTATCTCAAAGGTACTACTCGGCATGATCAGCCACCAAAACAGGCCTACCACTAGAGTAGCAATCAATACAAAGATGACGAAATACTGGGTCAGCTTTGAAGACTGGTTGGTAATTTTCTGCCGCCCCATTGATGCTGACCGCAGAAGGCGCTCCATCTTAGCCAAAAATGTTTCCGACCAATCACCCGTGGAGCAGATTGCAATGTCACCATCGACAATCTTGCTGCCAGCAACCACTACGTCTCCGACCCCTCGACTAATGGGAGCCGACTCTCCAGAAACCAATGACTCGTCTACTAAGACTCTGCCCTCTATGATTTTCCCGTCGAACGGAATGAGCATGGAACTCCGCAGCTTAGTTATGTCCCCAACTTTAATATCACCAGGCGCAATATTAATGCTATGACTGGCTAGTTCTGTTTGTCTCCGTATTGGAATAAAGGGCGGTAACATCTCATGTATTTCCAGCGGCATGTTTGAAAGCCGGTGGCGTGCGCTCATTTCAATATAGCGCCCCACTGACAAAAAGAATACAAACATCACCGCCGAGTCAAAATAAATTTGCCCATTTAAATCGTGACTACTGCGCACCAGCACTTGATAAACGCTAGGCAGATACGCCCCAAGAATGGCGATACTTATTGGCACGTCCATTCCCATGTGGGCATTTCTCAAATCATTGACCGCATTACTAATGAACGGTTTTGCGGAATAAAATACAACCACAGTTGCAACCAACAGGCTCACCAAACTAAAAAACCGATGATAGCTTGCGTCCATTCCTTGATAGTCACCAAAATACATAGCTATTGCATAGGTCATGACTTGCATCATTCCGAATCCTGCTACTGCAATTCTGGTTAGGGCCTTACGATTTTCAAATTTGTACTGCTGTTTTAAACCTGTTTGCAATGCCCCCTTTTGAATTGCTCGCGGTGTGTAGCCTAAATTCTCAATAATCTGCAATGCGTCTGCCAAGCTAATCGCTGGATCAGTGATACGCAACACTAGGCTATCCGCATTCAAATCAACCTGCGTTTGGATTGAGTTGGAAAGTCGGGCTAAGGCCTTATCAACTAACCAGGCACAACTAGAACAGTACATACCCTTGACGGTCAGCACTACTTCTCGATCACCATTGCTGAATCGGTTAATGTAACTCTCGCCCAATTGCTCATCATCCAAAAATTGCCAATCGGTTTTGCTCGACACCCCTGTTGAGCTATTGTCTGCGACAACTTTAGCATTTTGCAATTGCCTGCGAGAATAGAAGTCGCCCAAGTCACTGCCTTCAATATATTCAGAGGCTGCCTTGCAGCCATAGCAGCAATACTTTCTCTCAATCGACTCTTGGTGGCTCGAGATATCTACATATTTTGCAATGCTCTGCAGACAGTGAAAGCAGGTGGCACTGGATTCCGCATAGCTGTTAATTGCATTCGCGGACGGCCTCCTAACTAGCAATGCCATGAAGAGTGTCCTTATTCACTGCTATCTACCACAGGGCTTGCATTTGTCACAGGGCTAGCATCTGTTTCAATTTCAGCTTGTGGCAACTGCTGCTGAGTCCTTGGTATCACCTCAGGAGAATTACTAAAGGCAATCGAAATGGTGACTAGCGATGCAATAACCACGATAAGCGGCAAAGCAATAACCATCCAAACCATACCATATCGATACCATGGTAAGCTTGCCTGCTTGGCCGATGCTGCAGAATTAATTTGCATAAAAACTCTCCTGTTCTACAAGCTAGTGTACAACTTAGTTATTACCGACTGTCGTGCTCGGTAAAGTTTGACGCGGTTAAAACGTATTAATCAGAAGGACCCCAAAATCGGGATTCTTCGGTAATCGAACCTCCTGTATCTTCAAGCACTTCTTCAATCACAAAACTTATCGGCTGAGAGCGTCCTATCTCCGCACCCTTGTCGAGAGTTACAATAGCATTGAAATCACCTATCTCACCAGCCTTTACCACAGCAGAAGCACCGCCGTCACTAGGCTTCGACCACGCAACTGATGCATTGTCTATGCCTTCGAGGGACAATTTGTATTTTTGCGCAACCTGCCCTTTATTCATCACCTTGATCTGATAACTGTTCTCCAGTAATTGCTCGTCCGACCAGCGGTACAAGGCGTTTCTATCACGCAGAATATCCACTTGGAAACTTGACCTTGAGGCGAGCGCAACCAAAAACGCAACAGACACCAAAGCGAGCAGGGTGCCATATACAATCACCCGCGGTCTCAATAAAACTGTTTTAAGCGAAAGGCTGTAAGTTTCCTTGGATTGATCGTGGCGTTCAGAGCTATATCTAATAAGATTGCGCGGCAAATCCACTTTGTCCATGACCTCATTACAAACATCTATACAGGCGGCACAGGCGATACATTCGTATTGCAAGCCATCGCGAATATCGATCCCGGTAGGACAAACCTGCACGCACAAGCCACAATCAATACAATCACCTTTCTCGCTACTCGTATCCTTACGTTTCTTACCTCGGCTACGTGGCTCACCACGTTCATCGTCATAGGCAATTATCAATGTGTCTTTATCAAACATTGCACTTTGAAATCGCGCATAAGGACACATGTATTGACACACCTGCTCGCGCATAAAGCCCGCGTTTCCATAGGTTGCAAAACCATAGAACAGCACCCAGAACAGCGACCAACCAGCTAATTCAAACTGAAAAAATGCAGGCGCCAATTCTCGGATAGGCACGAAGTACGCCACAAAGGTTAAACCTGTAAGCAGCGAAAATGCAATCCACAAAAATTGCTTGGTGAAACGCTTGCGTACCTTAGTTAAGGTCCACGGCTGCGCCGTCAGCTTCATTTGTTGTGCTCGCGAGCCTTCAACCCACCGCTCCATCCAAATAAACGCTTCGGTCCACACCGTTTGTGGGCACGCAAAGCCACACCAAACACGGCCAGCAACGGCAGTAAAAAAGAACAAAGAAAGGCCGGCGAGAATTAGCAATAAGGTTAAAAACACAAAATCTTGCGGCCACAACGTTAATCCAAAAAGATGAAACTTCCTGGCTGGCAGATCAAACAATATCGCTTGTCGGCCACCCCAGGTTATCCAAGGCGCAATGTAATACCACCCAAGAAGTGCTACCACACTGAGGTTTCTCAACCTTTGGAAAGTGCCTTTTACTTCACGCGCATAAATTTTTTCGCTGGACGCATAAAGGCTACTCGCCCCATTATTGGGCGTAGCCTTTTTTGGAGTTTCACTCATCGAATTTCTCTCGAATCAACCTGGCTCAGTATTCGATAACCACAACACCGCAAAGCTATTGCAGCTAAGCAATGCCCAAAACATCAGAAAGCCAATGCTGTATCCACTCAAACGATCAAGTTCAATAGGATATGTGGCTAGATTACCGATTTCTTGCGGATCAAATGTGGCAAAGAAAAGCATTGTTGCCACACCCGCAGACAGAAACGACACCCACAAAGCAGTGGCTACCAGCACCATCAATGGCCGCTTCTTTTTGTTATCACTATTCGACACAATCTTTGCCCCATTGACACATTAACGTAGCGCGCTCGAATCCAATCACTTCAAGTCACGCAAAGAATAAACATAGGCAGTTAATAATTTAATCTCGTCATTGCTAAGCAGTGAATCGAAACTGGGCATATTGCCTTGTTTACCATTTTGAATAACAGCCTCGATCTCATTCAGTCTGGAGCCATGCAACCAAATGTTGTCGGTAAGGTTTGGCGCACCTAGCGCCTGGTTGCCTGTGCCATCGGCGCCGTGACAGGCTGCACAGACCGCAAATAATGTCTTGCCCTGTTGTTTAACATGATCAGTGACCTCCGCACCAGCCAAGCCCTGCACATAATGAGCAAGAACCGCTGCATCTTTGGGTCGCAACGCTAAATTTGGCATTACGCCGGCTCGCCCATTGGTGATTGATTGCTGGATGATTTCAGGGGTATTACCATACAGCCAATCATTGTCAGCCAAATTGGGAAAACCCTTAGCGCCTCTCGCATCAGAGCCATGACAGGTTGCACAATTGTTAAGAAACAATCGTTCAGCGGTGCCCATGGCCTTAGTATTTTTGGCAAGGCTAGGTGTATCAAGGTCTTTGAATTCAGAGAAAAACGCGCTCTGCTTTAATCTATTTTTCTCTATCCCTTCATTGAACTCACCCATTTGTGTCCAATTCAGAGAGCCAGCGTAGTTACCTAGGCCAGGATACAAATAAAGGTAAACCACGCTGAAAAGAATGGTGATTATAAACAACCCCAGCCACCATCTCGGCAAAGGGTTGTTTAACTCTGCGATGCCGTCCCAAGTATGCCCTGTAGTATCGCCTTCATCTATGTCACTGTCTTTACTAGTAGCAATCAACAACCAAACCATGGCCAAAATATTAAGTACTACGATAGCTATAATATACCAACTCCAACTATTGCTCATGGCGATCACCCTTTACATTTTGTCCGTCATTGTCTAATGGCAAACGAGACATATTATTAAATTGTTCTTTGTTGCGGTCGCTCCAAGCCCAAGCCCATATTCCCAAGAATATGATGATGAGCAACAAGGTTAGCAAACCATTGAGTGTGGTAATCATTTCTGCCCCCTGCCGTTATTGGCAAGCCCAAGGAACTGCAAGTAAGCGATCAATGCTTCCATTTCACTAACACCATCAGCCGTATCAAATGCGGCATCAATCTGCTCATCAGTGTACGGGTCGCCCAACATTCGTAAAGCCCGCATTTTGGTTTGAATCAACTCTCCATCGACAAACTTTTCCTGTAACCATGGAAAGCCTGGCATATTCGACTCTGGTACTAAATCCCGCGGATTGATCAAATGTATCTCATGCCATTCATCAGTATAGCGCCCACCCACCCTAGACAAATCGGGCCCGGTTCGCTTAGAGCCCCACTGAAAAGGCCGGTCATACACTGTCTCGCCAGCTTCTACGGGTGGCCCATAGCGTAAGGCTTCATCCACGAAGGGACGAATCATCTGTGAATGGCAGTTGTAGCAACCTTCTTTGACGTATACATCTCGCCCCGCTAGCTCAACTGGCGGATATGGCACCACTCCCGGTGATGGCTGAGTAGTTTGCAGCTGAAACATTAATGGAACGATTTCAGCCATTCCCGCAACACTGATTACCAGTGCAATAAGCACACCCATCAGGCCTGCATTTTTTTCAATAGTCTCGTGTTTCACTGTGTCGCTCCAGATAAGATTGGTTGTGCATCGCCATCTTTCGCAGGCTCCGAGGCACTAGTAATAGTCTTATAAACGTTATAGGTCATGATCAACATTCCTGATAAGAACAACAAACCACCCCCTAAGCGGAGAATATAGTAAGGATAAGTTGCCTTGATACTTTCGATAAAAGTGTAGGTCAAGGTGCCATCATCATTAATAGCCCTCCACATCAAACCCTGCATAACCCCTGCTATCCACATTGAGGAAATATAGACAACAACACCAATCGTTGAGATCCAAAAATGTATGTTGATTAAATCAGTGCTGTACATTTTCTCCTTGCCGTAAAGAGTCGGAATTAGATTGTACAGAGATCCAAAAACGATGAACGCGACCCAGCCTAGGGCGCCAGAATGCACATGACCAATAGTCCAATCGGTATAGTGTGACAGTGCGTTTACTGTTTTGATTGACATCATCGGCCCCTCAAAAGTCGACATGCCGTAGAAAGACAATGACACGATCATAAACTTGAGAATGGGGTCAGTTCTTAATTTATGCCAGGCGCCTGACAAAGTCATTATCCCATTAATCATTCCACCCCAAGAAGGCGCTAACAAAATCAACGAGAACACCACACCCAATGACTGAGCCCAATCAGGTAACGCCGTATAGTGTAAGTGATGCGGACCCGCCCACATGTAAATTGAAATCAAGGCCCAAAAATGCACCACCGATAAACGATACGAATAAATCGGTCTATTCGCCTGTTTGGGTACAAAGTAGTACATCATTCCAAGGAACGCCGCAGTTAAGAAAAAACCGACAGCATTGTGCCCGTACCACCACTGTGCCATGGCATCGACAGAACCCGAATAAACCGGATAGGACTCAGTCCAACTCACCGGAATTGCCAAGTTATTGACCACATGCAGCACCGCTACTGTGATAATAAACGCCGCAAAAAACCAGTTGGCTACAAAAATATGTGGGATCGTTCTTTTTGTCAGGGTTCCAAAAAACACGATCCCGTAGGCCACCCAAACAATGGTAATCAATATGTCTATTGGCCAAATTAACTCAGCGTACTCTCTTGATTGAGTAAGCCCCAATGGCAGAGTAAGCGCCGCTAGGACAATCACCGCCTGCCAACCCCAGAACGTAAAATTAGCCAGCTTAGGAGCGAACAATTCAGCTTTGCATGTTCGCTGCACAATATAGTACGAAGTAGCGAACAGAGCACAGCCTCCAAACGCAAAAATCACCGCATTAGTATGCAGCGGCCTCAGTCGGCTAAAAGTAAGCCAAGCAATGTCAAAATTAAGTGCTGGCCAAGCTAATTGTGCAGCGATAACTACGCCCACTAGCATGCCCACTACACCCCATAGAATTGTCGCAAGAGCAAAATATCTTACGGCTTTGTCCTGATACGTGATCGCGCTCATTGTTCACTCATTTATAAGTTTAAAAGGATTAAAACGAAGTTTTTGATTATCACCAATACAATCTCAAGACTCTTGATCTGTGTCAAGAATACAAGCTAAGTTTTGCTTATCCTAGATAACTTCAATCGTACGCGAGTTAGATATACAACGACTTGATTTTCCATAAATGAAACATCCTACAGAAACCGAAGAGTATGAAGCCATCTAGAATTTCGTATTTCGCCCGAGATTTATTGGTTTGTGCCGTACAAACCTTGATTGTTAAATGAGTCAACCTAAAAATGTCTGATAATGAATCGAAAAATTGATACTGGCGTACAGTACTCAAACATTTGGCATTTGGTTGGGGGACCCAAGTTCAATTCCGGGTTCGACGAAAGAGAGTACCGATACCATGTGAGCGCATCAAACTCAAATTTGCTTCCTCGCGACTTAACCATTTCCCTAAAGATACCCAATTTTGGTCAAGTACAAACAATATCCCCAAACTCACAAGAACTTGGCTATGAAGACTCAAAAGACGTTAGCGAGCGTGACAGAAATGCCTACGTGGACCAATTACTGAGGGAAATTGCACTACAGGGAAATTTATTTGAAAAAGATCGTCGAGTGACGCAGATTAATTTCGGTGGCAATTTTTCAAATGTATTGGTCGAACCACAAGGGGCTGAAATTCTAGATGAAATAGCTGCCCAATTTCACCTCGACCTACCTTCAAAATTAACCCTGTGTCATAAAATTAGCCACAGCCGCAATAGTGCTTCGCTGGTTTCACGGCTAGTTGCATCCGGATTTAATAGATTCAACATTTGTACAAAAGAGCTGCTACAGAACCAACAGAGAACCAAGCCTTCACACGCAGTATCCCACTTTATCGAGGCCATTCTGACTGCTCAAGAAAAAGCCGCAAGTGTCGAAATAGATTTTTGTGTCGACTCCCATCCTTCCAGAGCTGACCTTCAAGGGTCAGTTCTAGCCAAGTTGCTTGAACTGGGTGTGAGTCAAATCAACCTCATCGACGCGGCCGGAAGTGTTAGAGCTAAACCCCTTACCATGATGCGAGACGCACTAAAGAGCGCTGGCTACATACAATTAGGACTGGATCAATTTGGCGCTCCAAACTCCGAGTTGACTACAGCCTACCAAAAAGGCAATGTCTATTGTGACATTAGTGGCAAGCTCACTACGCGAAATACAGACTATGTTGGCATCGGATTGGGCTCCATAAGCCAATTGAATACCGCTTACGCAAAGAACCTGTCAGAAAGCTTTGACTACAGCGAATCGTTAGATCAAAATTTACTTCCCATTGAAAAAGGAGTCTCTCTTTCGCCAGACCATCAGCTAAGAGTCGCTATGGTCAAAGAAGTAATCTGCAAAAGCCGTATTGATCTTGATCGTACAACCGGTCGCTATATCGATCTACCCACATCAACCACCATACGCGAATACTTTTCTCTGGAACTAAAGGCTTTAGTTAGTCTAGCTAAGCAGGAACTGATAAACATCTCTAAATTTGGTTTTGAGATTACTCCCAAAGGGATGGATCAAAAACTTAGAATTGCAGCCATATTCGATGCACAAATAAATTCCAACAAAAACAATGAGCCTGTTAGCATTTTTAAAACGGCAAATAAATAGTCACGCATAAATACTTAGCGCTAACTCCTATCCTCGACCTCAAGGTACTACTTAGCCTTTACCCACTAGATTGACCCACTAAATTTACCCACTAGATTGACCCACTAAATTTACCCACTAAATTTACCCACTAAATTTACCCAAAATTTACTGGGGCTGACTCGACTAAACGCGCCTACACGGCTCTAACTGGCCACTCTGCTAAATTTTTCAATATTTTCTAGAGTTTCACGAGCATGGCAGTGCACCATTCTATTGAGTTCTTTCGCATCCTCTATTGTGACTAAACGATTATCTATAGTAATTACGCCTGATTCCTGAAAACGTTTTAGCAAACGGCTAATTGTCTCAGGTGCCAACTCTAAGTGGTTGGCAATATCACGTCTTGACATCGGTAAGTGTAATTCAGTACTTACCTGTCCCCGGGCCTGTAAACGAGATAATAAATTGTGCAGAAAGCCAGCTAATTTTTGTTCCGCTGATTGGTCAAAATGCTCTATTGGGTTCACATGCGAATTATAAATATCGCGGCTGAGCAGATTAAACAATTGACGCTGTAATGCCGGTAGCTCAACACATAGGGTTTCCAGCTCCTCATAATTTATCTCGCATACAACGGATGTTTCCAAAACCTCTACTGTAAAACCATATTGTTTTGCATAAATTGCATCCAAGCCAAACAACTCACCAGGAAGGTGAAAGCTTTGAATATACTCCACTCCAGCTTCATCGAGTCGATACGATTTACACATCCCTGATTTAACCGCAAAAACTTTAGTAAACCCCTCTCCCTGATCCACAATTTTGTCGCCAGCATGTTTAACCGAAGTGAACTTAACAATATTTTCCAGCCGGCCAATTCCGCCAGCATCCAACCCCAAGGGTATACAAATTTTGTTCATTGAACAGGCAGAACATGAGTGCTTAAACATGAGTTACTTCCTAGGCAAGCGCTGATTAAGTCTAGATACTCTCACGCCGTCAAAAACGTTCAAGCTCGAGGCGCGAAACGCAGGTAATAGCGAGCTATTACGAAGTTTCGTAACTAAAAAATTGAGCGTTTTGAGCGGAAATGCAATATTCATGACTTGATTAGGGAATCCCTAAGGTTAGACCTATAGATTAGTCAATTTTATAAGTCTTATCCAGTCAAATAAACCGAAATTATCTACGACTTTGGTGCCAACGCTACTAGATATTCAATCTCAGCGAAATTATTTTGGCAGGAGGCATCTATATACATACAATTTGAGTCGCTTTTGCTTTGCATACCCGTCCCCTACCGCTTCAAAGAAATCGCCCGGGTTATGCTCAAGCTATGACTTCTAACGTGGCCCCTTATCAATCACATTATGCCTAATCCAATTCACCACAATTCTGGCTAGAAATGGCATCGACGTAAGCAGTGCCAGAGACAATATCAATCCAGGTGTAAAGATTTCGGCCACCGAAACGTTTGCAACGCTACTCAATTGAGTGCCAAAGTGAACCAAAATCAAGGTGATCGGAAGCATACCAAAAAAGGTGGCGACCAAAAACGCTCCTGGCCTAATTGGCGTCAGTCCCAATACTAGATTAAGTAACCAAAAAGGCACTATTGGCACCATTCTTAGGGCAAAGACATAAAAGCTGCCCTCCGCTTCCATACCTCTATTCACTATGGTGAGCTGTCCAGCAAAACGCTTTTGCACAAAATCACCTAATAAATAACGAGAAACCAAATAGGCGATGGTGCCACCTAAAGCACAGGCAATTAGTGCAAGTGGCAAGCCAATCAAGTGCCCAAACAAGAACCCGCAGGTAACTGAGAGCACTCCACATACCGGCAAAGACAAGGCTGTACCACACAAAAATATTATAAAAAATACTATTACAGACCGTACTGGCGATTGCTCAAACTGCTCTTGATATATTCGCGGGTTAAGCAGCTGGTCACCGCCGGCAAAGAAATAGGCCGAAGCTATGCCAACAAGGCAAACAAGCAACACTAGTCGCTTGCTATTCATAAACTAAACCCATCGCCAAACACCTTTTATATCGATCATGATTATATTTCTCAAAAACTTTGAAGCCTAAGCATACCTCTAGCCCGTGATAGAAAGGTTAATAGTTTCGAGCATCCCCAGCAAAACACTCTGAAGCCGCTCGTCATTCCGTTTTCCTGACAAAAAGCCTATGTATTGAACATTCAGGTAGGACTTTAGGTTCACAATCCAAAAGTCCAAATAGAAAATCTGATCCAGTTACTTTTAAGGTGTCAATTCAGTTTATTTCGACAGGATGCAGTTACAGGTTTACAATCAATTCTCTACTAACGAGCAGCCTACACGGAGAAAGCTATGAGCAACCATGTTTACAAGAAGACCGAGATTGTTGGTTGATGGTTGCTTGTAATGCGGCCTCCGATTTTTCTAGAAATTCTAATAAGGTGGTTTGATTTTGACCTTGACCAACGGTTATCTTCCTACTTCGTCACCAACATCCTTAACAAATTCAACAGCGTCCTCGCCTGCCTCACCTATGTCATCAATGACCTGCTTGCCGGTGTCTTTGGTCCAGCTTGTTGCCGACTTAAAGCCTTTTTTAGCCAATTCATGTTTGTCTCCATTATGAATTGTTTTGGGTAGAGTCAGCCTCAACCTTTGCTTGATAGTTGTCAATTACCCTATTCGGGTGATTTTTTTATATTTCGCCAGCCTTACTGTTAATAAATTATTGAAAACCTAAATAGTGAAAGTCTAAAATTAATCCCTAATATGCGAAAAGAAAACGAGTAATCGCTAATTCTTCAGTGTCGCATCAGCATCTAAAATAAGGACATCATTTACTACGCAAATAACGCCTGTATAACGAAAATTATTACATACTATCTTCATTCAAACTCACCATGACGGCCTTTGCCGTTACCAAAGGAAGCTGCTCCGCTCAGAGATTCACCGGAGTCGATGGTTTCAAGACCACGGGCGACCTCATTCTTGAGTGCATTACTCTCCGACATCCCCCATTGTTCAAGCATTGATAGCCGATCATTGCGCATACAGCGTTGTGGGAAGGCTGCAATTTTCTCAGCCAACTCAATTGCAACCACAAGTGCTTGACCATCTTCAACCAAGCGATTGGCGAGTCCAAATTCTAGCGCTTCTTCAGCTGCAACTTCTCGTCCAGTAAGAATCATGTCAGCAGCGCGTGATTGGCCAATAAGCCGTGGCAGCCGAATGGTACCCAAATCAATTAACGGCACACCAAAACGCCGACAAAACACGCCGAAGATTGATGAACTACTTACAACCCGCAGATCAGCCCATAGTGCTAGCTCTAAGCCACCGGCTACTGCATAACCCTCGACTGCAGCTATCACCGGTTTGCTCAGCCGTAGTCGCGAAGGGCCCATGGGAGCCAATTCGCCTTCGGCCTGTATGCTTCTCTTTTCGCCAGCGGCAAAGGCCTGCAAGTCTGCGCCGGCACAAAAATTGCCATTCGCGCCCGTTAAGATTGCGACTGATAAAGCGGGGTCGGCATCAAAGGATTGAAATGCTTCAAATAACGCCTGCGCGGTTGCAGAATCAACCGCATTGCGACGTTCAGGCCGATTGATGGTGATAATTGCGACTTGATTTTTGTGTTCAACGGTAATGGTCATAAGAAGTCCCTCTTACGAATAAGGTTGAATGCTGTTGAGAGTACTAGGCTCCAACATTGAACCAGTGCTAGGTGCGGCAAGTGAACCATATTGAAGTACATCTCTACGAGTGGGCATGATCATCCTGTAGTTAAAGTAGTTAAAGTTACAGTGGCTATTGTTGCGCAAAACGCAAATACTACGCAAGACTCAACTGGCTATTAATATTTCCTCGCCCGTTTCTATATCGGTAGCTAAACAACAACAATCTGCCTTACTCACGTTTTCACAAACAGAATACTGTAACCTTTCCTGCGCCCGTTTTAACCACAAAACAAGACTCATCATCGACCACCTCGAACGCGCCAATATCGCATCCAATGGGTCTGCCAATCATTGGCTGAAACAGCATTGCCCAAAAGGTGAACGCGAGAATGCCCAGCACTCTTTACCGCGAGCATTACTTGTGGATCAATGCCACCGGAATTACGAGCTTTGTAAAAGTAATCACGTGTTTCTTTAGCTAATTCTCAAGCGCAAAGCCGTTATTCTTCACCATTCGCTTTAGTGCGTCATCATCAATGCTTGCATCCATTGCGTCTGCTTCGGTGGTGGCTAACTCAAGTAGAGAAATGCCGCTTGGCAACTGGGATGAATCTATATCGGAGTTTACCCGCCGCCATTCTTCCAAATACAAATCACTGCCGCCCTTGTCCGCGCGCATGGCTGCGCGGTCTATAGCTTCTTGGAATCGATCAGGCATCATGACTTTGCCTTTTTCGCGGCCTTTGCGAAACATCACCATAGATGGAATGTCGCGCCAGTACATAATTATTTTTTGCATTCTATTTAACCCGGATTATGCATTAGGGATCGTGGCGAGAAGGAAAAGAGCAAAGAAAACAAGGGCTTTCGAAGGATTATTTGGCGATGCCATAGTCACTCTATGGTGAGCGAAATA
>Ga0316189_10001478_pt1 | contig 23310 bp, 21 predicted proteins | sample LowCovwburrow_MG_FD_204930 | JGI IMG/M metagenome (GOLD analysis project Ga0316189, IMG submission 204930) | Coastal sediment microbial communities from Maine, United States - Lowes Cove worm burrow | ecosystem: Environmental > Aquatic > Marine > Coastal > Sediment | place: USA: Maine... | reverse complement strand
CTGCCGATGATCCTGCTGGCCATCTGGATATTTATCGAATGGTATCTGCGTGCAAGAGGCGTTTACCCTGCGACGTTTGATCGCATTACCGACTGGGGTATCTGGCTGTTTTTTGTGGTGGAAATGGTAGTACTCGTGAGCCTGGTGAAGGACAAGTCGCGTTACCTGCGCAGCAACTGGATGAACCTGCTGATTATCGGCACGGGCGTGCCCCTGTTGTGGGGTGGCGGTAGCCATGCCGCCGCGCTGCGGACACTGCGCCTGCTGCTGATGTTTCCATTGTTACTGAAGTCCTCGAAGACCGTCCGCAAAATCCTGATGCGCAACCATCTTGGCACCACCCTGCTGGTGGCGCTGACATTCACCCTGATGTCCGGTTTTCTGATCGCCGGTATCGACCCGACTATCGACACTGTCTGGGAAGGTATCTGGTGGGCCTGGGTGACAGTGGCGACGGTGGGATACGGTGACGTGGTACCGCAAAGCACGGCTGGCAAGGTGTTCGGCGGCATCGTGATATTGTTTGGTCTGGGCTTCTTCTCGCTGCTGACTGCCAGTTTTTCAGCCTACTTTGTGTCGCGCGGCGAGATGGAAATAGAGGAAGAAGAGGTCGAGGAAATCTACCGCCTGAAAGATATTGAAAAGCGCATGGAAACAATCGAAAAAACGCTGCAGCGTATAGAACGTCGCCTGGATGAGAACCGGGAGGAAACATGACACTCGATACCATAGCAGGCAATGTCGATCATCCGCAGCAGCTAACGCTGCCAGTCGTTCTGAGAGACGGATACTGCTGTGCATCATGCATTGTGGTAAACAGCTCCCGGAAAAACCTGCAGCTCCTCTGCCAGCGGCCAACTGACAGGGAAACCGGCCAGTGAAGGCGCATCCCTACCGGCTGCAGTCGCTATGTCTGCTGGCACTTGTTGCCACGCCAGCCACCGCGTTAGCCCTGCAGTTCCACACTCCGCACAGCGACCCGATTGCACCCGTCCTGCTTGGTGTAACCGGTATCCTGTTCATGGCCCTGCTGGGTCGCTTTGGCGCTCGCAAGTTGCAACTGCCCTCGGTTCTCGGGGAACTCGGCATGGGCATCCTGATTGGAAATATTGCCTACCTGTTCGGCTTTGACCTGATCATCGTGCTGCGCGAAGGACCGGCCCTGTTTGACACTGTCGGCAACCTGCTGCATGGCGAGGCACTGGAGCAGGCCTGCTGCACGCATGCAATGGGTACGGAAAAGACGGCACATGTACTGTCGCTATTACGAGGACCTCACGGCGATGAACTGATCCAGGTAGCGCAGACACTGGATATTTTTTCCCGCTATGGAATTATCTTCCTGCTGTTCATGGTCGGCCTGCGGACCAGTATTGATGAAATGCGCCAGGTCGGTCCGGACTCCCTGCGTGTCGCGACTATCGGCGTGGTGTTGCCCTTCACACTCGGGTTTGGCTCTTCGTGGCTGCTGATACCGGATATTTCCCTGCACACCAGCCTGTTCCTCGGCGCTGCGCTCGGTGCCACCAGTATTGGTATCAGTGTCATGGTGCTGCAGGAACTGAAAATGGAGAGCACCAAAGTCGCACGTATCATCCTCGGAGCCGCGGTGCTTGATGACATTCTCGGCCTGCTGATGCTGTCCATCGTCAGCGGCATCGTGGTAACCGGCGGCATCAATGCAGCACAGATACTGATCGTGATCGCGATGACGGCAATTTTCCTGACCGCGGCTGTGTACCTGGGACCGATGCTGCTGAGGCTCGTCATTGCCATGGTACGCCACCTCGATCTCATGGAAGCGAAGCTGTTCATCTCGTTTCTGTTTGTCATGATACTGGCCTGGATGGCAAACCTGGCAGGACTGGCGACCATTATCGGGGCATTTACTGCGGGGCTTATCATGCACGACGCCTATTTCAAACACTGGGGCCGCGTCAGCGAACACACTGTTTGCATCAAGGATCTGATCATGCCGCTGGAAGTCATACTGGTACCGATTTTCTTCGTACTGATGGGTATTCAGGTAAAGCTGGAGACGTTTCTCGACTGGCAGGTAATCATTTTATCAGCCGTCCTGCTGCTCTCGGCAATCGTCGGAAAAGTGTTTGCCGGACTGGGTGCAGCCAGTGGCAACAATCGCTGGGCAATCGGTATCGGCATGCTGCCCCGCGGTGAGGTAGGTCTTATTTTCGCGGCCATTGGCAAGAGCCTCGACGTCATCAATGATGCGTTGTTCTCTGCCATCGTCCTGATGGTTATCCTCACTACGTTGTTGGCGCCTCCCCTGTTAAAATACAGTTTGCAGCGGGAGCCCGGGAGAAATGAATGAGCAAACCGAGACATGCAATCAAGCTGATACTGTTCCTGTTCGCAATCTGGCTGCTGTTATCCGGTCATTACACCCCGTTAATGCTGACACTTGGCCTGTTGTCGTCCCTGCTGGTGGTGGTACTGGTGACCCGCGCCAACCTGATCGACCAGGAGAATCAGCCGATCATCATCAAGCCATCGGTGCTGTTCTACTGGCTCTGGCTGGGTCGTGAAATCTACAGGTCCAACATTGATGTCGCGCGGCGCATCCTGGATCCGGCCCTGCCCATTAGTCCGAATATATTCACTGTCCGCGCAGGACAGAAAACCGAACTGGGGCGGGTCACCTACGCAAACTCCATTACCCTGATACCGGGCACAGTTACCGTGGACGTTGATGAGGATATCTTCACAGTACATGCCCTGACGCAGGCTGCTGCGACCAGCCTCAAGAACGGCGACATGAACCGCCGGGTGTGCAATGTCGAGGATATCGTTTAATGTTCATTGCTGTCTCGGCAGTGATCCTGGTTGCCATAGCCATCGGCCTGGTGCGCGCCTTCCGCGGACCGACACTCTATGACCGCGTGATGGCAGCCAATATGATCGGCACCCTGACCGTGCTGATGGTATCTGTGCTCGGCTTCATGACCGGGCGACCCGAGTTTCTGGATATTGCCCTGGTGTATGTGCTGATCTCGTTCGTCAGCACGATTGCGGTACTCAGGGTGGTCAACACCCGTAGTGACACGAAGCAAGCCGGTAAACAATGATGGAGCTGGTGCTGGATCTGCTGAGCTGGGTTTGCCTGCTTGCGGGGGCCGCCTTCCTGCTGATTGGCGCCATTGGCGTGTTACGGTTTCCGGACTTTTATACGCGTCTGCATGCGGTCAGTGTCTGTGACACCCTGGGCGCGGGACTGGTGCTTGTCGGCCTGATGCTGCAGGGTGGCCTGAGCCTGGTGACAGTCAAGTTACTGTTGATGTTTTGTTTCATGATGTTCACCGGCCCGACGGCCGTGCACGCACTGGCCGAAGCCGCCCTGCAGGGCAAGCTGAAACCGCTTGTCGATGATCGTGAATCGTAATGGAACACTTTATAGACATCGTCCTGCTGGGGCTGTTGATGATTACCGGCTTTGCCATTGTGCGCATGAGGAGCCTGCTTGCGGTGGCCATGCTGACCAGCATCTACAGCCTGCTGTCAGCGTCATTATTCATGGTTCTGGACGCGGTGGACGTTGCTCTCACCGAAGCCGCCATCGGCGCAGGCATTTCAACCATTCTTATGCTGGCAACGATCGCACTGACCACTGACAGGGAAAAGGCCCCGCGACATACCCCGTTGCTGCCACTGGTTGTAGTCTTCACCACCGGCGCAGCACTGATCTACGGCACCCTGGACATGCCGCACTACGGTGATCCGGACGCCCCCGTTCACCGGCGCATGGCAGCAGCCTATCTTCATGATACTCCTGAAGAAATCGGGGTCCCGAACGTGGTCACCTCGGTGCTGGCCAGTTATCGCGGCTACGATACACTCGGCGAGGTGACGGTTATTTTCACCGCCGGTATCGGCGTCCTGGCGCTGCTTGGTTACCGCACCCGCAGGCGCAATATACAGTCCCCGGCGATCAAAAAACTGGTGGTACTGCGCGTCATTGCCAAACTGTTCCTGCCACTGATACTGCTGTTTGCACTTTATATACTGTTCCATGGAGATTATGGCCCCGGCGGCGGCTTTCAGGCAGGCGTGATCTTTGCAACCGGTTTTATCCTCTATGCACTGGCCTTCGGACTGGGCAATGCACAGCGGCTGATACCACAGCGGCTGTTGCATGTGCTGGCGGCCGCCGGCGTACTGATTTATGCAGCGGTCGGTATCGAGGGCATGTTACTGGGCGGGAAATTTCTTGAATACCGCGTGCTGGCAGATGACCCGGTAACCGGGCAACACCTGGGTATCATGCTCATTGAACTCGGTGTCGGCATAACCGTTGCCGCCGTCATGCTCATCATCTACTTCGGCTTCGTCAGCCGGCAGCATTCCGGAGACAGCTGATGTCGAACCTGCTGGGACACTATAATTACTGGATCGTTATCATCCTGATGATGACCGGTTTCTATACTGTCATCGCACGACCCAACCTGATCAAAAAAGTCATCGGTCTGTTCATCTTCCAGACATCGGTGTTTATTCTCTTCATCAGCATGGCAAAGATCGAGGGCGGCTCTGCACCGATCATAGCAGAGGGTATCAGCGTGTATTCCAACCCGTTGCCGCATGTACTGATACTCACGGCAATCGTTGTCAGCCTCGCCACCACCGCCCTCGGACTGGCCCTGGTGGTACGTATCCGGGAAGCCTACGGCACCACCAACGAGGACGAGATCCACGTCCAGGACGAGCAAGACTGAGGCCTCCCGCGTGCTGTTAGCCAACCTTCCCGCGCTGCAGGTCGTTATCCCGCTGGTCTCCGCCCCGCTATGCCTGCTGTTACGTAATCCCCGACACGCCTGGGCATGGGCTACCCTCGTCAGCACAATGGTACTGGCGGTCGCGGTCATGCTGGCACAACGGGTCTATGCAGAGGGAACCATTTCCTATGCCATCGGCGCCTGGGCAACCCCCTGGGGGATCGAGTACCGCATCGATATGGCCGGCGCCCTGATGATCCTGGTAATTGCCGCTATTGGCGCAGTGATAATGCCGTATGCCCGACGCAGTATCCGGCATGAGATAGCACGCAAACACATAACGCTGTTCTACACCTGCTACCTGCTATGCCTGACCGGACTGCTGGGCATCGTGGTCACCGGTGATGCCTTCAACCTGTTCGTGTTCCTGGAAATATCCTCGCTGTCTTCCTATGTGCTTATCAGCCTCGGCTCGACACGTCGTGCACTGACGGCTGCCTTCCAGTACCTGGTCATGGGCACCATCGGCGCCACCTTTATTCTGATTGGTGTCGGCCTGCTGTACATGATGACCGGCACACTCAACATGACTGACCTTGCAGAACGCCTGCCTGCCGTCACCGATACCCGCACCATCCGGGTGGCATTCGCCTTTGTGACCGTGGGCGTCAGTATCAAGCTGGCGTTGTTCCCGCTGCATATCTGGCTGCCGAACGCCTACACCTTTGCACCTTCAGTTGTATCGGCGTTCATGGCCGCCACGGCAACCAAGGCAGGCATGTATGTACTGCTGCGATTCTTCTTCACCGTCTTCGGCAACCAGTTCTCCTTTACCGCCATGCATGCCGGCGAGATCCTCATGTTGCTGGCCGTTGCCGCCATACTGGTTGCCTCGCTGGTCTCTGTTTTCGAGAACAACGTCAAACGCATGCTGGCCTACTCCAGTGTGGCGCAGATCGGCTACACCATTCTCGGCATCAGCCTGGCCTCCACCGCAGGTGTAACCGCGGGCATGATCCACATGGTTAACCATGCCTTGATCAAGGGTGCACTGTTCCTGGCACTGGGCTGCGTTTTTCTGCGCCTGGGTTCGGTGACGCTGAAGGATATGCACGGGCTCGCGCGGCACATGCCCTGGACCATGGCAGCCTTCGTGGCTGGCGGCCTGAGCCTGATCGGTATGCCGCTGACGGCCGGGTTTATCAGCAAATGGTATCTCGTCAGTGCGGTGCTCGCAGCCGGCTACTGGCCACTGGCAGTACTGGTGCTGGTCAGTTCGCTGCTGGCACTGATCTATATCTGGCGCGTGGTGGAAGCCGCCTATTTCAATGCGCCCGACGCGGCCATGCACAAGGTAAAAGAGGCGCCTGCCAGCATGCTGATACCCGCCTGGCTACTCATCGGCGTCAACTTCTATGTGGGCATTGATGCCAGCCTGATCGTCTCTATGGCACAGCAGGCCGCCGATGCCCTGATCGGAGCGGCGCTGCAGTGAAACCCGTGCAAGCCAACGCCGCATGAGTCCGGAAATAACACTACTGGCCTGCGTCGCCCTGCCGTTGCTGGCACCGGCCCTGATCACGGCCTTGCATCGCTGGCCCAATCCACGCGAGGCTGTCACGCTGCTGACCTCAGGTGGCCTGTTCCTGCTGGTGTTGTCACTGCACCAGACGGTCCTGCAGGGAACGCGGCCGGCCATCAATATCGCAGAACCCCTGCCCGGACTGAAAATCGGCTTCGAGATAGAACCACTGGGCATGCTGTTTGCCCTGCTGGCCAGTTTCCTGTGGCTGGTGACGTCGGTGTATTCCATAGGCTATATGCGCAGCCACCACGAGTGGCGCCAGACTTCTTTCTACAGTTACTTTGCCGTGGCACTTGGCAGCGTCATGGGTATCGCATTCGCCGGCAATCTGTTTACGCTGTTTATTTTCTATGAACTGCTGACCCTGTCGACCTATCCGCTGGTAACCCATGCCGGCGACGATAACGCCCGTGAAGGCGGTCGCATGTACCTCGGCTACCTGCTGGGCACCTCCGTTATCCTGCTGTTGCTGGCAATCGTCTGGACCTGGTCACTGACCGGCACCCTCGACTTCCGCGCCGGTGGCATCCTCGAGGGTACAGTCACACCCGGCGTTGCCAGCCTGTTGCTGGTACTGTTCATTTTCGGCATCGGCAAGGCGGCCATCATGCCGTTTCACCTGTGGCTACCCGCTGCCATGGTGGCGCCGACACCGGTGAGCGCCCTGCTGCACGCCGTCGCCGTGGTGAAGGCCGGTGTTTTTACCATACTCAAGGTCGCCATCTACATCTTCGGCATCGATTTTCTGGCACAGGTCCCGGCCACCCAATGGCTGACGTATGTCGCCGCTGCAACCATACTGCTGGCCGCACTGGTTGCGCTGCGGCAGGACAACCTTAAACTGCGGCTGGCCTGGTCCACTATTAGCCAGCTGTCCTATATCGTACTTTGCGCCCTGCTAATCACGCCACTCGGCATCGTCGGTGGTGGTCTGCATATTGTCATGCACGCCTTTGCCAAGATCACGCTGTTCTTCTGCGCGGGTGCAATCCTCGTAACCACGCACAAGACCCTGATAAGTGAAATGAACGGTATCGGACGGCGCATGCCCTGGACCATGGCGGCTTTTACCATCGGCGCGCTGTCGATGATCGGTGTACCACCAACAGCCGGCTTTATCAGCAAGTGGTATATTCTGCTCGGTGCCATCGATGCCCAACAGATGTTTGCCGTTGGCGTGATTATCCTGAGTACACTGCTCAACGCCGCTTACTTCCTCCCCATTGTTTATACTGCCTTCTTCCGCTCTCCCGCGAGCAACCCGGAATACGGACTTAAAGATACACATGGGGAGGCGCCACTTGCGATCCTGCTGGCAATCACCGTGACGGCACTGGGTACAATGGTTTTTTTCTTCTTTCCGGACTTGCCCCTGGAGCTGGTATTGCAACTGGCCGGAGAAAGCGAATGAAGCAGCACTGGCTTGTCCGTCCCGGGACCATCCGTTTGTTGTGGGTCATGTTCCTGTTTGTGCTGGCACTAACGATCCTCGCGAGTCTTTTCACAGAGGTGCACGGCTGGTTCCGGATCGACGGCAGCTTCGCCTTTTATGCGTGGTACGGCTTCTTGACCTGCATCGGCATGGTCATCGTCGCCAAGCTGCTCGGCCGACTCCTGCATCGCAAGGACAGTTACTATGACCGCGATTAGCGCCATTCCACCAGGCCTGCCGCTGGTTCTTGGTGCCTTGCTACTGCCACTGTTTGGCTTGAGGATTCGGGCCGCCCTGGTGCTGGGGCTGCCACTGCTCACACTCGCCCTGGTCTGGCAGATCCCGGACGGGGTCAGTCTGCGGCTCCCCTTCCTCGAGTATGAACTGGAACCCGTCAGCGGAGACAGGTTGAGCCGTTTGTTCGGAACGGTCTTCGCTATCATGGCCTTCGCGGGCGGACTGTTCGCCCTCAACCGTGCACGCACTCTCGAACTGGTGGCGGCTCTTATCAGCGCGGGCAGTGCGGTTGGCGTCACCTTTGCGGGCGACCTGATTACCCTGGTGGCCTTCTGGGAACTGCTGGCGCTGTCCTCGACCGTGCTGGTGTGGTCTGCCATGACAGACCAGTCCTACCCTGCAGGCATGCGCTATCTTGTGATACATCTCCTCGGTGGCGTGATACTGATGGTCGGTGTCATTGGCCATATTGCTGACACCGGCTCGGTGACGTTCACAATCATGGCACTGGACAGTCCCTCACACTGGCTGATGCTCGCCGGTTTTCTGTTGAATGCCGGCGCACCACCCCTGTCTGCATGGTTGCCGGATGCCTATCCCGAGGCATCACCGACCGGCATGGTGTTTCTTTCCGCCTTCACCACAAAGACCGCCGTCTACGTGCTCCTGCGGGGATTTCCCGGTGCCGATATCCTCATCTTTATCGGCCTGTACATGATCTTCTACGGTATCGTGTACGCCTTGCTCGAGAATGATATGCGCCGCATTCTGGCCTACAGCATCGTGAACCAGGTAGGTTTCATGATTTGTGGCATCGGCATTGGTACCGAGTTGTCCATGAACGGCGCTGCCGCACACGCCTTTGCCCACATCATCTACAAGGCCCTGCTGCTGATGTCGGCAGGCTCGGTCCTATATATGACGGGCAAGCGCAAATGCACCGAGCTTGGCGGTCTTTTCCGGAGCATGCCGCTGACGACGGCCTGCGGAATAATCGGCGCCCTTTCTATATCTGCGTTCCCGCTCACCTCGGGCTTCATCAGTAAATCGATGATCTCACAGGCAGCAGCAGATGAAACCATGGCCATGGCGTGGTTCCTGCTGACCGCGGGCTCTGCCGGAGTATTTCTGCATGCGGGCATCAAATTCCCGTGGCTTATCTTCTTTCAGAAAGACTCTGGCCTGCGTCCCCCGGATCCTCCGCTCAATATGCGACTGGCCATGATCCTGTGCGCCTTTATTTGCATCGCGATCGGCATATGGCCGGCGCCGCTCTACGCCATCCTGCCCTTCCCCGTTGATTACGTTCCCTACACGCGTGCGCACGTCATCGAAATGCTACAGCTGCTGCTATTCTCGGGCCTCGCCTTTTTCATCATGCTGCCGTACATGAAGCGCACGCTCACCATCACACTCGACTGGGACTGGTTCTACCGCTGGCTGGGCCCGCGCGCCATCAACCGCTTAACACAGCTACTGAGCCGCTGGCATACACACAGACGCACTGATTTCCTGAGACACATGGGACACCTGTTTGGCACGCTGTTCCTGTACCACGGCCCCCGTGGAATCCTTGCCCGCACCTGGGCCACCGGCAGCATGGTGCTGTGGGTAGTTATCCTGCTCGGGGTCTACCTGGTAGCCTACTACTTCTAGGCCCGTTACAAATAATCAGCTTGTCCGACTGGCAAAACACTGCCGCTGTTACGACGACAGAATCAGATCGCAAGCAGTCATCACTCAGCTGATATATTTTACTGATATATCGGAGTTGGTATCGTCTGCAGATAGATTAGATATTGAACCCGGGCAACGTTACTTATGTTGCCAATCGACTATGACGCGCGTGGTTTTTAGCTTTTGCACAGCAACACCGCTGCTGATGTCAAACAACATACCGCGGCAGTATTCCCGCGCAGGCAGCTGCCGCGTATCAGTGCAATTCATATATGTGAAACGCAGATCTCCCGGCCGCCAGACTCTGGCGATGCCTCGACAGGGTTTTGTTCACGCGTGAAAAAACACATGGAAAACAGGGTTTAACGCGGAGTCACTGTTCATTGATAACAGGCACTGGCATGTTTTGGGTTTATACTCGATGGCACTTTTATTTTATTTGACCGACCCTGCTTTTACAGGAAAGGAGAAATGTTCACGCTACACAGCCTATTTTTGAGTTCTGCAGGAATAGTGGTTATTTCAAGTACGCTGCTGTTATCCGCTGCACCGAGCATGGCTGACACATCCGGTTTCCAGGACGTGCGTTACTCTGGTGGTTCTGCTGTCGTGCGGAATTATCGCGGCGGTAGCAAGCGATTCTATCGTTCTCGTTCCGCGAGATATAACAGATGGTATCCCTGGCAGCGTCATTATAAAGGCAGGGGTTACAATTACTACGACAGTTACAGCAATCGCTACAAGGACGATAGTTACAGCAACCAGGGTTACACGATCAGCGAGGATGCTGATTTGCTCTCCGATGCGGACTATTCGGACATCAGGCTTGGGTGGTTATTACTTGCCAGAGGAGAAGCGCAAAGGGCACTGAAAACTTTCTCCGTACAAACAAGAAAGGACCCGAATAACAGCATTCTCAAGGTTGGCTATGCCCTGGCTTCAGCGGAGACCGGTGACCTTCACAAGGGGGTGTCTGCGATGCGCGGTGCCTTGCGCTCAGATCCCGGTTCATTGCACAACCTGAAGCTGGACGAGGATCTGCAAGGCATAGTCAAAGACCTGATACATCGTTATGAAGATGACCGTGATGATACCAGCCTGGCAACAGCAGCCACCGATTTTATGATTGCCTCGCTTTATTACCTGTTGGGCGATGCCGAATCAGCTGGCCTGGTCTTGCCAGCTCAGGACACGGACAGCAGCACCCGCAACCTTGATCGCCTGATCCAGCAGATGTGATCGACCGGATAGAAACAGCGATAGAAGCCGCCATCTCTGTTGAGATTACTGTAACGGTTACGCCGCTTTCTTGCGTTTTGCCATGCCAACCAAACCCAAAAGACCAGAGCAGAAGAGCCAGACAGCAGCGGGTACCGGTACAGCTGCCGCAAGGGTCAGTTGACCGGGGTCGAAGGTCAGCTCAGTGATGTACTCTTCACCAAAATCGACGTCGACCAGTTCTCCCGAAGATGGATTGATTCCACCACTGTTGTTCGAATTACGGATACTACCGGTGCCATTGCTGTTGAGTTGAAACAGTGCCGGATGATATCGACCAGTCCCCAGCTCTCGGCCGTTAAAGAAAAAAACCGGATCTGAACCGACCAACTCGGACACCTGCAAACCGTTACTGAGGTCCGCAGTTGCGGCAATCTCGAAGCTAAGCGAGCTGCCCTGGGCATAAAAATCGGCAGCGCTAATAGTGCGTACCAGACTAAATGCAGAAAAACCCGAAGGCGTCCCGGACGCCAGTTGCCCGGAGACATTGTATTGCACGCTATTGAGAGAGGGGTTATCAAAAACATCGCCAGCTGCCAGGGGACCATCAATGTCGATCATGAAAGAGAAGGTAAGGACATTACTGAACGTTGGGGTCTTCGCGAAATCCACGTCGGAGAAAGAGATTACAGCAGCCTGTGTTACGACAGGCTGGAAGAGACTGCCAAGGCACAGTCCAAGCAGGCATGATTTAATCATGATATATCCTCATGAATTATTGTTATAAAATTACAGCGACAGGGCTCAACACTAACTATGACGCAGAATCCACCAACCTGCTGTTCGTATTATGGGACACTCACCGGTCCAGATTTCTGCGGAAAAAAAACAGCATGGGGGCAAGTATCAATAACACTACATTTACCCGCTATACAGAACACTTACAGATTGAGAATTCAGATTACGAGAGTTGTAATTACAAAGGTCCGTTTCCAGCATCACAAAGGGTGGGACGAAAGAACCATACATAGTTCATCTCCCGCCGCTTAGTTACTCACCAGCAAGCCAGGTAACCTGTACTCACACTTTCGGCCAAAAGTTACCCTTCACAAGAACGGCGACCCATAGGTCACAGCATGTATGTCGTATTCCGGCCAATGCTGGGAATTCAGGAACGTCGCACATCAGCGGTTGCCAAAAGTGATGCAGGGGTTACATCAGCAAAACCCGTGACACTTTTGGCAACCCGCTGGATGTGCCTTGTTATGTGTTGCCTCCTAACAGAGCGAATATAAATCAGATAGGCACAACCTTATTTGCACACGGCCCTTTCTGGCCCTGGCCAACTTCGAATTCGACTGCTTGTCCATCATTGAGAGTGGCGAAACCGCCCGAACTTTTGATTTCAGAATGATGAACGAACAGGTCTTTTCCTCCATCTTCAGGAGCAATAAAACCAAAAGCTTTATCTGCGCTGAACCACTTTACCGTGCCTTTACTCATTCTATATTTTCCTCTTTAAGACTGCGTACCGGTGTGTGGATGTATTCTGCTTGTTTATAACAATTATGATGTTCACCTATTTGCAATATGCCAGCTATTGTTTAACACATAACGTCAAAATAAACGGAGTCGTGCTTGATTGTTTTGTTATGTATCGTTACTTGTTGACGATTCATCATCACTGGCTGATGACGGTTGAACGCCCTGAGATTGATTTTCGTCTACTCCAGCTTTTTGCAAACGTTTTTCTTCCTTCTTTTTCTTTTTGGCAAGTTCTTTCCGGCGCTTTTCATAAACGTAATTGGGTTTAGCCATTCGAATTCTCTTCTATTATATTACAGGGTTGGGCGGTTAGAGTACGGCATTTCCCAGCTGATTGCGCTCTTCGTAGGGCTGGTTACCACAACAAGGAAGCAGGCTACCGCTTGGGCCGTGACAGCAGAATGCTGCCTGAGCGGGAAGGTCCGACTACAGTTTTAATACATACAATTGCTTACGCTGTATGACCGGGTCGACTCCGATAATTAAGTGATTGTCTATATTAGCAACGCCTACACGTCCGGCCAGGGAAATACTTGCCGTTCCCGATCACTTGAAACCTGCTTGCTGATGGGAACAGTAAACGCGTGTTTCCTGCCATAAACGGATACCTGGCACAAACAAAAACGACTCCTCAAAGGAACCGTTTTGTACAGGCCAACCGGAAGACTATGCCGCTGTTTTTCGCCTGGCCATGCCGACCAGACCCGTCAAATCAGATCGGAAGATACAGGCTTTGTCCGAAGTGCATGCCCGGGTATCTATAGAAAAAGAATTTACAGGAATAATTACCCGGGGTAATCAGACAGGCGCATTACGGCGGAGCGTGATCTTGTGGCTGTCGCAGCCTGGTGTTCGCGTGCTTCCACCCCAGTAAATACCCGTCCAGTATCCAGTAATTATCGCGGTTTTTGATGAGCATGATTTTTCTTGCATGGTCATCGGGCCAGGTTTCGTTATTGAAGTTCTGTTCACTCACCTCGACAAGGCCGTTGTCAATATCCAGGCCGGTGACCACAGCAACATGGCCGGTACCATTAAACGCTTTTGCATAAACCAGTAAATCCCCCACCTCGGGAGCCTGCATTGAACCATTGAGACGGGTTTCCAGTGGAATCTGCTTGTTGGTTTTTACATCGGTCAGGAAATCGATCTTGTCCCAGATGTCTGCTGCGATATCGACATCGCCGTATACTGCCCCGGTGTTGATCAGCAGCCAGCGCCGGGCATACTCGACGCATTGCCATTTAATCCCGGTGTAGGAGCCCATCCATTTGTGGGGTTCAAAGATCACACAATCGGACTGGCAGTTGGAATAGGCCTCGATTCCTCGCGGTGATTTACCCAGCACCTCACCGTAGGGTGAGTTACAGCCGGACTGGCATGCAGCAGGTATTTCCTTATTCGCATTTTCCGCGAAGGCGCTGCTAACAACAGATGCAAGCAGAACGAGGAGAAGCAGATTGTGCAATGTACTGGAGGATATGTGCATCATGTTGTCTCTTGTCTTTTTTACTCAACGAACCGGTAGTCGGCGCCTGTGAGCAAACAGCAAACAAATCTGGCGCTGGTTGTACAAATACATTTATTACATGGTGTATAACCGGTTGCCACATGCGGGACAGTTGCGGAACAACCATATTCCCGGATTCCACTGCGCATCATCCGGGCTGCAAACCTGTCATCCATGGATGTGTCACCAGCCAGGCAATGGCGAGGATATAGTAATTAATCAGCGTTTCCCCGGTATTTTTAAACATCATAGACGAGAGTGCGGAAAAAGTCCGGGGCCGGTCGATGGCTGCCTGCCTGCCTCGATCACCGAGTGTCTGTAAACAGTTGCCAGTTCAACCGATCGACACAAGCTCTTGTCGTAACATGGCAAAAGCTGGAGAGTATGCAGACAGATCAAAGAAAGCGCACAGGTTTTAATGTGTTATAGAAGATGGAGCTGTGGAGCCGTTGGCTATTATTGACAGCGAAAGCATTACATTGATACCGGGCTTACATAATGAAAACTCATTACCATGCAAACATACTGATCCTGCTGATTTTGTTGGTCATTTACCGGTTCCGGGGTGCATTGCGCAACCGCGGTGAGCGTGCTGCATGAACGGGAAGTCATCCTCCGCTGCTTCCATATTAAATCCCTTGCCTGCACCCCATGCCCGGCCGGCCGAGGAGATACTTGCCGGTTTGCACGGCTCAGCGAATGGCCTGAGCCATGCGGAAGCGACCACCCGTCTGCAACACTATGGACGCAACGCCCTGCCGGTAGCTGAACCACCGGGCATTATCCGCGTCTGCCTGCATCAGTTCGCCAGCCCGCTGATCTACGTGCTGGTGGCGGCGGCACTGGTCTCGCTGGTCATCCGGGAATGGTCCGATGCCGGGTTTATCTGCGCGGTACTGTTGTTGAACGCCATTATCGGTACCGCCCAGGAATATTCGGCCCAGCGTGCCGCGATGGCCCTGCAGCAGCTGGTCACCACGTGCAGCCGGGTCCTGCGTGAGGGCGACACCTATGAATGCGATGCGGAAGAACTGGTACCCGGAGATATCGTACTGCTGGAATCGGGTGAGCGGGTCCCGGCCGACATACGGCTGCTTGCCAGCCATGACCTGGAGGTGGACGAATCCCTGCTGACCGGTGAATCAGCAGCAGTCTTCAAGCAGGCTGACAAACAGCTGCCCGAGGATAGTCCGCTTGGCGATCGGGTCAACATGGCCTTTGCAGGGACACTCGTCAACCGGGGGCGCGGCCGTGGTGTGGTGACGGCTACTGCGCTGGACACGGAACTTGGACATATCGCCTCCGCCGTGCTCGGTAAGCCGCTCACCAAGGCACCGCTGCTGGTGCGGATGGAACGATTTACCAACCGCGTTGCCATTCTGGTCGGCGCGGCCGCCTTGCTGATGGCTGCTATCGCAATGGGTCGCGGTATGCCACTGGACGAAATCTTCCTGCTTGCGGTGGCACTGGCCGTGTCTGCCATTCCCGAAGGCTTGCCGGTCGCGCTCACGGTGGCGCTGGCCATCAGCATGCGGCGCATGGCACGACGGCATGTCATTGTACGACGACTGCTGGCGGTCGAGGCGCTCGGTTCCTGTACCGTTATCGCCACTGACAAGACCGGCACCCTGACCGTCAACCAGCTTACGGCGCGCAAAATTGTTTTTGCCGGCCACCAGCCCTGGGAGGTTACCGGTAGCAGCCTGGAACCCATAGGGAGTATCTTCACCTCACGGGGCGCCCCGCTGTCAGAAGAACAGGTCTTGCTTTGCCGCTTATGCCAGGCGGCAGTGCTGGCCAACGAGGGGATTCTTGCGCGTCGTGATCAAGGCTGGACACAACACGGGGATGCCGTCGATGTTGCCTTGCTGGTGATGGCACACAAGGCCGGTGTGACACAGGTGGAATCCGTCAATGCCATGCCGGAGATTGCTACCATCCCGTTTGAATCGGAGCGCCTGTTCTCGGCGAGCCTGAATAACAATGATGAGGGTCAGCAGGCCTTTGCCAAGGGCGCACTGGAACAGCTGTTGCCCATGTGCAGCAGCATGGCTACAGCCGCAGGCCCGGTAGCGCTGGACCGTTCCATGCTAGAACGGCAGGCGCAGGAGTTGGCCGTCCAGGGCTACCGCGTCCTGGCCCTGGCGTCCGGTAGTATCGAACTTGGGCCGCAGCAAGTGTTCTCCGAAGAACACCTCGGGCAGTTGACTTTGATCGGGCTGGTTGGCCTGATCGACCCGCTGCGACCCGAGTCGAAGGCGGCCGTAGCGGGTTGTCGGGCAGCCGGCATCCGGGTAGCCATGCTAACCGGCGACCACCCGGCAACAGCCTTTGCCATTGCAAGCGAACTGGAGCTGGTGACCAGCTCCGGGGAGGTGGTCACCGGGCCGGAACTCAAGCAGGCGAAGGATGCGAGCAGCATGGATCGGTTAACCGAAGGAGCACGGGTATTTGCTCGTGTGGAGCCGCAACAGAAACTCGAAATTGTCCAGTCCCTGCAGCGCAACGGGCATTTCGTCGCCGTCAGCGGTGACGGCGCCAACGATGCGCCGGCATTGCGTGCTGCCCAGGTCGGCGTGGCCATGGGCATTAGTGGTACCGATGTAGCCCGAGAGACTGCGGACCTGATACTCACCGATGACAACTTCGCCTCGATCGTGGCCGGCATCGAAGAGGGACGCATTGCCTACGCCAATGTGCGCAAGGTAATTTTTCTGCTTATCTCGACCGGGGCAGCGGAGCTGGTGCTGTTTACCCTGGCACTGCTGGCCGGGCTGCCGCTGCCGCTACTGGCAGTACAACTGCTGTGGCTGAACCTGGTGACCAACGGCATCCAGGACGTGGCGCTGGCATTCGAACCGGGCGAAGGTGACGAATTGCGTTGTCCACCGCGACCGCCGCAGGAACCGATCTTTAACCGGCTGATGATCGAACGCGTCGTCCTGTCGGCGCTGGTCATCGGCAGCGTTGCCTTTCTGCTGTTCCAGTGGCTGCTGGAACGCGGCTTCTCGCTGGAGGAGGCACGCAACGGGACCCTGATGCTGATGGTGCTGTTCGAGAACATCCATGTCTTCAACAGTCGATCAGAAAGCCTGTCTATATTCCGGCATAACCCGATGCGCAACCCGCTGCTGCTGTTCGGCACACTGGCAGCACAGCTGATTCACATCGCTGCCATGTATACCCCATGGATCAGCGAGGTCCTGGATATTCAGCCGATTACACCGCAACACTGGATGGAACTGCTGGGCATGGCGCTGACCGTGCTGGTCGTCATGGAACTGCACAAGACAATCCGGCGGCGGCTGGCGCACCGAGCCGTCGTTATTTCCGGGTAGCTGCTGGCCTTCAGCAACGCGACAAGCACGACGCGCAATGGCAGGTAGCAGCACTTCTGTGCAGCTCTTGTTCAGTTGTCTATTGAGAAAATACAACCAACCGGTTTCCTGCTTTTCAGACGATCAGGCATGCCAGAATGGCGGTTCTTATCTACGTATATTCCCGTATAACGCACGATTATTTAACACAATACTTTATCTATTTTGACTGAAATCAATTACTCACTTGCTGCATGGTGTTATTGATCACTGCTAAGGAAAATCGACAGACAATATTTTAGTAAGCACTATAACTACGGAGGCTGGCCATGAATAATATTGAACACCCGCATCTCGCCTTTCTGTTGAGCTTGTCATTGCTTTTTTCTGGCTGGGCAGCTGCAGATTTTACTTATGATGGACTGGTCGTATTCGGGGACAGCTTGTCCGATTCAGGCAACAAGTATGTCGTGACGGGGCTGTCCAATACACCGCCGTATGACCTGCTGGACCCGTTCCTTGTCCCGGATGGCCCTTACACGAAGGGAGGGCTCCATCACAGCAACGGGAAGACCTGGGTGGAACAGTATGCGAAACCACTAGGCCTGGGTCGCCTGGTGCGTCCGGCACTGCGTAATCCCGGTAAAGCGACCAACTATGCCTATGGAGGCGCACGAGCACGTGATGCCTCGGCAACCAGCCCCAACTTGCATCTTCCCAGGCAGGTTACCACCTATCTGGCTGATACAGGTGGCGTAGCATCACCCGATGCGCTGCATGTCATTTTCATAGGTGGAAACGATATCGCTCCTGATGCGGTTTTTGCATTTGCATCCAACCCGGTGGACGGTCTCACAATCATTGGTGAGGCTGTCAAATCAGTAGGTGTTGCTATCCAAACCCTGTATCTATCTGGTGCCAGGAAATTTCTGGTCATGAATTCTCCCGATCTGGGTTTCACCCCGTCGCTGGCCATTGCTGATCAGCAGTTTCCGGGGGCCGCCGGCCTGGCCAGTTGCCTGTCATACTGGTTTAACTTTGGCAACGACATGCCGGATCTACAGCCGCCGGGTTGTCCACCACTGCCAGTCGATATTCCAGGGCTGGATGATGTTCTCGATGGGATAGAAGCTGCTATCCCGGATCCCGACCTGGAGATTATCAGGTATGACGTCTATAGCAGGTTCCTGCAACTGGTTCTCTATCCATTGCCCTCCGATCCACAAAACGGAGAGGTCCCCTGTGTCATGCCGAATGATCCACCATACGCCTGCAAACGGCCTGATAATTATGTCTTCTGGGATGGGGTTCATCCAACAAAAGCTGTGCACAGCATCATAGCCAATGAAGTGGGCATGCTGCTGGCTGAATAGCAGGTTTGGCAATCTGAGCTTTCAGGAAGGTGAAGGGCTGTTTACAGCACCACTATCGTGTGGAGCCGGCCGGGCGGATGAGGTGCATGTACTGCTGAAACCAGCGAGTTAAGGATCTGATCGAATCTGCGAGGTAGTAATAATGCCAAACAAAAATCTGACTGCAGCAGTCGTTTTCCTGCTAGGCATGGCAAGCGTTGTTGCCGTGCTTGCAAACGAACAGGAAAATGGCGCGCGCATGGATTGGTTTGTCGGCTTTGGCTTGACCCACGGGGGAGACGAGCTGGCAGAGGTTGAAGTGGAATACGATGGCGATAACCACGATGAGGACCTTCGTGCTGGCGAACTCATAACACTTGCCGCGGGTATTGTCGTTTATTTTCCGCTGCCCGAATGGAGCCTGCAAACAAGCATTGGCTATCACGCCGATACAGTCGGTAATTACGACGATGATATTACCTTCGAGCGTTATCCACTGGAATTAATTCCTTTCTATAACTTCAGCAAGCATCGAATAGGTGCCGGGTTAAGCTATCATCTTTCGCCTGAGCTGGATCTTAAGGAAATCGGTGGCCCCAAAGTGAAATTCGACGATGCCCTGGGCTGGCTGGTTGAATATGACTACAGTTTCTCGGGCTGGGAGAAGGGTGGATTTGTCCTGGGTGTGCGCTACCTGTGGATTGATTATGAAGTCGACAAGGTAGGCAGCTTCAGCACGTCGGGCGCTGAAGTTGACGGCAATCACGTCGGCATCCATATTAATTACATGTTTTAAAAAAACACCGATGCATGCCCGACACCACTCGCGTCAGGTGAAGTACATTATTTATTTTCGAACGCCAACTCAGCTTCGGTTCTCATTCCAAACTTTTTCATTAACCAGCTTGGCGGGCAGAAGCCGGTAAATGAACTTTGAAAACAATTAAACCCGATAAAAAGTGTAACCCAGGTCCAGTTCGGATGATGGAACAGAGCCAACAAAGATGTGAGCATGACCATGATTCCTCCAAAAGCGAACAGCGTTCGTTCTACAGACATAGTACCGCCTCCTGTGGTTGTCTTGCCCGGACACCATAAATTGATCGCCCTGAAAAGGACAGTCCGTTAATCTGACTACCTTGTGGAAAAATCATTCCACCTGTATTTCCGAATACCCCCAGAACAGTAAATGCTACAGATCATCGCGTGCGATAACTGTAATGACATGCAACACAAGAAGCGGTAACCTTTTGCAGGGCACTGTATGCCCCCTTCAGGTTGCCTTCCCTGGCCGCCCGGGAAAGCTCGCTTGCCGACTCATGCATACCCCGGCCAATGTTTCGCATCTCAACAGGCATAAACCTGCCTGGCCCCATACCAGTTGCGCGATGCTTCCCCATTGAACTTTTGCCCATCCTGGTTTCTGCAACATCTGCAGCTGCATCAAGGTTGTCCTCTGCAAGAAGAGCCATGATCTCGTTCAATGCCGAGAGATGGTCAAGCATGTCTTTGCGCATAAGCTGATTCGCCTCGCCGGGCATCTCTACCAATTGACGAGGATCGCTGTCGGGAGAGCTGATTTCGCTCCCGGTTTCACCGGCTGCTTCCGCGCTATGTGCAGCCTGCAATGTAAATATAAGAGTTATCGATGCAAATACAGCGACTATTCTCATCATGGCGTTTTCCTCTGAATGTAGTGCAGGTATGCTACCCCGGAACAAACAGTGCCAGAGCACATTTATTCCTGATACAGGCCCGGTTATTTCCTCTATACATTCCATTGTATGGCAATCATCAATGCGCTATCGATCGACAGAAGAAACCACGCCTTATCCTGCCGGTGAATCAATTGACCCTGCCCCACTTACTTAAGGATGTTATTTAAAAAACCCTGTTTAGCCACGGAAGCACACAGAATTACACGGAAATATTCTATCAGCAAGGCATTTTCTTCCGTGTATTTCTGTGTGCTTCCGTGGCAAAGCTTTTTAAGCAAGTACCATTTAGGGTAATTGTCACTGCTGATTCCGTTGACTTAAGGTTTACCCAGCAACTCAAAGTCATCCAGGTAATACCTGGCCTGAGCCTTGTTCGAGGTACCAAAGCCCCATCCATGCACCTCGTTCAGACCCAGACCATCATCAGGCGCACGGTTGTAGATTTCCACGCGCGCCATATCCGGGAAATTAACGGTTATCTGTTTCCACCCGGAAAAGTTATCGATGAATTCGTACCCGTAACGCTCTGCATCATCACGTGTTGTGCATCTTTTTCGATTGTCCATCACGTGTACAAACAACTCCGCTCCACTGTTGCTGCCATACAGCCAGAAACGGAAGCCACCAAGGCTGCTCCAGTCAACCGGGGTCCAGCCATCGACACTCTCATTCTCGAAGGTATGCACTACGCCAGCCCAGTCCCTGACGTTCATGTCCAACTGCAGGACGTTGTTACCTTTTCTCTCACCGGGTAGCGGGGGATGTGCTGTAGTCCTGGAAATACTTGCGGTACTTTCCGGGCCGTTAAACGCCAGGAATCCAAGTGAAACACCGTGTTCGTCTGTACCTGAGGGCAATTCAGACTCAAAATCATCAAACACACCGGCCTGGATTTTGGGTAAATCGGCACCCGGGATGCCCGTGGCATATGGCACCTTTGGCCAGCCAGTCCTTAGATAGTTGATTAGCACGTTGGTACTGTCATGTGGAGTATGAGGATTGAGACTGGTGAGAACTTCGAAGTGCTCGTTGAGGTGCAAAATCCATACGACTTCACCGCTGGCATTCACCACGTAAGCATGCACCGCCCAGACCTTACTGGCCAGAATCAAGTATTCCGCCATCATTGCATACTCGGTGTTGATCGGATGGGCGGCAACGTACTCACCGAAAGCACGTGCGCTTGCCTGGAAAAGTCCCTTCTGGGTTCTCTGCCACTTCCTGTCGAGCGGAACCTCTTCACTTGAGACCGTCACCTCTGCCAGGGAATCGCAGCTAATAAATTCGGCGAGCCGCTCTGTCTCTACAAGGTCATAGCCGGAATCATCGGAGTCATAACCCAATGGTTTACCCGAAGCATCGATTGCATGCCGCTTTACGTAGGCGGGATAGACAGTAATTGAAGTATTCCCGAGGCTGGCGAAGAAGTCGTCCATCAGCTTTTGTTCGAGGCGGCTAGTGCACCCACCGACAGTGATAACAGCAAAGATCATCAAGACTGATAGTACCTTCTTGTGACGACCTTTCATAATAAACTCCCGTCTCCCGTGAACCTGACTGCTACCGACAAACACAGGATTTGCTGCTACACCAACCAACAGAAACTATCGCCCTGGGCCAAGCATAGGTCATGAAACATACGACTAAAAGGGAGCGGCATGATGGATTGCCGTTTACTTGATTCAGGTCAACTGCGGAGACAATCACATCCCGTTCTGATGCTCCGAATGCAATCAGATGCAGTGTAGTTTCAGCTGGTCATTGCACCTGGCAAGGCGGATATAGCATCAAATTCCAAATGACCGGACTGCCATTTCGTTAACCGTCAGGGTGCCGGTTTTTTTGACGGACGCTATTATGGGTACAGGATCCCAATGACTCAACAGCCAGCATATCCTGTGCGAGAGACATGCGGGTATCCGCCGGCACCAGCTTCCCGAGTGCGGCCGCCGCCCGTTCTGCAGAATATTCCTGGATAGTTCCGATCAAGGCATTGATCAACAGCACCACGAAAATAAAAAACTGTTGATAGTCTGCCCAAGGGTGCAGGAGACCACGGCCGCGGCAAACAGGACATATATAACCGGGCTTTTAAACTGGCTCAGGAAAATTCGTGGCAGGCCTGGCGGCTTGCGTTCAGCCAGCTCATTGGGTCCGGACTCCAGTAGACGCGCTGCTGCCCCGCTGGACGTTATCCCCTGATGACTCTCTGCAGCAGCATGGTCCATCGCAGATATTTTGACACGTCCGGATTCCGAACAACCAGAACTATCCGGTATTTTTGTTCGACTTTTCCACACCTTCTTGACGAGGATCAATAGACGCCCGGTGAAAAGTGCAATGATTCTGTCCTGGCCATGGCACAGGCGCGTTTTATGAAAGACTACCGTTACATCAAGGCCTTTGCCGAACTCGGCAGCGGCGATGTTGCCATCGTCGGTGGCAAGAATGCCTCACTCGGCGAAATGTTCAGCGCATTGTCCGGCAGTGGCATTCGCGTCCCTGACGGCTTTGCGGTTACGGCAGACGCCTATCGTGAATACCTGCGGCATAATGATCTGGACGAGCGTATAGCAGCCGCGCTTGCCACGCTCGATACCGGCGATACAGAAGCGCTGGCCCGCACTGCCGCGCGCATCCGTGCCTGGATCAGCGGCGGCAGTTTCCCCGACATCATCGCTGCAGAAATCGCCAGCGCCTACCGGCAGCTGGAACAGCAATACGACAGCGAGCTGGATGTCGCCGTGCGCAGTTCAGCCACAGCAGAAGACCTGCCTGACGCCTCCTTTGCCGGACAACAGGAAACCTATCTGCATATTCGCGGGATCGACAACCTGTTGCAGACCTGCAAGCAGGTACTGGCCTCGCTGTTTACCGATCGCGCTATCTCCTATCGCGTCGACCAGGGCTTTGAGCACATGAACGTGGCACTGTCGATCGGCGTACAGAAAATGGTCCGTGCCGACAAGGGTGCATCCGGCGTCATGTT